>Ga0265798_10003768_pt1 | contig 21340 bp, 15 predicted proteins | sample P3T30metagenome_FD_192430 | JGI IMG/M metagenome (GOLD analysis project Ga0265798, IMG submission 192430) | Plant litter microbial communities from East Loma Ridge, Irvine, California - P3 T30 | ecosystem: Environmental > Terrestrial > Plant litter > Unclassified | place: USA: California... | reverse complement strand
CACGACGGGCTGCGCTACGCCCACGAGATCATTTTCGAATCCACCGACCAACCGACGGACATGCCATGAACAACATCGACTTCACCGCGGACGACGTTCGCAAATCCCTGTTCAACTTTTCCGTGCCGATGATGCTGTTCTCGATCCTCGACTACATCGGCATGTTCGTCGCGCTGGGCTGGCTGCTGGCGATGACGGAACTGCAGCAGCTGCCGGCGACGTTCCGTATCGCCGTGGCGGCCGTGTCGCTGCTGGAGGCGCTGTTCAGCGGCCTGCTGGCCGCCGTCTACGTCTACGCCAACCAGGCCTTCGGCCGCAAGGACCATGCGCAGGCGAACTACCTGCTCAATTTCGGCTTCGGCGTCACCGTCATCATCGCCGTCGTGATCGCCGTCACGGGGCGGATCAGCACCCAATACCTGATCGCGGCCTTCGGCGTCGACACGCTGGTCAAGCAGCAGGTGCTGACCTATCTGGACGTCTACTGGTTCGGCTACCTGCTCGTCATCCTGCACATCTACGGCGGCCTGCTGGCACGCATGGCCGGCGCCGTGTCGGTGATCCAGCGCTTCAAGGTCGTCACGTTCGTCAGCAGCGTGCTCCTGTGCCCCGTTTTCATCTGGCTGGCCGGCCAGGCTGGCGTGGGCGCGCTGGAGGCCGCGGCGGGGGCATTGATGGCGTCGCGCCTGGCGGGCCTGCTGGTGCTGCGTCGCGACATGGCGTTGCACAAGGTGTTCCCGTTCCGGCTCGGCATCGACTTCGTGCCGCGCAAGCTGTTCACGCAGTGGGGCGAACTGGTCAAGCTGGGTGGCGCCGAGACGCTGAACTCCTTCTCCCTCAGCCTGTCGTTCTACCTGCTGTTCGTGCTGTTCTCGTTCTACGAACCGGGCACGCTGGAAGCGGTGACGGTGACGCAGTACGTGACGGGCTTCTTCCAGACGGTTCTGATGAGCGCAGTCGCCACCATCATTCCGTTCACGGCGCAGAACGCGGGCGGGCGCAAGCTGGCCAATATCGGCACCGGCGTGCGCTGGATGGCCGGCGGTACCTTCGTGCTGGCCGCGCTGCCGATGATCCCCTTCATCCTGCTGGCGCCGTACTTCATCCACTTCTTCGTCAGCGACCCCGATACCGCCGTGCGGGCGATCAGCTATGTGCGCATCACGTCCATCCCCTGGGCGGTGCTGATGGCGTCGTTCCCCTTCCTGTTCGCCATCATCGGCCTGGGCGACACGCGCGGCACGCTGCTGCTGACCATCTGGTCGATGTACCTCTGCAATCTGGTCCCGGTCATCGTCATCCGCATGGCGTTCGGCGGCAGCCTGACGCTGGCGGCGTATGCGGAATCGGTATCCGATGTGCTGATCTTCGTGGGCTTCTACCTGTATTACGTGCGCAAGGAAAAACAGCTGGCACGGGACTGGGGCGCGGAGCAGGAGACCGAAAGCGTGGCGGACGACGGCAAGCTGGCCGCATCGGGAGCAGTGTGATGCGCGCCCTGATCGCCATGGGCCGGCAGACGGCCTGCCGCCTCCAGGCAGGTGAGACGTGCAGCGCCGCGCTGCATGGCAGCGCCGTGCATTTCGCGCTGGTGGAACGCCCGGACGCGGAGATGGACGCCACCGATCCGGCGCACGCGCAGGAGGTGCTGGTGCGGGTCCACGCGTTCTCGTGCAATTACCGCGAGAAGGGGCGCATCCTGCAGGCGGCGCGCCGGGAGGAAGGCGGCTACCTCGTGCTGGGTTCCGAATTTGCCGGCACCGTCGTCAAGGTCGGAGCCGCCGTGGACGACTTGCGCCCGGGCGACCGCGTGTTCGGCAACGGCGCGGTCGATGCCACGGCCGCGCATCCGGGCCTGTCGACGCAGCGCGGGTCGCTGGAGCTGCAGGTGCTGCCGCGCGCGAAGCTGATGCGCTTTCCGCCGGCGATGCCGTTCACGGCGGCCGCCGCGTTCAGCGTGGGCGCGCAGACGGCGTATTCGATGGTGCGCCGGCTGCGCCCGCCGCGTGGCGCGCAGATCGCCGTCACGGCCGCCACGTCGAACACGTCGCTGTTCGTCATCCAGGCGCTGGTGGCGCGCGGCCATACCGTGCATGCGCTGACGACGTCCGCCGCCGCCGTGCCGCGGCTGCGTGCACTGGGCGTGCGCGATTGCTGCGTGCTGGCGCGTTCGGAAAGCGCGGAGCCGGCATTGCAGGCTTACCTGGCGGCGCAGGGGATCGGCCGGTTCGATGCCGTCGTCGACCCGTTCATGGACATCTATCTGCGCAAGCTGGTGCGCCACCTCCAGCGCGGCGGCAGCTACATTACGTGCGGCGTCTACCAGCAGTTCGGCGAGGACGAGCCGGACGATTTTCTCGAACAGGGCCTGCCGCTGGCCGAGGTATTCAGCCTGATCATCCGCAAGAACATCAGCCTGATCGGCAACAATCTCGGTACGACGGGCGACCTGGAGGAAGCGCTGGCCGACCATTGCGCCGGTCATTTACCGATACCGCTGGACAGCGTCACCGGTCCGGGACAGCTGCCCGATTTCGTCCAGCGCACCTGGCTGGCGCCGGGCCGTCACGGCAAGGTCGTATTCGCTTATGGGGAGGAAGAATGATGAAACAGTGGCTGGTATTTTCCGCGCTGGCGGGCGGCGCCGCCGCCGCAGCAGCACAGGCGGCACCGCAGACGATCCGCATCGATGCCGGCGGCGTCGAGCTGGAACTGGTGGATGCGCCGATGGATCCGCCGTTCGAGCTGACCTACCGTCCGCAGGGCAGCTGCCGGCCCGAGGTGGCGATCACGCGCGAGAACGACGTGACCACGGCGCGCCATATCAAAAGCTGCCATGGTGCGGGCGATTACGAAGGCACGATCTTTACGCTGCGGATGTCGGCGCAGACGTCGTTCGAACTGGAGCTGACGGCCGGCGGCATCACGTTGACGGGGGCCGGACTGGAAAACTACCGCGACATGCGCTTCGCCACGCGCGTGGGCGGCATCAGCGGCGAGCGTCCCGACCTGCCGTGGGAAAAACGGCGCAAGTGGCTGGTGGGCGCGGAAGCGTTTGCACAGCGCGACAGCGGCTGCTGCACGCTGGCGATCCGCGTCGCCTATGGTGGCATTTCGGTACGTTGAAGAGGCGAGAGGCATCCCATGAAATCCACCACATCCGCCGCCGCCCTGGCCGGCCTGATCTCCGCCGCGGCGCTACCCGGCAGCGCGCTGGCCGTCACGTTCGAACTGGGGCGCGGCCATTTCGTCATCCACATGGACGACACCGTCGAGACGTTCCGGGTCGCCGCCCTGGAGGTGCCGGGCAGCTGCACGCCGACGCTGGCAGCCGTGCAGCAGGGGGGCACGATCGAAATCCGCTCCACCGACCCGGCATGCCAGGGCGACCCGTACGGCGAACTGCGGCTCAACCCCGCCTGGAGCAGCGAACTGACGGTGAACATGGCCGCCGGCCAGATCGACTTCGCCGGCTCGGCGATGCAGCAGCTGGCGTCGATCCACGCCCGCGTGCGCGCCGGCGACATCTTCGGCCTGCCGGGCGTGCAGCGCAGCTGGCTGTTCGGTGCCCGGCTCGATGCGCAGCTCAGGCCCGCGGGCGTGGCGCTGCGCACGGAACTGGGCGCCGGCCAGATCTCGCTGGCTCCCGTCGCGGCGCGCTAGCCGCATCGACATGCGAAAGGAAACATCATGCAACTCTCCGATTTCCGGGTAGGCTGGCGCCTGCTCGCCAAGGACTGGCGCTGGTCCGGCAGCGCCATCGCCGGCCTGGCCGTGGGCTTCGCCGCCTGCTTCCTGCTGCTTGGCTACGTGCTGTATTCGTTCAGCTACGACAGCCATCATCCAGACCCCGACCGGGTCCACCTGGTCAAGACCCGCTTCCATTTCCCCGGCGTGCCGGAGGAATGGTCGGAGCAGGCCACGCAGGCGTTGCGCACGACGATCCGGCAGCAGCACCTGCCCGCGGACGTGACGATGTATGCCCAGGTGCCGGCCACGATCGCCGTGGCCGACCGGCCCATGGCCGCGCAGGTGACGCTGGTCGATCCCGCCTTTGCGGCAATGATGGGCGTGCGCACGCTGGCGGGCGACGCGACGGCGGCGCTGGGGCGGCCCGACAGCGTCGTGCTGACCGTCACGGCCGCGCACAAGCTGTTCGGCAGCGCCACCGGCATCGTCGGCCAGCTGCTGACGGTGGACGGCGAACGTTATGCGGTCGGCGCGCTCTTGGCCGATCCGCCCGGTGCCAGCACGGTTCCGTTTGAAATCCTGGCCGGTGCCGGCTCGACGCTGTGGGCGGGGGGCGATCGCGACGACGCCACGCAGAACTGGGGCCGCCTGTTCGGCCGTGTCTACGTCAAGCTGCATGCTGGCGCCGATGCGGCGGCGCTGGCGGCCGCGTTGCAGCGCGCTTCGGACACGTCGCCGCTGCACCAGCAGCTCGATCCGGCGTTCCTCGCGCAGCTGGGCGACAAGCCGCTGATGGACGTGGCCCTGGTGCGCCTGCGCGACGCCTACCTCGACCCGGATCTGGCCAAGGGCGCGCTGCTGCACGGCGACCGTCCGGTGCTGTACGCCGTGGCCGCGCTGGCGTTCCTGATCCTGCTGCTGGCGGCGATCAACTACGTCAACCTGGCCACGGTGCGCACGCTGCGGCGCCAGCGCGAGATCGCCATCAGCAAGGTGCTGGGCGCGCGCGTCGGCCAGGTGGTCACGCAGTTCCTGGCCGAGTCGGTGCTGATCACGCTGGCGGCCAGCGTGCTCGGGCTGCTGTGCGCATGGCGGCTGATGCCGCTGTTCGGCGAATTGATGAACCGCCCGATCGGCGCGTTCCTCGACTTGCCGCTGGTGGCAGCGTTCCTTGTGCTGGCCGTCGTGACGGGCGTGCTGGCGGGCCTGCACCCGGCGTGGGTGGCGCTGCGCGTCAAGGCGGCCGTCGCGCTGGCGGGCCGGCACGACCAGGAGTCGCCCGGCGGACTGCGTGCGCGCCGCGCGCTGACGGTGCTGCAACTGGCCAGTGCGATGGCGCTGGCCAGCATCACCCTCAGCGTGGCGTGGCAGACGTATCACGTGCTGACCAGCAGCCCCGGTTTCGACGTGCGCTCGAAGCTGGTGATCGACGCGGGCGCGCCGTTCACGGAGCCGGATGCGCGGGTGCGCTCCTTCATCGAAGCGGTGCGCCACCTGCCCGGCGTGACGGGCGTCGGCCAGAGTCTCGAGGCGGTGGGCCGCAAGGACATCGTGCAGAAGGGCGCATTGCGACGCGACGGCGGCGCCCCCGTGACGATCGAGTGGAAAGGGATCTCGCCCACGTTCCTGGGCGTGTATGGCGTGCGGCCGCTGGCAGGCCGCGTCTACGACGAGCAGCGCGATGGCGACGTCAAGGCTGCTGGCGTGGTACTGACGGCATCGGCAGTGCATGCGCTGGGCTTCGCCGCGCCGCAGGATGCCGTGGGCCGTACGGTCGATGGCGACGGCAAGGGCTACCAGATCTTCGGCGTGGTGCCCGACATCCGCTTCCAGAGCCTGCGCGAGGAACCGGCGCCGGTGGCGTTCCGGCTGACCCGTTCCGCGCCCGTGCTGACGATCAGCTACCAGGGCGGCAGGACGGCGATGGAGGCGGCGATCGAGGCGGCATGGCGCCAGTTCCTGCCCGATAAGCCTTTGCAGATGACGCGCCAGGAATCGCTGCTGGCCGCGCACTATGCGGACGACGTGCGCAGCGTCAAGCTGCTGGCCGCGGTGGCGCTGCTGGCCATCGTCATCGCCGCGATGGGTGTCTACGTGCTGTCGGCCTACAGCGTGCAGCGACGCACGCGCGAGATCGTGCTGCACCGGCTGTTCGGCGCGGAGCGTGGCGACATCGTGCGCCTGCTTGGCCGCGAGACGCTGCTGCTGATCGCCGTCAGCGCGGCGGTCGGCATTCCGCCCGCGCTGCTGGTCGTGCGCCACTACCTGGCCGGCTTTGTCGACCAGACGCACAGCTGGGGATGGGCGATCGTGCTGGCGTTTGTCGTTGCCGCGCTGGTGGCGCTGGCATCGGTCCTGCGCGGCATCGCCGTGGCACTGGCGCTGCGTCCCAACGCCGCGTTGCGGACATGAGCGCCGTGCTGCGGCAGGAGAGCGTGCCGGCGTGGACATCGCTGCACGTGTTCATCCACGACTTCGCGCGGCTCGACGCCTTCCTGCGCGACTGCCTGGCCGCGATGCCGGCGGCCTTCCTGGCCGACAGCTTCTTCATCCGCTACTGGCTGGGCGGGCCGCACGTGCGCATCCGTTTCCGCGACGCCGGCACCGCGGCGGCGCTGGAGACGCGGGTGCGCGACTACCTGGACCGCAACGCCTTTGCGTCCGAGCTGGAGCCGGACAGTTATTACTGGCGCTTCGCCTCGCAACTGCACACGGAACCGAGCCGCTACTGGCACGGCAATGGCGAACTGCAGTACATCCCCTATGAACCAGAAGTGGCGCGCTATGGCGGCCCGGCCGGGCTGGCGCTGTGCGAACGATATTTTGTCGACGACAGCAACGCCACGCTGGCACTGCTGCGCAGCGGCGCGGACGTCGAGAAGGTGCTGTTCGGCTGCTGCCTCGTGCACTACGACGTGCTGGCGCAGGTCGGCCTGTTGGACGATTACCTGCGCGATTGCCACGCCATCGCCGCGCCGGCCGACGTGGGGCCGGCACTTCAGGCGCAGCTCGGGGCCTCGCTGCAGCGGGCCTGGCCCGGACTGCTGGCAGCCGGCTCGCGCTATGCAAGCGGGGAGTATTACCCGCTGCCGCTGGGGGCGTACCGCGCGCGCCTGCAAGGCATCTGCGCGGCGCTGGCCGCGGCCGGCGTGGCCGGTGTGCCCGCCATCGTGTACTCGCTGCTGCACATGTCGTTCAACCGCGCCGGCATCAATCCGTTCCGTGAAAACACGATCCGCCTGTTCGCGCTGGCGCTGCACCACGAAAGGGCCGCCGTATGAGCTTCCTGCAACTGCGCATCAACTGCGCCGACAACGACGCCGCCTTTTACCGCACGGTCGCCGCGCCATTGCAGGCGGCGCTGGAGGATCGGTGCTGCTGGACGCTGGCGCGCGGCTGGCAGCACGGCCCGCATTACGTGCTGACGTTCGACACGGCCGCACCGGGCCTGCGGGCCGGCTGGCTGGCCGATGCCACGTCGTTGGTGGACGGGTTCCTGGCCGAGCATCCGTCCCAGGCCGTTGAACCGGAGCGCTACCGCGCATTGCAGGCGCGCCTGAACGCCGTGGAAGGGGCGGGGATCGACCCTGGCGTCATCGCGCCGAACGACACCTGGTCGGTGCACGAAACGCATGCGGCGCAGCTGGCGGCAAGATACGAATCCGTTGCGCAGTGGCGTTCGGTGTTCGAGACGGAGGCCCGCTTGCGCACGCTCGTTATCGATCGCTGGCTGGCCGGGAACCGGCACGAGCGCTTCGTCGCGCAGATGATGCTGCTGCTGGCAAGCGTGTACCCGCCGGTGCCATCTAGCGACCCGGAACGGCCGGCGTACGACGGCTTCCTGTCGTACCACTCGAATTTCGTTTTCTGGCGCCACACGTTGCCGCCAGCCGCGCGCGCGCAGATCGATGCGCGCTTCGACAGTGAGTATGCGGCCATGCTGGACGAGTATCGCGGCTGGCTCGCCGAGCTGCACGCCGCGCTGGCCGACGACGCCGGCCCGCTGGGCGCCACGGCCCGTTTCATGACGGAGCGTTTCGCGGCGTTCCTGGCGCTGGCCCGGCGCGACGTGATCCACGCGCGCTCGCCGTTTGCCCGCGAGCGGACGGCGCAGCGCACGGCGGTGTCCGGATTCCACCAGGAGTTCTTTTACAACGACGACGGCAGCGCCTACCAGTTCAGTGCCGACTTCTGCGCCTACCGCTGGCTGCTCAATATCGTCTACAAGGCGTTCCCGCTGCTGAATATCGCGCCGCTGCGCCGCCAGCAGCTCAACCATGCACTGGACCGGCTGCACCTGGCGCAGCCCGACGACATGGCCGCCATTCGCGCCGCGCTGACCCGTGGCGAGCCCGTGGCGGCCTAGGGAAGCGCTGATTAATTCATGGCGGCGATCTTAGCGCTGAGAAAACGCGCCCGGCTGCGCCACAAATTCCCCGCCACCCCGGTATGACAGGAAATTTGCGTCTTGCTGGACACGTTCTTCAGGACTAATCTCATCCACCAGCAATCAATCAGTGCTTCCCTAGCGACGGCCCGTGTTGCCGAACTGCCGGTCCAGCCAGTCGTACGCGCCCTCCTGCGCCTCGCGCGGAAACGCGTGGCCGCCGGGCAGGATGCGGGTTTCGAACTTGTCGGCGGCATGCCATGCGCCCCAGACGCGGGCCATCTTCGCGTACGCCTCCTGCACGGAGGGGAGAGGGAACAGCGTATCCGCCGCGCCGGCATAGAACAGCGCCGGCTTGGGTGCCGCCAGGCTGGCCACGTCCGGGAAGTCCAGGTGGCGCAGCAGCCCCGGATGCAGCATCTGGAAGGCCGACGAGCCGCGCAGCTGGTTGTTCCCGGGCGCCATCAGGCCCTGCGTCGTCGCCATCCAGTTGACGGCAACGACGGCCGTGATGGCATCCGAGAGCGCCGCCACCTGCCATGCGCGAAGCGCGCCCATCGAGAATCCGAGAGCCGCCACGTGACGCCTGTCGACGTCCGGCAGCGATGCGAGGAAGGCGGCCGCGCGCACGTCCTCCAGCGCCATATTGCCGGCCAGTGAGCTGCCCAGGTTGAAGAAGTTCGCCGCCAGTGCCTGTTGCGCGTCGCCCGTCAGCGGGCCGCGGTCACCCCATCCCAGCGCGTCCGTCACCAGCACCACATAGCCGCGCCGCGCCAGTTCGTCGCCGGGATAGCGGCCCGAAAAATACCTGTCCGCCCAGGTGCGCGATGCGGCAAGGCGCGCGTCGTCGCCCCACGGTTCGATCATCTTTTCCTTGCCGATGTCGAAGCGGCCGCCGTGATCGTGCAGCATCAGCGCGGCCGGATGCGGTCCCGGCGCCTTCGGCACCAGCAGCAGCGCGCGCACGCGGCTTTGCGCCGTCAGGTTGAACACGACCTGGCGCGCCATATAACTGCCGCGGTCCTGCTGCGCGATGATTTGCGGCGCGAACGGCGTGTCGTCGCGCTCCTGCAACGTCGCTTCCCACAGCTTCGCGCGACCCGCCGCTTGCCATGCCGGCAGGTCTTTGACTTGTGGCGTCCAGGCCAGCGGGAACGTCAGCTTCGCCTTCAGCGCGGGCGCGAACACGGGCAGGTTGCCGTCGATAGCGTGGCGCTGGTAGTCCTGCGCGACGGCCGGCAGGGTGACGGCGGCAGCCAGCAGGGCCAGCGCACGGATGGCGGTCATGGCGTCTCCTTGAATGATTTTCGATCATTTTGCCACGCCGCAAAGAACCGCTAGGCAGCTTGCCAACTTTGCAATACGATGTTGCTTGCTTTCACTAACTAAAGGTTGAAAGCGCCCCTGCACGTCCACCAGAAAGATAAGGAGTCGCTCGATGTCCATTCGTCCTGTTGCCGCAATCGGTCTGTCGCTGTCCCTGTCCCTGTCCATGGCGTCCGCCTGGGCGCAAACAGAATCGCCTTCCGCCCCCGCGGAGCAGGTGGAACCGGAAAAAATCCTTGTTGTCGGCCAGCGCCCCGGCCCCGGCTTGTGGAAGGTATCGAAGGACGATCACGTGCTGTGGGTGTTCGGCACCTACTGGCCGCTGCCGAAGAAAATGGAGTGGCGTTCGCAGCAGGTCGAAACCGTCATCGCGCAATCGCAGGAGCTGCTGAAGGAACCGGGTGCGTCGCTCGATTTCGGCTATGTGCGCTCGGCGCTGCTGCTGCCGTTCATGATCGGTCTGGACAAGAGCCCCAACGGCGCCACATTGCGCGAACAGGTACCGGCCGACGTGCATGAACGCTGGCTGGTGCTGCGCAAGAAGTACCTGAAGGATGACGACAGCTACGAGCGCAAGCGCCCCGTGTTTGCCGCCTCCGAGTTGTTCGACAAGGCGATGGACCAGAACGGCCTGTCCCACGGCCAGGAGATGCGCAAGCAGGTCGTCCGGCTGGCCGAAAAGAACAAGTTGAAGATCACGCCGACGGCGGTGGAAATGGATGTGGACAGCCCCGTCAAGGCAATCCGCGAATTCAAGAAGGCGCCGATGGACGATGCGGCCTGCTTCAGCACGACGATCGCGCGGCTGGAGACGGACATGGATGCGATTCGTATCCGCGCCAACGCGTGGGCCAAGGGCGATATCGACGTGATGCGCAAGCTCGATTATCCCGAGCACGAAAGCGCCTGCACCGCGGCGTTCATCAGCAACGCCGTGCTGCGCGAGCAGGCCGGCATGGACACGGTGCCGCAACGGATGCGCGCCAAATGGCTGGCCGCGGCGGAGAAGGCGCTGGCGACCAACAAGTCCACCGTGGCGATGGTACCGATGAGCAGGCTGCTCGATCCGAAGGGGTATCTGGCCGATCTGCAGGCCAGGGGTTATGCGGTGGAGCAGCCTGACTGACCGGAGGCGATCGCCGTCGCTCCGCTGATCACGGCGCTTATTTGCCATGAACGGTCAGCACCGGCGCCTTCATCGACTACGAAGTCGATGAAGGTGCACGCCCGCGGTGGCACGAGCGTTTGTGCTTGACGACTTCCCTACTAGAAGGTAGGCTGTGCGCATGAACACCTCCGAAAAGATTCTGTCCTGCGCCCGTACGCTGATCGTGGCCGGTGGCTACAACGGTTTCAGCTATGCCGATATCGCCGAAGTCGTGGGCATTCGCAAAGCCAGTATTCACCACCACTACCCGAATAAAGTCGACCTGGTCAAAGCGCTGGTCGTCGAGCACCGCCGGGCGACCCAGGAAGGACTGGAGCAACTGCGCCAGGCCATCCCCGATGCGCTGGAACAGTTACAGGCCTACGTGAAGCACTGGGAAAACTGCATTGGCGACCTCAGTGCCCCATTCTGCGTTTGTGCCTTGCTGGCAGGGGAGCTGCCGATCCTGCCGCACGAGGTGGCAGTGGAAGTGCGGGCCTATTTCCACTATCTGTCCGGCTGGATGGCTGCGGTCCTGGATCAAGGCGTGCAGCGAGGCACGATCAAGCTGTCGGCCGAACCAAGCGTCGAGGCGGAGGTGTTCATGGCAACCGTGCACGGCGCCATGCTGTCGGCCCGGGCGTATGGCGACGTGGCCGTATTCGGTGCCGTCGCCGGCAGTCAACTGGCACGCTACAAGGCCTGAGAAAAGGGATGGCCGCAGGCCACTGCGCCATCCCTGTTTTTTGCTCCGATGATCTACCAACTAGTAGGATGATAATCATGACCAACCAATCTGCAATACCCGACGCAAGCCAGGGAAGCTGGCTGAAACGCTATTACTTTATTCGTGCCGGTTTCTCGCTGGCGTGGGTGGCTGCCATGCTGGCATTTGCCCGGCAACATGCGGGCATCGGCATCGCACTGCTCGTCTGCTATCCGGCGTGGGATGCGCTCGCCAATTTCGTCGACAGCCGGCGCAGCGGCGGACTGGGCGCCAACCGTTCGCAGCTGCTCAACGTCTTTGTCAGCCTGGCGGTCGCGCTGGCGCTGGTCGTCGCTTCTTCCGACATGAATCACGTGCTGGCCGTGTTCGGCGCTTGGGCCATCCTGGCCGGATTGCTGCAGCTGAGCGCCGCGCTGCGACGGTGGAAAGCCGGTGCGCAATGGGCGATGGTCCTCAGCGGTGCACAGTCGGCGCTGGCCGGGGTATTTTTCATCGTCCAGGCGCGAGGGCCGGCTGTTCCGCCCATCACGACCGTGGTGGGGTACGCCGGCTTCGGCGCGGTGTATTTTCTCGTCTCGGCCATTGCGTTGAGCATCCGCGAACGTCGCCGCCGGCGCGGCCGCTCGCCGGGCACCGGCGGAACTGTTTCCAAATCCACTCACTAAGGCCGGGTTTCGAATTTGAATTGCTGAAGCAGATCAACGCTTCGGCAAAAGCAGATTTTTGCAACGGTACCCTGACTAGAATTGGCAAATTCCGCACGAGGCAGGTTTGCGGCACCCACGCTTGCTGAGGCTTCCTTCACGCTGGCGCCAATTCCAGGATACCGATGGACGCAATAACGACTGCCCTACGCTTATTCAGTTCCTGTCGCCAGCATCATCGGTTGCTGCGTCTGGAATTTCCCAATGACGACGGCCCCGCCGCCGTGCTGTTGGCCAACCGGCTCGACGCGCACGAAGGCCTGTCGCGCGATTTCCGTTTCGAAGTGGAGGTGATTTCGGACGATGCCGATATCGCATTAAAAGATGTGCAAGGCAGGATGGTCACGGTCGAGCTGGTACGCGAGGACGGCAGCCTGCGTTATTTCAATGGTCACGTTTTTGAATTCGGCCGCACGGGCAGCGATGGCGGTCTGGTGTTTTACAAGATGGTTCTGCTGCCATGGCTTGCCTATCTGCGTCTGCGGGACGACAACTACCTGTTTCACCACAAGACCGTGGGTGACCAGACGCAGGCGATCTTTGCCAACTACCCGGTGGCGTCGGCCGAGTTGCGCATCGCCGGCGACGATCCGCAAATGACCTTTGCCTGCCAGTACGGCGAATCGGACTACAACTATCTGCACCGCCGCTGGGAGCACCTGGGTTGGCATTACCGCTACGAACACCGGGCCGACGGGCACACGCTGATCCTGTCGGACGATTCCGTCGGTTCGCCCGTCATCGATGGCGACCGCCCGGATATCCCGTTCCAGAGCGAAGCGGGAAGCGGCGAGGATGACGGCCTGGCGAAATGGTCGTCGCTGCGCCACCTGATGCCGGCCAGCGTCGCGCTGTCGAGCTTCGATTTCAAGAAGCCACGACCGGCGGTGGTCGATCTGCCGACGGTCAACGAGCAGGGCGACGTGCTGCGCATGGAGTCCTACGCCTACGCCGGTGCATACGGGTTCAAGGACAGCGCCGATGGTACCGCCCAGGCCCGTATGCGCCTGGAAGAGATCGAGGCGACGGCCAAGTTCTTCCAGGGCGAAGGCAACGACCGCACCGCACAGCCGGGCCGCAAGTTCACGCTGAGCGGCCATTACGATGGCGACGCCGGCGGCGATCTGGATTTCCTGATCCTGGAAGCGGAGCATACCGCCACGAACAACCTGCAGGACGGCACCGATGCGGAGTCGCACTACACGAACCGGATCACCTGCAGCCGCGTGCGCATTCCGTGGCGACCGGGCCGCGGCTTCAACAGCACGCAGCCGAAAATCTACGGCCTGCAGACCGCCATCGTCGTCGGCCCGCCCGGCGAGGAGATCTACACCAACGAATTCGGCTGCGTGCGTGTGCAGTTCCACTGGGATCGCGAGGGCCAGGCCGACGACCGCAGTTCGGCATGGGTGCGCGTGGCCACGCCGTGGTCAGGAGCGAACTTCGGCATGACGTCGATCCCTCGCATCGGCTCGGAAGTCATCGTGCAGTTCCTCGACGGCAGTCCGGACCGGCCCCTGATCACGGGCATGGTGCCCAATGCCGACACGATGCCGCCCTGGCCGCTGCCGGCCAACAAGACGCAAAGCGGCATCCTGTCGCGCTCCACGCCGGGCGGTGGTTACGACAACGCCAACGCCATCCGCTTCGAAGACCGCAAGGGCATGGAGCAGCTCTGGCTGCATGCGGAGAAGGACCAGCTGACGGAAGTCGAGCATGACGAGGACAAGTGGGTCGGCAACGACCGGCGCAAGACCATCGACCGCGACGAGACCAGCCATATCAAGCGTGATCGCACGGAGCAGGTAGGCGGCGAGGAGAAGATCAGTGTCGGCGCCAGCCGCACCGAGGACGTCGCAAAAAACGAGACGATCAGCATCGGCGAAAACCGGACGGAAGACGTGGGCGCGGACGAAAACGTCAGCATCGGCGGCAGCCGCCACGTCACGATCGGCCGGGTCAAGACAGAGACGGTCGCGCTGGCGAAGATGGTCACGATCGGTGCCGCTTACCAGACCAGCGTTGGCGGCGCCATGAACACGACTGTCGCCTTGATGCAGGCCGAGGAAGTGGGGCTGTCGAAGACGGTGATGGTCGGCCAGAAGATATCGTTCACGGCCGGCGACGAATTCCGCATCGAAGTGGGCGACAGCACGTTCGTGATGCACAAGAACGGCCGCATTGAAATCAGCGGCAAGGAAATCATCGTGCGCGGTTCGAAGAAGGTGGAGCTGCACGGAGACGATGTCGACACCAATCCGCAGGGCTGAGATGAGCGCCGTTCCTTCCATTCCCCCGCTGCGCTTCAGGAACGACACGGCCTTCGACGCGCTCCACTTCGACACGCTGGACCAGCACGACACGGCGTTCCACGTGATCGTCGCCCGGAGCGGCTTCCGGTTCGGGCCGTGCGGCAGCGACGGCCGCGCCGCCCTGGTGCCGCTTGATCCGCCGCCCGCGCTGGTCGGCCAGGACCGTCATTACGATGACGACATCGACCGCAGCGTGCGCGTGGAAAGCGATTTCGCGCCGTGCAAGCCGCGTTGCGACGTGGTCGTTGTCGGCGACGCTCACGCGCCAGCCGGTCAGGCGGCCGAGTCGTTCCCGATTGTCCTGCGGGTGCAGTATCCGGACCGGCACGCATCGCCGCCGGAACCACCGCGCCCGCTCAATCCCTTCCAGCCCGTTTCGCAGGAAGCCCGGCAGCGCTGGCATGCCGAAGCGCAGCAGGCTGCGGGGAAGATCGTTCCCGGCCGGCGCCTCATCGACAAGATCGTGCATGTGACCGGCCCGCGTGAACTGCGCCGGCGCACCGCTGCTGCCGTCCTGCCGCTGGCGGCGGTCGGGCAATGCCCATGGAAGCTCACGCATACGACGCCAATACAGCGCGTGCCCGTCTGTTACGAATATGCCCAGGGCGGCCAGGCGCTCGTCGAACGCGGCAGCCCGGCAGCGCAGCGTGTGCCGCAGCGTTACCGGCTGAGTCCAGACCAGAGCGCGCAGTTCGGCGAAGCGGCGCCGGTGGCGCATGACGCCTGCCAGTACAACCCCGTGGGCAAGGGCTTTGCGCCAGCGTGGTACCTGGATGCCGTCGAGCCGGCGTGCCTGCCCGCGCCGCAGATCGAGTACCCCAACGCGCCCTTCACGGCCGACCTATTTTGGGACGCCGGTCGTGGCAAGGCCACCCTGACGCCGGCCGGTTTCGGTTTCGTCGGCCGGGCATGGCGTCCGCGCCGGGATCTGGTCGGCACGATGGACGTCACGACAACCTGGAGCGCGGACGACGTGCCGCGCCTGCCGCCCGACTTCGATTTCGGCTACTGGAACGGCGCCCCGTCCGACCAGCAGTGCGATCACCTGACCGGCGAGGAGCGCTTCATCGTTGTCAACATGACGCCATCGAACAGCGACTGGGCGCGCCTCGATGCCACCGGTCACAGCGTGCTGGCCTTCGAGCTGCCCAGGCAGTCGCTGTTCGTGCTGGCCGCGGACGCCGAAGATGCCGTTGCCGCCATGCCGCTGGCGGTCGATACGGTCTTGATCGACACGCTTGCCGGAACGGTTGAACTGACTTGGCGCCTTTGCCTCCCGGCGGATGGCGAATTCGCCGAAGCACGCCTGCTGCATGCCGCCACCCCCGAACAGCTGGAGCGGTTGACGCAGTGGACGTCCGCTCCCGCTGCTGCCTGAAGATCACGCCATGGCCCACGAAACAGTCACCAAGTCGAAGCGCTTCTATTGCGTCAGCGTCGCGCCGGACATCTGCAAGACCCCGGTCGGCAGCAGCGTCGTACCCATCCCCTACACGATCACCGGCGAATTCGCCGATGCCCAGTCGGTGTCGAGCAACGTCAAGACCCACGGCGAGTCGGTATTCCTGCACGGGCGCAGCTTTATCCCGGCCGTCAAGGGCGACGAGCGCGGCACCCTGGGCGGCATCAAGAGCGGCACGAATCTGAAGAAGGTCGAGAGCAACGGCTACAGCTCCACCAAGGGTGCCAACGGCACGCAGACGGTGCAGGAATCGCGCTATGTCTGGATGAACAACCGCAATACGATCGGCCGCATTTACGAGCGCGGCGTGCAGGGCGCGCGGCCCCGTTTGGGCATGCTCCACGACGCGGCGCGGTACTATAAGGACAATATCTCGGCCAGCGCCCACAGCGTGGGCGAGTGGGGGATGGAAAAAGGCGGCAAGCTCACCGTAGCCAGCGGAGTCACCGCCGTCGCCGGCGCGGGAGTGGCCGCGACAGGTGTGGGCCTGCCGGTGGCGGCGGCGATGGAAACCGTCGCCACGGTTGGCGGCGCCACGGGCGGCGTGATGACCGTCGGCGGTTACGCGACCGACACCGCGGCCACGGCGCTGGACCGCGCATCGGACTTCATCCTGACCGGGAAGATGCCCGACGTGACGGGCGTGCTGACCGGGATGGCGGTAAGCGCGGCGGAAAACCTCGCGCTCAAGCGAATCCCGTTCGTCGGCGGCATGCTGAAGAAATTGCTGCCCAAGGGCGCCAAGCCGGGATCGACGCCACCGCCGCCGAAAAAGCCGCCGACCAAGGCGAGCGGCGGCAACGACAAGGACGGCCGCGACGGCGGCAAGACCCGCCAGAAGAAGGAACCGAAAAAGGACAAGCCGTCCGACTGCTGTCCGAAAAACGGCGCACCGGGCGGCAAGAGCGTCAAGAGCGCGCACCCGGTGCACTTCGGCACGGGCGAGGAAATCCTGCCGCAGACGGACTTCGTGCTGGATGGCCCGACGCCGCTGGACTGGATGCGCACGTACCGCTCCGGCGCGGAGACGGAAGACTGGGGCCTGCTGGGCGCGCGCTGGGCGACGCCGTACACGAGCGCCATTTCCGTCTGCGCGCAAGGCACGGTCTACCATGACGCCACCGGTCGTGCGCTGCGCCTGCCGGCCCTGGCGCCGGGCGAAGCTTACGACCATCGCGGCGAAGGCTTCGTCCTGCGTCGCGACGGTGACACGCAGTTCACCCTGACGTGGCGCGACGGCAGTATGGATACGTTCACGGCTGGCAGGGAAGCCCTGCTGCCGCACGGTTACGACGGTGTCAACGCGATGCTTCCGCCACGATCGCCGGCACGCACGCAACGCTTCGATCTGACGCGGCGGTCGGAGCGCGATGGCAGCGGCATCACCATCGAACGGTTTCACGATGCCCATCCCGGCCAGGTGCTGCTGCGCGTGCGCACGGACGATGGTCTGGTGATCGAAGCGCTGCGCGACGTATATTTGCTGGCGGGGGAAGAACAGCATGCGCCGCCCCGCATCGGCCGCGTCGAACAGGTGCTGCCGGACGGCTCGCGCATCTGTCATGCGCGCTATCGCTACGCCGCTACCACGTTACAGACGGGTTGCGACCTCGTCGCGCAAACGAACATCGCCGACGAATTGCGCACGTACGCCTATGAACACCATCTGCTGGTGCGCTACACCACCTACGGCGGTTTCGTCCACGGCCTGCAGTGGGTTAGCCTGGCGGCCCTGCGCGAGCGCTGGTCCGGCGTCGTGCTGGACGACGCACAACTGGGCGGGCGCCACCCGATCGGCATCGACAACAGCTATCAAGCCCGCGCCGTGCGCACGATCACAGCGGACGGTCGCAACGAGGTGTCGATCGCCTACATCGACGCGGACACGACGCATGTGACGGAGCCGGACGGCGGCATCCTGGAATACCGCTTCGACGCCAACTGGCTGGCGACCGACGTGCGCCGCAACGCACCGGACGGGAAAGCCCGCGCGCTGGGCCGCCGCCAATGGGACCGCGACGGCATGCTGCTGGCCGACGTGGATGCCGACGGCGTCGCTACCCGCTACGGCTACGATGCCACCGGCAACCTGACCACGGTCACGGACGCGCAAGGCCACGTCACCCGCATCGATTACGACGCCAGCAACCAGCCGGTGGCGGTCACGGACGCGCTGGGCCACGCCACGACGAGCCGCTACGACGAAGCCGGCCGCCTGATCGAGCGCACCGACGCGCTGGGCCGCCGCACCGGCTACGCCTACGATGACAAGGGCCGGCTGGCGACCGTAACGGACGCGCGCGGCGGCACCAAGCGCCTCGCTTACGACAACGCCGGCCGCCTCGCGTCCTACACCGACTGCTCAGGTTTTACGTCGCGCTATCAGTACCACGCCAATCATCGCCTGGCCGAACAGATCGACGCCATTGGCAACGCCACCCGCTACCGCTACGACCAGCAAGGCCGCGTGATCGAAGTGACCCATCCAGACGATACGAACGAACGTTTCGACTACGATGCCGACGGCAACCTGCTGGCGCACACGGACGCAAAAGGCCAGCGCACGCGCTACCGCTACGACGGCCACGGCCTGCTGGTCGAGCGCATCGACGCCAAAGAACAGACGCTGCGCTATCGCTACGACAAGGCGCTGCGCCTGGCGGAACTCGTCAACGGCAACGACGAGTCATACCTGTTCGCCTACGACGCCGAAGGCCGACTCACCAGCGAGACCGGCTTCGATGGCAAGATCACGAACTACGTCTACAGCAACGCCGGCCACCTGATCGCCACCGAGTGCGCGGGCGTACGCACCGACTTCGCGCGCGACGCACTGGGCCGCCTGCTGGCAAAGAGCAGCGCCGACGGCGCGGTACGCTACGCCTACGACGCCCTCGGCCGGCTGACAGCGACGTCCACGCGGGAAGCCGAACACCGCTTCATGTACGATCCGGTTGGCCAACTGATCGACGAGCGAGCGGCATACAGCCCCGGCCCACCCACGCTGCCGGGCCAGGAAATGCAGCCGATAGCGGCGTTTACGATGACGCACGCGTACGATGAACTCGGCAACCGCATCCAGACGATCCTCCCCAATGGCCGCCGCATCGACACGCTGCGTTACGGCAGCGGCCACTGGCACGGCACGCTGTGGCAGGGGAAAACCATCGTCGACCTGGAACGCGACCATCTGCACCGCGAGGTCGTGCGCGAGCTGGGCACCGCAACTGAACGCCTGACGGAGCGCCGTACCTACGATCCACAATCCCGCCTGAGCAGTTTTACGCTGGAGCAGGGCAGCAAACGTCTACGCGAGCGCCACTACGAATACGACGCCACAGGCAACCTGCTGCACATCGCCGACGACCACCGCGGCAGCATCCGCTACACCTACGATCCGCTGGGCCAACTGCTGTCGGCCGTGCAGCCCGGCCTGACCGAAACGTTCGCGTTCGACCCTGCCGGCAATCTGCTCGATCCCGACACGGCTGCCGCGCCAATCGACACGCGGCAGGTCTTGCGCGAGCTGGACGAACAGCCGGCAGCCCGCACCAAGGCTCCCCGGCTTGCGAAGGTCACGCACAACCTGCTGCGGCAGTACATGGGGTATGAGTACGAGTACGACGTCCACGGCAACACAGTCGTGAAACGGCCACGCGTTTCCAGTGTCGCCAACGATGAAGGTGTGCTGACGTTCGAGTACGATTCCGAAAATCGCTTGACAACTGCCATCCGGACCTTCGCCACGTCACGCATGGTTGCGCGGTACAGTTACGATGCATTCGGTCGGAGGATTGCCAAGCGCGTTGATGAGCAGCCGTGGATGGAGGGAGAAATACCGCCGGCGATTGGCTATGCTCACACTGGACAGCTCACGCTGTTTGTGTGGGATGGCGATGTGATGGTGCAAGAGGCTAATGCGAACAGGACTGTTACGTATGTGTATGAGCCAGACAGTTTCGTACCGTTGGTGCGGGTAGATTCTAGCGAAAGCTTTGACATCCTTCATCCAGAAATTGGTTCTCGCTCTGGTGTTCAGTGCTCGGACACATGGGAAACTATTCAGTATTATCAGTGTGACCATCAGGGAACCCCCTTGGAGCTGTTGGGCGAAGATGGTGCTCTGGTCTGGGGGGCGCGCTACCAAGCTTGGGGTGCGGCGTCATGGAAATTGGATCGCACGCTAGAGCAGCCCCTACGTTTTCAGGGGCAATACGAAGACACGGAAACAGGTCTGCATTATAACCGCTATCGATATTATGATCCCGCTAGTGGACGCTATCTCAGCGACGACCCGATAAAACTTGCGGGTGGAGTCAATCCCCGCTTATATGCACCAAGTCCTGTATTATGGGTAGACCCCTTAGGTCTCGCGAAGTATGTAGTGGTTGGGGAAGGGCAGGATACGGTAGAGGTATACGCAGCCGCGCTGAGGGTGAAGTTTCCATGTGATGAGTTTCGAACCATCAAAAAGGACTGGGGCGCGCTAATGGAAGAATCAGGAGCGTCTTTGATTAAGCCAACAAAGGTAGAGTGGGAAGTTATTGCGCTGGAGGCAAATGCTGGCTGGATAAGAAGGATGAACGCGCAGGGGTATTCGTTCATTGATATCGGAATAGATGCATCGCCGAACAGGAGCCCATTTTACATAGCGGAGAAAAGCGTTTTAGCTGAAGTAGGCGCGAAGGTCTACAAGGGTTCGCCAAAGAAAATTGACACGGCGAGGATGAATTCGAGGCAAAGCAAGAGGCCTCCCAGTAAAACATTATGTCCAATATGACTAAAATTCAGATTATCATTCCTGTAAAAAATCCCAAAGTAGCAATGAAATATTATTGTGAAATAATGGGTTTCACAAAGAATGAAGGGCTGCTTTTTCTGCCTGGACATACTGAAGAGGTAGCATTGCGGATGATGCTCGCAGGTGAGGATACTCATCACCCCCACCGAGAGGAAAAGCTGCCTATCTTCTCATATATGGTAGAGAAAAACTTTCTGTCATACTGTTTTGAGCTTCACCAACGAGGAGCAATATTCGAGTCGGCTGGTAGTCATCCGGGAGGGTTCTATGCCTATGTTAACGATCCAGAAGGCAACCAGTTCGAGATATGCTGCGAAAGCTTCGAGGAGGATGAGAACGTGGATACGGAAGCTATGCCATTCTTCTTCGATCATTAACGCTAATGAAGAGCACTGGCTGGACACATGCACCTGGACTGCGTGAGGGGCATTAACTGGGTACGGCAACGGAAGGACTCACGAGTCCTTATCTAAATCCGCAATAGAGTCTAAGCAGCTTTACTCCAGTTTAGGGCAGCAACCGACTGCGCGAGCGCTGCTACGATACGACGTGACGGGAACGCTGCTGCACATCGCGAATGATGGTCGCGGCAGCGTCCGCAGCACCTACCATCCGCTGGGCCAGCTGCTGTCGCTCGAGCAGCCCGGCTGAGCGGGATGCTCGCGTTCGATCGCGCGGGCCACCTGCTCGATCCCGATGCGGCTGCGGCTCCGATCGACACGCGGGAAGTGTTGCATGAGCTGGACGAGCCGCCAGCTGATGACATCCCTATTTCTAAGGTCAT
>Ga0265798_10003767_pt1 | contig 21340 bp, 26 predicted proteins | sample P3T30metagenome_FD_192430 | JGI IMG/M metagenome (GOLD analysis project Ga0265798, IMG submission 192430) | Plant litter microbial communities from East Loma Ridge, Irvine, California - P3 T30 | ecosystem: Environmental > Terrestrial > Plant litter > Unclassified | place: USA: California... | reverse complement strand
CGGTATATATACAGTCAAATGACCTCCTTTTCATCGGTTTCATGGCGCAGTCGGTAGCGCGTTTGCTTAACAATATCTCATTGTTAGGCCGCAAAAGGTCCGCGGTTCGAGCCCGCGTGAAATCATTCTTTTGCCCTTCTGGGCATTTGTCTTTTGTCGGGATCGTTAATACTGCCCTAATCCCTCTTGGAGTGCAAGGGACTCACTTTTTGCAGAGTAGTGATGGTCGGTCATGTGTGGACTACGTAAACTCATGTCGGGACTACGTAAACCAACCAAAGCGTCAACAACGACAGTCAAGATGGTTACCTGAAATTGGCTGGCCTTCATAAAGCGCTGGGTAACTTAGCCAGCAATCTTTTGGAATAAGTCATGCCATTTCAAAAGTGGAGGGTTTGAAAGACGTTTCGAGTAAGAAGTCCATGGAACACAACCCGACCAATGCTATCTTTTGCTCTTCTCGTCGAACAGCCGCTTAGCCGTGACAAAAATAGACCTCCATTGTTGATGCAACCCATTCTTGCTGGCAGGGGACTACTTGACCTATTTAAGCCGGGGCAAACGTAACATTTGCGTCTCGACCATACACGTCTATTCTCACGTGATACCTACGCGTTCATACAATGACTATCCCACCACTTGCGTCGGACATCGGGTGTTCAGCGCCTCGAGACGAAATGGCTCCCCATATCATCGTCAGGCCGGCTATTGCGTCCGATGTGGTCACATTCCCTTATATGAAGGTCAGAACCTGGTACGACACATACAAAGCTTTTGGTGTTCCCGATTGGGATCTGAACGCGTCACCACAGGAGCAGGAGTTTGCCGAGGGTTTTGAGGCGAGGATACGTGACCCGACACGGATCACCGGGATGTGAGCTATCCACTCCTGCATTGGCATAATCTCTCATAATGACAACACAGAGCATTCGATAGCCTGACCGATAGAGTCATTGGCTATGCGACTGCGACCAGGAGTCCGAACGCCAATGGGTACATCGATATTCGTGCGATCTATATCATGAAAGAGTACCAAAGCCTCAAAATTGGCCAACGATTGATGAAGCTTGTCGCCCCATCTGGTTGTAGAGCTATGGTTGAGACCTTGGTTGCCAACACCCCAGCTATTGGTTTCTACCAATCTCTTGGATTCGTAAGGTCAGTGAAGCCCGTACTGGGTTTGGGCGGAAAGATACTCAATAACAAACAGGCATGTTTATATAAAGCCAGGAGGTATGGGTGGGATTGATCTGCCAGGACTGGTGTTGGCTAGGGACGCGGGTGGACCAGAGACACCCTTCCCGGAGATATGTCATTAAGGTGGTGCAAAACGCGTTTTTGGCAGTCGAAATGTGAATTGTTCACCTTCCTCATAGCCAGATCTCGAGATTCGAGTCGACTGAGCCCTTGAGCGCATTGCTCTACTGGTTGACCGCGACTCACCGGAACTGCTTTTCAAGAAGAGGAGTCAGGGGTGCCGGGACGGCGAATCCCGTCTGAGCTCGAGAGTTCGTTCGAGCATGGAGATCGTTGGAGCATGCCACATATGGGGTTCTGTCCACCTGTTCGCGCCAAGTATAGAGCAGCATCAATGAGCACGTCAGCAAAGGGTCCGAGGTCAACTCCCAAGGATAATGGAGATGTACCATGCTGCCGTCGACTGCAATCGACATCGTAGCTGATGGTGAGCTCTGACACACTGACCATAACACGTAAACTGATCCACCGACTCACACGTCGACCCGCCTTGAGAGTGCCGGTACCTACAGTGCTGTGGATCTATCGATAGCCGACGATCAATTTGGCATCACTGTCCTTTGACAAAGTCTCAATGTACCGTACATTTAGGGTGGTGCCCATACCGCCTACAACACATTCACAGGCGAAGACTACGTCTGGTCGACATGCATACCTGCAGCCCGGCCTCCCAAGCATGGTCATCTCCTTGTTTTGACAAACACCTTCTTTAGTAATCCCTGTCCCTGATCGACGTTGTGATGAAGGATAACGGGCAAATCCTCTTCACACTTCACTTGGATCAGCAGCGGGTAAGGCCAAGGTTCAACTGAGTGGGCACTGAACTTGTATCGGTCTTTACTCCCAGCTGTGGTTGTTCACGCAGTGCCGTCCGGAATATCTCAAGCATCAATTGGACAACGAGGCCTGAACCTGCTTTGCAAAGCCGAAACGACATCGGCAGTACGCGAAGCCCCTGTCCCAATTGACAAGAAGATCAAGATGATCATCTTGACGGCGATTCAAGGTATTGGCCACGGCGCAAAATGCTGAAATATGTTTGATACAAATCCGATTATTACTATAGACCACTGGGTCGTTGCAACGGCCGATGTGTCTCTAGACTACGTCGACCAACGATTGGTGTCAACATCCACCTCTTTGCTAGGCGTAGCTTAGATAGATCTGTCTTGCAGAGGTTGGAAATATCTTTGATTCCCTTAGCTCATTCTTGCCAAAGCTCACCAAAGTTCCGCCAGATCAAGTGTTGGTCAAGGTAGCTTGCAAGAAGTTATGCAAGAAGTATGTCACGGAATCATATCGGTCATCACCTAAATACGTTCAATCTCGCCAACAACTTCCAAACTTTGCCAACAATTGAATGACTACTGCTACTTGTATCACCTCAAGTTTGTACAATTGTATGACGTGTTTTACCAATCTATTGCCAACATAATCCACTTCCGGCAAAGCTCAACAAAGTTCGCCAAATGGACCATATGGGCTAGCTACCGTTTCCTGCGAAGCTTGACAAAGTTTGCCGAAAGATTGTACGGGTCAACAAATTGACCACATGATACCAACGGACTCTCAAGGATATGTAAGGGGGCTGCTAAAGCTTGCAAAATCTCAGCAATCTCTGATTGTTGTCAACCGTAGTCACCTATTGTAGTATACCTAATCATCTTCGCATAGTAATTCATACAATCATTATCGCCCACCTAATTCTTGCATAACTCCTGCGCGCTACCTCAACCAACACTTGATGTAGCAGAACTTCAATTCCCTTTGCTTGTTCTTGCCGAAGCTAGCTAAAGATATTTCAATCTCTGCAAGACAGATCTATCTGAGCCAAGCCTAGCTTGAGTTGGACGTTGTCACCTACTGTTGGTCGATGTAGCCCTGTGACAATTGCCTAGTAACAGTGCACCTATACATAGGTATGACACTTTGCCAGGGAGGTCGGGTTCCCATATCAATACCGTGAAAGTCGTCGACTATGCAAAGCAGTCCTACTTCAAGCTCCGCAACGTGGTGAAGGGTTCCAGCATTCATCACAGGCTCAGAAGGATCACGCATGTCCAAAGTGCATCCATGTGCCAATATGCAACGCGTGGGAATTACAAGCACGGTAAAGCGAAAATCAGTACTACGTAAAACCTTATCCGGCTATCGGTCTGTCATGTCAATGTGGACGAAGTCTTCTTGATACACAAGCACAGAACAGTGTCTATGTCAATATGCTACGTCGATGAATAGAAGCCTCCCACGTTCATGCCATGGGCAAACCTGGCTCCAATTGATCTGTCTTGTCGAGTGTGAAGTATCTGTCGCAAGCTTTTTGGCAAGATGAGCGGAGAGGCGAACGTGCTGCTGATCAGACCTAACTCAGATTGCGTATAAGAAAGAACAAGCATGGCGTAACGATACTGCATGGGCATTTTGACCTGTGGGACTACGATTGACTGTAATTGGCAGCGATCTGTGCTCACTGATGTCTTCTGAGCCTAGCAACTTCCTCATGTATTTTGCATTGTCCGCTGATAGTATGTATTGGTTCTACATTTTAGGGACCACCGGAATAGAAACAACAAAACCCCTGAAGTCGGTGACGCCGAGCAAGTCTGATCGTGAAAATAGCCGGTTGTGTTGATTGAGTGGTCCTTGTGAATTACTTGAGACCAATCACATGTTGCCTCAGTCTAGCCTTGTCATGCTCCGTCAGACATAGCTCGATCACGACACTCCAAGAGTGGATCGAACATATAAAAGCTGCTCTGTCTTCATCCAGTTGATACGGGCTGAGACACAAACAAAGGTTGGTATCAGTGATCCGCACACGGACAAAGTTTAGAGCTATCGTTGGGCGTCATAGTTTGTGACAACGATACACATCAGCCCTCAGCATGCTAAGACATTGCTGACTGCTAAGCCGTATTGCTGTGCCCTGAATGGCCATCCTGCAGAATTCCCACCGGTCAACGACCCCTCATGTTCGATTAGATATGACTTTATCAGTGACCTCTATTTAGGGTGATTGTGTCTACACTCTTGTGTTTGCTGTCCAGTCAACCTAGACCAGTACATAAAGTTCTGTAGGTCATCATCTGCTAGAAAAAAGTTTGGTATTCTGCCTTAAAGTTAAACTCCTATATTGGAAGTTGCGAGGATGTAGAGTCGCAGCTTGTCCGCTGGGTAGCTGTGTTGCTCTGCGTGAGAGGAGCCCAGAACATCAGAACAAATGAGTTTTATTCTAGGATTGTGAGCATGGGCCGATGCCAGCTGATGAGATGGGGATAGCGTCTCGGTACTGCTTTGTCTGGGTACAACCCTCCTTCTCCCGCTATTCTTTCTGTTATCTCTTACCGTATAATGCCCTCTCACTTTCATCCGATTGGACTGTCACGGAATTGTATCAGTCATCACCTAAATACGTTCAATCTTGCCAACCACTTCCAAACCTTGCCAACAATCAAATAACTATCGTTGCTCATACCATCTCAAGCCCTCATAACTTGTCTTACCAATCCATTGTCAACTTACTCCATTTCCGGCAAAACTCAACAGACCATATGGGCTAGCTACTACTTCCGGCAAAGTCACAAGACTCACCAAGTAGCCCACATGAGCTAGCTACCACTTCCGGTGAAGTAGACAAAACTGCCAAGTGGATCATATGAGTTACCTTCCACTTCCGGCAAAGCTTGACAAAGTTTGCCGAAAAGTTGTATGGGTCAACAAAGTTGACTGCATGACACCAATGGACTTGAAAGATATATAAAGAGGCCGCCAAGGCCCGTAGTGACCTGAGCAATCTCTGATTGTTGTTAACCGTAGTAACTTATAGTAGTAATATACTTGTCATCACATAAGTGACTATTCAATCGTTATTGTCCACCACTTCTCACATAAGATTCTAGCACGCTACCTTGACCAACATTGATCTAGCAGAACTTTGATTCCCTTAGCTCATTCTTGCCAAAGCTTGCCAAGAATAGTTCAATTTCCGCAAGATAATTACATCTTAGGCGGCCATAGCCTGAGTTGGACGTCGACACCTATTGTTGGTCAACGTAGCCCTGTGACACTCCCCTATCCAAGTGCTGAACTCCTCTAGTAGAAAACTGAAACCTATGAGCCTTGCTTGCCGTAACTGTACATCAACCCAAGTCTCATTGTCTCAACCTCGCAGACATTGAGATATTTGCGACCTCATCCATTCACAGATCACCCGACATACTCAGACTCGGTGCGTCAGTGTTCCACAAGCGCGACAAGGGTGAAGCAACAATCACCCTGTATTGATCGATTATTCTACCAGACTATTTCACGCCAACTTATCCCACTTTTGACAAAGTTCAGGGATGTCTTGACTAGGCGTATAACACTGTTACAAGATCATACTGATTGTAGGAGACTACCATTGATTTTGGTCAATACTCTACTACATACTACTACTTCAGTTGATAGATTGAATCGGATGACAAGCGAAGTGTCATAAACGTAGATTGAACAGAAAGGGTAGGACGAAGTAAAGTGCTAGCCAAGATCCCGCTTTGCAAAAGAAACACTTTGCTTGAACTCTGCTTAATCCCAGCAGATTCATGGTCTTATTAAGCTGATACCAAGCAACTGATATAGTTTCGAGACACGAAGTCAGCCAGGCCATCCCAGGTGAGCTCACGCCACTTTGTTCTTTTTGGCCGTTTGGAAACTTGACTTCAGTCTCAGGGATCACCGCATGTCTCAAAATCAGGGGTATGTGTCAAGATTGAGCCCATGTTCAGATCTGCACGCATACAGCGCATAGCAAGGCCGCGACATCCTGCCAATGTGATCCCGGATCAAATATAAGGAGGGTTTGGCAAAAACTGACAAAGTCTAGCAATCTTTGATTTACAATAAATACAGTATACCAGCTCTGTACACCCACTGCTTGAACCTATCGTCCTCTGTCTTGCAATACAATCATTGTTGATTGCGCATTGTGATTAGCTGTGCTCACAATAAGCAATAAGAAAGAGTTTTGATAACGGGCTACAGTGCCAAACTGTTGCGGACCTGTCCTAGCGTATATTGGCGGAGGCAATCAGACAGCAGAGGTCTATTTTGTCAAGTCATATGAGACAATAAATTTGTGATGTAGTTGACAGTAGTTACAAGAAGACTTGGAAGGATCTGGGCAAGTCCAGAGTATATGTCATAAAACTGTCCTGGCGTAGATTGGCGGAGACAATTAGACAGCAGAAGTTTATGTTGTTAGGTCAAAGGAGACTTAGAACTTTGTGATATGGTCAACAGTACTTGCAAGAAGACTTGGAAGGATCTGGGCAAGTCCAGAATATAGTTATAGGTGATATGAATAAGTAGTACTGCGTAAGACAGTACTCTAAAGTATTTACGTTCATTAAACAAGAATGGTTTAAGAACTAACTAAAGCTATGGTGGCAAAGAAGACTAAGTAACTATGATAATTTGATCCTTAGGAAGAAAGCAAAGAGTGCTTTGAGTTGTCCTTTTGTACCTTTCTTCAGTTCCACAATTACGTTACAACTTGCTTGACGCGGCCTACGTTACAATCAACGTAAACTATGTTACTATTGTTGTGATCCACAATATGATTAATGTAACCCATGTTCTGCGTGTTGTGATTGACTAGTATTGTAAGTCTCGTTACACGGAACAAGGAATCATATGTATAAATAAAGGTAAGTGTCATGGGTCATGACAGTATATGTCACAGTGCTCTATAGCATTGCCATGTCCCTATCTATTGTTATTACACCAATTACCATACTGTAGCAATTTGTACCATTACGCTCCGCTCCACTCCATTACACTACGTTCCACACCGCGCTACACCATCCCAATGTTACAATCCAACACACTCCATGGTACAAAGGGGTCGTGACCCACATCTCAAACACACTACCGCACATTCCGCAGCCACCCATACAGCACCACAGAAATCCATACGGGAATGTAAGGATACACCTGGTACTATATGACCCTGCATGGCACCATACAGAACCAGCTGTCACCGCATGACACCATCTGGTACCACCTGGCTCCACCTGGTACCACCTTGTACCACCTGTGTCATGATGGCCCCGCAGCATCAAACATTCTAATCCAATCCGGTCAACAGTCCTTTTGCCAAGGACCCCAATCTGTTGTTCCTTACTTGATTCCTTCCATTGAGGTCATTGTTGCCAAGATTCCTGTCCATTAGTACTCAAACACGTGATGGTACCTTTCAAGTTAGAAGTAACCAGCGGATTGGAAGTAACCCATTGGATGGAATGTTCTTATCTGATGGAAAGTGAAGGAAAGGTAATCTCTACATAGTTAGCAGTCAGAATTCTATCCCCAGTAGAATTCTCCTACTTAAAGTCAGAATCTATATAAATTGTAATCAAAACTTGCATACTATTGCTTCTACGGTATTATAATTGCTATCAATCAATACCTATTAGACTCATCTCAATCAAACTCTTGAACTTCCAACTTCAAACTTCCATCACAAGGTTATAAGGGCTACTATACCGTGGATGCTATAGAGCACTGTGACATACAGGTTTACATACAATTCATCTACAATGTCTGGTTCTTGGCTGATGGTGGCAATTGGTCAAAAGCTGGAGGATGTTTGTTGGTCAAGAATTGTTGGTTGTATAATTCATCTAGGTACTAAAGATGAATGAGAGGGTGTACACACCAAAGAGAGTTCTTGGGTATCTTACAGTTTTTTCTCAGGCCAAACTGCACATCTACCAATTTCCTTCAATACTTCCTTGCCAAGATTTTTGTTGTCTGATATGTTGGCCACTGCTTCACTGAAATAAACCTCCACTCCTTTCTGGATTTCCCTATCTGAGAAACCTCCTTGGCCCCTCTTCATGACATCCTTGAAGCTGGTACTGACATTACCAGGAAAGCCTTTGACTGAGCCTGTCCTGGCACTCTCATCAGCAGCAGTTTTTTGCAGTTCTCTCTGCAGTCTTTGAGAGCTGAGTGGCTTTGTCACAAATTTCTGACCATACTTGTGCTTGGCCATGCGTGGATTTGATCTTTTCTGATACCTTCAATGTGTTTTGCTGGACTATGGCTGACAGGGCATGGGTTGTCAGGGGATTATGTTTTGATGGGGGTTGATAGGATGGGGTGAGATTGATTGTTCCATCAAAAGAATCAATGATACGCTTTTCAGACAAGGAGGATGAAGTGCCTAAGCTGGCATATGTAGGTGGGGGCGCATCATCTTGACTTGTGATATGTGAGGGGCCTTGGGCAGTGCTGGCATCAAGCGGTTGTGAAGGCTCAGCAGAGGAGGGATAAGTTGAGGTTGATTTGCGGTTGCAGGGGTATGGCATGTTGTAGATAGGCAAGGATTTGTGGGTGGAGTAATTGGGAGTGAGGAGGGAGATACATTGGTTCAGGTCTTTTATACGTGATATTGCTGACATCATGAATGTATTGACCAGTCAGGGTTGAAGAAAGCACAACATGGAGCAGGCAATCAAAGGATTGCTCCTGGAGAGACGCAGTGAACATGCCGTGGAGCCAGTAAAAGGATTGTTGTAGAAGGATTGTTGTAGAAGGATTGTTGTAAAAGAATTGTTGTAAAAGGATCACAATGCAAAATGTAAGTGGAACTGTCTGAAAGGTAGGCAAATGAAAAGAGTGACAGTTTGATTTGATAGCGGCTGCAAGACAGGAGGGAGCAGATTGAAAGGTTGAGTGAACATGAGACCTTCCCAGAAATGCTGTATTTTTGCCCAAAGGATATGGTTTCCCTCTGAGTGTCAGGGTACTACGCCAACCAACCAATGGTCAATGTCCAACAATCTAGATGGTCAGGTGAGATCTCCTAACCACTATTGGGTGTAGGAAGACTTAGCAGACAATGTATCAAAATAGTCTAGGGGCATTGGGTGCCGCTAGACTAGGTGTTGGTTGGAGTAGTGTATATGCAAGGATACTTCAGATTAGACTATACTAACAAATCACTAGGCTAAAGACTTCAATTGAGGATTGCTGAGATTTACAGCCCGTCAGCAATCCTCCTATATACTACTGATTCTTAGCCAAAGATCCACAATCATACCCTGAGACTGTCAGGAAACTATAATGGATGACCAAATATTGACTAAGTTTGGCCACGTTATACAACACGCGCCAACCACGTTCTATTTGCGGAGATTGATGACATCCCCAAGCTGTAGTCCAGACTTGGCTATTGTCAAGTCTAGACCATCGTAGGCAAATATTGGTCAAGGTCTGGGTCCAAAGTCTAGACTTGGGGAACAAAGCAGAAGGTCAAGGCCATGGTTGAGACCATGGGGACAGAGACATGGGTTTGTAGATATATACAAGAGTCGCTGAAAGTCTTCTGACTTCAGCAATCCTCAATTGAAGTCTTCTCGTAGTATAAGTTAGATTTTGCATAGCTTGTATTCACTACACCAACCAACTATAGTTTAGCGGCGTATCGAAACCCTTAGACTATTCCGCCCTATCTTCTGCTAAATCTTGTTGATTAGCCAAACTTCCGCTTGTTGGACGTTGACCACCCGTTGGTTGGCGTAGTACCCTGACAGAGACCCCTTTGTCTTGACCACTCTGGAACTGTCCTGATCCTGTTCCTCAATCACCAATACCGGTCATCCAAGTCAAGACTGTTCCAGACTTGACAGTATACTTAGGTATTCACTGGTCCAGACTTCTCTGGTCTCTCCACATGTATACTAGCCTTGGTGAGGTGACCAAGGTATTAATGATGTTTGTTGACTTTAGGCTAGACGCTTTGCGTGTATTAGAGATGTGACTGATCTCCATCCAGGTCCATTATACATTCCTGACAGGTTGAGACTGTTCCAGACTTGCCAATATACTCAGGTATTTGCCCAGTCCAGACTTGTTTACCCTCTCCACATGTATCCTACCACTGGTGAGGTGATCAAGGTGACAGTAATGATCATCAACTTGAGGCCAGATGTGTTCATGGTTCTCCAGAAGATGTTGCTGACCTCTCTCAAACTCTGTCATAGAATCCTGACAGCAAGCTGTAGTTTCAGGCTGATTACATACCACAAATGCTGTCACATGATGAGCAGGGGTCATATCAGGAGTCAGGTATGCAAAGCTTTTATATTATTGATTCCACATTGGCAGACTCCAGGCTCCCATTGTGAGCAGATCAGCAGCCTGAAGCCTTTACACACTTGCTTGTCAGATCATATATCGTGAAAACACGGGCAAAACATCAAGGGCGGGTGGCGCAGTTGGTAGCGCATCTGTTTAGCATATAACAACTGTTAAGCATCTGGTTTACAGGAGGTCCAGGGTTCAATTCCCTGCTCGTCCATCTTTTTTGGTTATCGTTGATCCATGCGCCTATGCATCTGAGTTTGCTTAGCACGCTTGGAGCAGAGTCATGCATGTCCGAAGGGGACGAAACCATATGCAGCAAATGAAATGTAATCGTTGAGCAAACTGATCTTGAAACCCGCCACTCTTCCGAAGTATGGCCGCCAGCCAGGCTGTTCCGTAGATGCTGGTTCAAGGATCATTTTGTTGCATGAACTTTCTACGAGTAGTATGGAACACTTTCAACTACAATCCCTCACCTCCTAGCCGATTGCCAGTACCCCATCGATGACGAGTTGCCTGGAAAGCGTCACTGTCGGGAGCCGAGGTCTGGCGGCCAGTCGCAGTAGCTGTCGAGCGAGACTGTATAGCAGAGGCTTGACCCATTCTTGCTTGACGGGCAAAGAGACGTCTGAAGCGACTTGGCGTACTCAATGGATTAGGTCTACGGTGACGGGGGATTGCGTGCTTGGGCAAGTAGATCGATATAAACCACCTATGGGTCAGCTGAAGAGCCCGAATTCCATACCGGTTGACATACCACAGATGGCCGGCAATAAGACCAACGATCCCGCCGAGAGCTTTGCCTGTACCGCCAGTGATGAGGTCAAGCAAGATCAATGCGAATGGGTATACTGACAAGTCAGCGAGACAGTGGGTGTGATACGTACGGCTTGTCGGAATCGTCAGGAGGCCAAAGAGGGAGATTTTCATGGTTGGATTCGCACGGCACCAAGTGTAGGTCTGAGCGTGAAGCAACGGTCTGAACAGAAAAGGTATTCCGAGCGGAGCGCTCAATATCTGAATGTTAGATAGCCTCGTTGCAATGACCTACTTGGATGAAGACCGCCAACATGAGATGTAGCCATGCGTATTCGGCGGTATCATTCGAGCTGACATGTCAGTGACCAGCCACAGAGACGCTTACTCACTAGGTGTCCTTTTCCAGCGAAGAAGAATTGCGGTATATCAGGAAGAAGTCATACAACAAGGGGAACCCGGCGCCTGTGAATTCGTCAGCTTCACTCTCTTTCTCTCATGCTATGGACTCACCGCCGTAGAAAAAGGCAGTGACCGGACGCCATATCTTATCGTCAACAAATAATGACAATATGGTGACGTACCTCGAAATGAGCTACACGATGCCAGAGAAGAGCCGCCTGAGGGTCAGTGCTCCGGCTCAGACGGATGCTCCTTTCAGTGGAGCCTGAACTTGACGTACGTGGTAGGGCGCAAGCAAGCCGAGTAGGCATGGTCTGGAGATTAGTGTTCCTATTTGAATTCCTGTTTGAGCACATACCCAGTGACAACCGCTGTACCAAGAAGCAGAAACCTTGTGACAGGGGGCACCGAATTGAACACTGCAGAAAAGTCTGCCATGATGGGTAGATTATACTAGAGCGTATGTATGGTGATATAGGTAATGAATTGATGAACGACGGTGATGAGGGTGGGGAAGAGGGCTACGACACGTGTCAGCATCAAGTTGGCTTGGTCTCGTTGTGAATGATCATCCTTACCTCCTCGATCATCATGGCTCTGGACCCACCAGCGCCATCTCCATTCTCAGCCACAAAAGTGATCAAAGTTTTGCAGCACAGAGAGACGCCCACTGCCTCCAATGTTGACTACAACGGCGAACCCACCTTCTCACTTATTTTTGTTGTTGACAGACCCAACCGCAAGGTACGATAGTAACCATGGCACTATGCTCACGCTTCAAGATCCTACTGGGAGAAAAGAAGCGAGGCTTTGGAATGGGCATGTAAGTCGTCAGCCTATTGGAAGGAGCTTACTGATCGCCCAGTATCAATGGCTACGGCGGTAAACTTGATCCAGGGGAGACGATCGACGAGTGTGCCAGACGCGAATTATATGTCAGCAGTTGAATCCACGAGCTATTACGTTGCGCTGAAACCTTCAGGAGGAATCTGGTTTATCTGTCTCACCCGAGGAATTGTTTAGATGTGGTCGCATCATTTTCACCCTGCCGACTGCTGGCAAACCATCCGCAATAGTCGACATTGGCGTATATTTCTGCTTTGTCAATAGCGAGACAACGCAAGCTGACGAGTACGCTCTCCTCTGCTTCCTCTTGAGACCCGGCTCACGCTTAGTACCGAAGAGATGTCGCCTTGTTGGTACGATATGGATGACGGCCTTCCTATCGACAAGATGGTATGTATCGAGATTGACCTCGGAGCTGACATACAGTGGCCCGATTTCCGGATGTACTGGCCTACACTACATGACCTGATCTACGACGATACACGAAGTCAACATCTGTTGGCTCGAATCGACTACGGTCTGGTGCCGAGCTCTTATGACTCGCCAGCCCCATCTTTGGAAGCACTTGGAATTGTCAATCACAAGCGACTGGGCCCTATATCTGAGCCCGAGGTCGTCGAAGCTATCGTCGGATACTGGTTAGCCCTAGCGTCTCAGTCATAGCAGCTCAACTCGTATCGTTGGATCTTAACATTCTACAGTGCCATGCATCATATTTATTCTCTTCAATCACTTGATCCCAATATTGACCATCTACGCGTACAGGTCATCGTCATCAGCCTCGTTCTGGAAAGCAGCTCCACCCTCTTGTGTCTCTCCGGCCTCGGGGAACTGGGAGTTAGCAATGGCTTCTGTCAAGTCCAACGGGTGCTGACCTTGAAGGTGTTGCCGAAGCTCCTAGACTGCTGGAGAGTCGTGCTAAACATCTCGTATCGTCGGATGTCGGCGTCGGAAACGGATCGTCGAGCGAACCTCATTGCCTAGATGTTAGCCATTTGCAGCTTGTTGAATTCAACCACTATCACGTACCTCCTCGAAATGTTCACTATCAAGTCAGCTTTGTTTGCCATATTCGGGTGAAAAAGACTTACACAGTGATGGCAGGAACATCGTCCTCCTCGTTCTCCTGATCCATTAGATCGACATCAACATCCTCGCCAGCAGCTTCGGCCTTGTCCTTCTGCTCTCGATCTTTTCGCATGTCGCTCTCGATACTGGCTCGGATAGCAAGCTTGGCAGCTCGCTGACAGATCTCGGTAAGATCGGCACCGGAGAATCCAGCAGTGTTCTTGGCGAGGAAGTTGAGGTCGACCCCAGGAGCGAGAGGAGACTTTCGCAAAGTAGCTGAAAGAATAGAGAGTCGGGAAGCCTCGTCGGGGAGGGGAATGTAGATGAGCTACAAGTTAGCTTAGGTATCCTACCGTCGATGGTACTCACCTGATCCAATCGTCCAGGTCGGAGGAGAGCACTATCGATCTGGTCAGGTCGATCTAGATGTCAGCGACATGTCGACTTCGCGTGAGATAGTACATACTGGTAGCACCGATGATAAAGACGTTCTTCTTGGCGTTCATACCATCCATCTCGGTCTAGGGAGTCAACACAGCAGCGGGACGATGATAAGTAAGGAGAACTTACAAGGATCTGGTTAAGAACTCGGTCACTTGCGCCACCACCATCACCACCACTCCCACCTCGGGACTTGGCGATAGAGTCCAACTCATCAAAGAACATGACACATGGGGCAGCAGCTCGAGCCTTGTCAAAGACATCTCGGACATTGGCCTCGGATTCACCAAACCACATGGTAAGAAGCTCGGGACCCTTGATCGAGATGAAATTGGCCTGACACTCGTTGGCAATACTGATTCATTAGCCGCTACAAAGAAAGGTGGACTCACGCTTTAGCCAACATGGTTTTACCGGTACCGGGAGGACCGTAGAACAAGACACCCTTTGATGGCGACATTCCGTACTTGAGGAACTTTTCGGGATGCTCGACAGGGTACTGGACAGTCTCTTGCAATTCTCGCTTGACGTTTTCGAGACCTCCAATATCGCTCCATTTGGTGGTAGGGATCTCGACAACAGTCTCTCGGAGGGCTGAAGGGTTGTTGACACCCAATGCGAATCGGAAGTTCTCCATAGTAACACCCAAAGAGTCGAGAATCTCGGCGTCGATGGTATCTTCGTCAAGATCAATGAGATCCATCTTTTCTCGAATCTGCTGCATAGCACCTTCGGAACATAGGGATGCGATATCGGCACCAACGTAACCGTGGGTGTCGGCAGCAATCTGTTCGAGGTCGACATCCTCAGCGAGCTTCATGTTCTTGGTGTGGATTCGAAGGATCTCCAATCGACCTGTTGGGTCGGGGATACCAATGTCGACTTCTCGGTCAAATCGGCCGAATCGTCGTAGAGCAGGGTCGATAGAGTTGGGCCTGTTGGTAGCGGCCATAACGACAACGTTGGCTCGAGCCTTTAATCCATCCATCAAAGTGAGGAGTTGCGAGACGACTCGTCGCTCGACTTCACCATTGGTCTTGTCTCGCTTGGGAGCTATAGAATCAATCTCGTCGATAAAGATGATTGCAGGACTGTTCTTTTCGGCCTCTTCGAAAGCTTTTCGAAGGTTGGATTCAGACTCTCCAGCCATCTTGGACATGATCTCGGGACCGTTGATCAAGAAGAAAAAGGCTCCAGTCTCGTTGGCGACAGCTCGAGCCATCAAGGTCTTTCCGGTACCGGGAGGACCAAACATGAGGAGACCTCGTGGAGGCTTGATACCAATGGCCTTGAAGAGACCAGGGTGTCGGAGAGGTAGCTCGACTAGTTCTCGGATCTGACGTTAGCGCTGTTGGGCTAGATCGACGTACCTGAGCAAGTTGTTTCCTGCATCCTCCCAAATCGTCGTAACCAACATCATTGAGGTTGGACTCTTCTGCCTCTCGGTCCAATGGGTCACCCTCGGTGTGGATCACGGTGTCGGAAGCGACAATCTGCGGGTCAGCGTTGATCTTGTGAGCCTAAGGACTTACACAGTATGGCGAGGGGTCGACTTCGACAACCTTGAAATCTACGGTCCTCATACCACCACGAACTTGAAAGACATCGCCTACAATCAGCAAAAGATGCAAAGCTTGACTCACCTTTTCGGACAGGTCGGTAAGCCTCCAAAAAGTAGGGTCGGAGGTAGACATCAAAGAGGTTTCCGGATAGACCTGTTATCAGTACATGGTTATGTTGTTGTAGGACTCAGGAGCTTACCCTCAATGGAGTCGCCAAAGGGCAAAACGTGAATCCTGACTGTCAGATGTGGCCGATGTGTAATTTAGTACTCACCTTTTACCATACTTGATGTCGTTGGCAGCCGAGACGTGGCAGAGATCACCAATCTTGATGGCACAGTTTCCTCGGGCGACTGAAAATTAGCTACTACAAGGGAGGCTTGTGATGAAGAGCCGCTTACCCTTGTTGAGAGCGATTTTGCCCTCCTCAACGTCATCCTGGCTGAGACAAATAAGAACAGTGTCCTTTCTTCTCTTTCCTCGAACTTATATTAGCATTGTCTTTTGTTGCACGCTTACCAATTACGGTATCACCTCTGTCTGATCAGCCGAGTAACAAAACTTGATAAGATTACTCACCGGAAGAGACCAAGAGCTTCCATTGTGTTGGGATGGAGGATAGCAACCGAGTTGTCATCTGAAGGGCTCTCATCGACCATCAATCGATTAGGACTACCATCAGCATTGATTCTATACATCGTCAACTCACGACTTCTTCTGACGCAGGATTGCGGTGGCGGTCGAGTCATCGGCGACTGCCTAGTAAATCAGTAAATGATCGATCAACGTGCTCTCGTCAGCCTACTCACCTTTGATGGATCGTTCGCCATGATATATGGAGTTTCTGGTTGAAGTTATGCGGTGAATTGTACTGTGGTTGTATCTCTTCTACTGCCTTGTGTGTAAGAGAGAGAGAGAGGTGGTTGATAAGGAAGAATGAATCGAGAGCCAGGTGAGGTGGGTGACAGTGACGCGGACGTGGCGTTGTTCTCTTAATTCATACCCCCACTTAAAGAATCACCCTCCACCTCCACCGAATCAACTGGAATCAATATTTCAATTTGTGGCACAATCTGACGATCTCCTCTATCATCATAGTTTTTGACTTGATATATCTTGGACTATACAATGCATAACGTACCTTCGAAGCATAAGAAACCGTCAACAGGATGCAGTAGGATGCAGCCAAATGCAAATTAGATGACAAATGAAGTGTACGGGACTTCATAGGGTGTAAATAATGAAGAATAATGGAAAACTACTGTCTGTCTACAAAGTCTATGCGGAAGGGATGTTGTTTCCGTAAGCAGAGGTGACACTGAGGATGGAAGGTCCTCCGCAGCTCTGGGCCATGTTGCCAGAACATTTCATGAATGCGGCGGAATCGTCAACGAGCTGACCACCACCGACGGCCTGGAACAATCAGCGATCAATCTAGGTGATGGGAGAAGGTACTCACGGCAACAAAGGCGTTACCGCAGAAACATTCGCTCGAGTACTCAGTGCCAGAGATGGTGTAGCCAGCCGAAGCACACCCCTGGGCACACTTCTCAACAGTGTTCTCGTTGGAAGAGTATAGCTGGACAGGGAGAAGTCGACCATTGTCGCCTTCGGTGACGGTGCCGTAGGTGGTCCAGCCGGAGGGAAGGACAACAGTGGCGGGGACGTTGGAGGCATCAATGTAGATGTTGATGGCGTTGGGTCCACCACACTAGGCTGTCAGCGAATATTGCGAAAGACGAAATACAAAAAAAAACTCACGATTTCGGTGCTATCTCCTGAACAAGTCATCTTGCACTCGCCAGAGACCAAGGTGTTCTCGATGTCGGCGAGCGTTCCGCAGTAGCACTCGGAACCGTATTCTAGACCAGCTACGGCCTGCTTTGTCAGCTGGGAACATGAGAACGATGATGAGAGGCGAAATGATCAAAATTATCGACAAAAATCGAGATTTTCGCATTTTGCTGGGGGACAAAGAGGGTGAAAGGAGATGAAACTTACGTAGCCGTAGGAGTCGCAGGTAGCAGTGCACATCTCGATGGTCATCTGAGGGCTGGAGGTCTGAACTTTGTCGAGGAGACGGTTGGAAACTTCCTGAACACATCCACCGGCGGTGAAACCGTTGACGACGGCGGGGGAGGAGCTGGTGGCGACGGGAGCATCGGAGGTGGAAGTTCCAGTGGCAGTGTTGGATCCAGCACCAGTTCCGGGAGCACCGTTGCTTCCATCAGAAGAGCCAGAGCCAGTTCCGGGGGTTCCTGAAGATCCGTCGGAGCCAGATCCAGTACCGGCCGATGGGCTAGCAGCTGCGGATGAGGCAGGGGTAGCATCGGGGGATGGGGATGGGCTGGCGACAGCAGCGGAAGAGGAAGCGACGGGGGTAGCATCGGATGAAGCAGCGGCAGCGGAAGAGGCGGCAGCAGAGGAAGCAGCAGCCGAGGAAGCAGCGGGGGATGCAGCGGCAGATGAAGCGGCAGCCGAGGAAGCAGCGGGCGAGGCGGCGGCGGAGGATGCAGCAGCAGCGGAAGAAGCAGCAGCGGAAGAGGCAGCGGCGGAAGAGGCAGCGGCAGACGAAGCTGGGGCGACTACGACAGCGGAGGAAGAGCTGGAAGCGACAGGTCCGGCGACCGAGGCGCTAGCAGAGCTGGCGGCAGCGCTGGAAGCGGGCTTGGAGACGGCGGCGGCGGACGAGGCAGCAGCGGCGCTGGAAGCGGGCTTGGAAACGGCGGCAGCGGAAGAGGCAGCAGCCGAAGTGACAGCGGGCTTGCTGGCAGCAGTAGAGGTAACGGGCTGGGCAGTGACGACGGCGGTCTTGGTGTTGACGACAGAGGTCCAAGGGTTGGAACTGTGGGTCAGCCTTGATTATCGATCCACAGGATGAAAGACTTACCATCCTTTACCAGTGTACTTGGAGGTGGTCTTGGGGGAAGCGGGCTTGGTCTTTTGACCAAACTTGCTGACCAAGGACGAGACCTGCTTCCAGTTCATGCCCTGGGGAGGGGCGAAACCGTACTCGGCGACGTACCAAGACTTGACGTAGTCTTTGTCGAAACCACCACCCCAGGTCCAGTCGGACCCCCAAGAGTTCCAGTCAAAGTCGGTGCACTGGGACCAGGCGGCGGTAGAGACCTTTGTGGCAGAGGCAGAGGTTGGGACAACGGCCTTGACGCTGGAAGAAGCGGCGGCGGAGGAGACGACCTTGGCACTGGAGGAGGCGACGGCGGAGGGCTTGACGGCGCTGGACGAAGCGACGACAGGCTTGGGTGGGGCAACAGCCGAAGTAGCTACAGGCTTGGCTGGAGCGGGTGGGGGTGCTGGGGCGGGACAGCCCCATCCGATACCAAAGAAGCAAAAGGTTCGCTTGTCGAGAGCCTGGGTGGACTCGACATTGACGGGGGCAGCAGCAGTGAAGCCGGCCAAGCCAAGGTAGGCAACGACGGGGATTAGGGTAGAGGTCTTCATTATGAGGATTGGTCGAGTATAAGAAGGATTGGGTGGGCGGAGGAAGGGTTGGGCGGTTTGGGTGGAGTGAGTAAGAGTACTGAGGTGCTTGGACTAAGAGTAGTTGGGTGAAGAAGAGACGAGTTCATTTCTACCTGGCTTTATAGGTCAAGGTGCCCTCAGGTCGCCTTATTGTCAAAGAGCCGGCGACTGGCCTTGATCGAGGAAACAATAAAATCAGTCTCAGCCACTTTTTCAGGTCACCATGAAATCATTCGTTACCGAGCCGGGCTTGGCGCCGGATATTCCGGCAGGGTACTATTCCTCCGAGACACGGGATCGCCGAATGTGACTGGGCGCCCTCGTCATGCCGCGTCACTGGATGCGCGTTTCAGGGTGCCTAATTGTTCCAAAGGGCCGCTAAATTGTGGTAAGCCCTAATTATCCTCTTCGGGAAAGGATCTCGGCATAGATGAAGAAACTCCGTAATTCTGTAAAACCCAATGAGGCAGATAGCCGACGTCAGTAACGCACCATCCGATGGAAATTGTGTAATGCGAGGTCCAAGCGCCGATCAGTAACGGTATGGCTTGCATTTCGGCTTTACGAGAGTGTGAATGGCCCGCATCCGGCCTTTCCTTCCAAAAGCCACCAAGGCCTTTCCTTTGTCTAGTCTCGACTATTCCACCTTGTCCAACGGTGATCCCTCGCCTCGCTGGTCGTCCAGGCCCTCTTGTTTCTCCTCTTGTTCGGATAATAGCGGAGCCGGCTTGGCGCCGTCGGTCACAGGAATTTCTTCGATCTTGACGACAATCTCTTCTATCGCCTGGCCTGGCCCTAGCGGAAAGTCGACCTGTGACCGGGGAAACTTTAGCGTATGTGTTCTATTGGTCGAGGGAACGGGTTCCGGAAGGTGGAATGCCGGGATAAACCAAGCCCACCCGAGAGGTAATGACCCCAAGTGGAATTTGATCTTCATCTCGCGCGCTCGGTCGAGAACCAGCGCAGCCTTGGGCACGAGATGATGTACGACTCGTTCCTGCACGTCAGTCATACTGCTTTCGATCATTGCCTCTTTTCCTCGTCCGTCGACGCCAAGCACCGTAACAATCTTTGCTACCTCGATCGACGCCAAGCATCGTAACAATTTTTGCTGCCTCGATCACGACGCCCAAGCACCGTAATAATACTGAGACAGCTCACCTCTTGCTCGCACTCCTGGGGTACATCCGTAGCCACCATCTTGCCGCAACTCTTGAACATCTTGTGCGAGTCATGTGTTCCCTCTCCAGCTACACCACCCCATGTCACTCCCCCGGACGCCTTGCTCTCCAGCTCGGTGACATAGGCATCATCATACCGGGCGACCGAAGCCCATGCCTTGCCACGACCCGCATCTGACCCGACAATCAGCGAGGTGATTGGCTTCTTCCAGCCAGACGGCGGTGTGAGGTACATTGTGATCGATACAAGTCGAATGCGGCTTTCTTGTCTGGACAAGAACGACGCTGGGGCTTGATTCGAAAACAACAGGTGGACATAGCGTACCCAACGCCTTTCTGACTGTCAGCTGCAAAGCCTTGGATTCAGACTTACGGCTTGCAATAGATACTCCTCGGCCAGTACTACTCGGCTTCATCCTTCGACTCGAGTGCAACTTGAAAACAGCATCCACTTTTCCATCGCCTCTATCCTGTTGGCCGGCAGATCCAGGAGCACCGTCGTCTCCAACAGCGATGGGCTCGTATTCGGGCGAAGAGGTCACTTGGATTTGACCAGACGATGTGGATGAGCGGGACAAGGTGGACAGCGATTCCGGTGTAGAGTGTCGACTCAATCCAACATTTCCAGCCTCGTGGCTAGCAGCTGTCTCTCCATGCTCGTTGCCCAAACTGTACTCTTCGTTGTCTCCACCTGCAGGGACCTGGGCGACCGCATCCGCACCTCCCACGACCACCCATCCGGCTCGATGTTCATCCTTCTTTTCCTCGCGTTTCGCCAATTCCTTTGACGAGTACGAGCTATCGAGCTCTGGAGGCGGTAGGAGCTCGGATAGGGATAGCATATAAGAGCACAGCAGAGTACCAGATCGCCCCTAGACGTCAGCTAGGCCACGCACTGGTTCTCACCTTGCCGGCTTTGCAGTGGATGATAGCCACTCGTTCTGGATCCGCGTCAAGCCATGCATTCATTTCTCGGACAGCGAGTGGTAGTAGCGACAGAGGTGGAGCATGGTGATCAGGGAATGGGTATCGAGAGACACGTCCACTCATACTCTCGGCCGAGTACGCGTTTTCGTACAAAGGACATCTAGGCGTCAATACATTGCTCTATACCGTACTCACAGGTTCCAGATCCACCATTTCTCTCCATGTCGACTGTTGATAAACTTCAGTACGTCCTGTCTCTTGTTTCGATACACGCTTGCAATCCCG
>Ga0265798_10003766_pt1 | contig 21347 bp, 21 predicted proteins | sample P3T30metagenome_FD_192430 | JGI IMG/M metagenome (GOLD analysis project Ga0265798, IMG submission 192430) | Plant litter microbial communities from East Loma Ridge, Irvine, California - P3 T30 | ecosystem: Environmental > Terrestrial > Plant litter > Unclassified | place: USA: California... | reverse complement strand
CGGCCACCTCCGTTCTCCACAAATAATTTGCAACTAACCGACATGTGACGCTAAAACACACCAAACCCGGCCACCAGCAGGCGGAGGCCGGCATCCTCGCGCCGCCGGGCCATCCGACAGCAGGGCATCAGCGCCCTGGAGCGCTACGCGTACCGATCACGCCGGGAATATCCTGGGTCGGCCGCTGAAACTTGCCCTTCAGGTCGTCGACGCCGGACTGTGGCCTGGCCAGCGGCCGCAGATCTGCGCGGTCCTTGCGCTTTTCCGCCGTGTGGACCTTCATGCGGGTGTCGCGTTCTTCCTGGATATTGGGCAGGATCTCGCCGTCGCGATTGAAGGACCAGGCCAGCCGTGCCGGGCCGAGGGGCAGGGCGTCGCCGCGCTTGCCGTTGTAGCCGCTGGACCAGACGTGCCAGGTCTTGCCGTAGCTGTTCATCTTGGTTTTCATCAGCGCATGTTCGGCGCTGTCCGGCAGGCCGGGGGCGATCAGCTGGCCGCTGAGGATTTCGCCGTTGTGCGGGTGCCAGTACTTGCGCTCGGCCTCGGGCAGGGTGTTGAACAGCTTTTCGGAGATGATGTATTCGATGCCGGTCAGGTTGGCCGCCTTCGTGTTCCCGTCGAACAGGGTGCACTGGGCCAGGTCTTCGTTCATCTGGTGGCAGAAATGGTGGGCTTCGATCTGCTGCTCCGGGGCGTCCTTCATCGGATGGAAGCCGACCAGGTAGACGTCGAAGCCGGCCAGCGGTGCATTGCCCTGCAAGACCTTGGCGCCGGCCTCGAGGACGCGCGTTTTCGCTTCCTTGGCTTCGCCGGCGGGCGCGACCTGGGGTTTCGATTGCTGGGCCAGTACCGGCAGTCCCAGCACCGCCAGCGCGAGGGGCGCACAGGCGGCGAGTCGGCGTGTGATGTGCATGGAATTCCTTTCGATGGGCCCGGCACGGCCTCCCTGCAAGGCCTGGAGCGCCGCGCCGATGAAAGGATCCTAGCCGCTCAGGCCCGGATGCGACGCTCGCTTGCCGCTGCAGGCGCTTCGGGCGCGATCAGCAGGCGGTCGATGCGGTTGCCGTCCATGTCGGCCACCTCGAATTTCCAGCCGCCCCAGGAGAGGCGGTCGCCGGCCTTCGGGATCACGCCGAGCTGGTACAGCAGGAAGCCGGCCAGCGTGTGGTAGGAACCCATCTCTTCGTCGGGGAAGTCGATGGAGGCGGACGTCAGGTCGCGGAAGCGGTCGAGGACCATGCCGCCGTCGACGAACCAGCTGCCGTCTTCGCGCTGCACGGCGTCCGGGTGTTCGGCGTCCTCGCCGGCCGAGACTTCGCCGACCAGCGCGCTCATCACGTCGGTGAGGGTGACCATGCCCTGGATATCGCCGTACTCGTCGACGATCATCGCCAGTTCGACGCGGTGCTTCTTGAGCTGTTCGAGCAGGTCGATGGCGCTCACCGATTCCGGCACGTAGACGATCGGCTCGATGGCGGCGGCGATGTCGATTGCCTGCAGCGACTGCCTGCGGATGGCCTGGCCGAACAGGTTGCGTGCGCGTACCACGCCGACCACCTGGGAGCGGTCGCCGCGGTAGACCGGGAAGCGGCTGTAGGGCGAGTCGGCGATGCGTTCGAGGTTGCGTTCGAGCGGCTGGTCGAGGTCGATGTATTCGAGGTCGATGCGTGGCGTCATCAGCGCGCGCAAGTGCCAGTCGTCCAGGCGCAGGGCGCGCGCGGCGATGTCGTACTCGGCCTTCTCGAACACGCCGGCATCGGTGCTTTCCTTGATCATGCCGGTCACGTCCTCCTCGGTCGGCGTCTCGTCCTTCTTGTGGTGCATGCCGATCAGCCGCATGATGGCGTCGGTGGTCACGGCCAGCAGGCGCACGAAGGGGTGCATCAGGCGCGACAGCAGGTTCAGCGGCCGGGCGATGAGGGCCGCCATCGCTTCCGGATACAGGATCGCGATGCGCTTCGGTACCAGCTCGCCCAGCACGATCGAGGCGAAGGTGATGCACACCACCACCACGAAGAAGGCGCTGATGCGCGCGTACTGCTCCGGCACGCCCCATCCGGCCAGGACCGGCAGCAGGCGCGCCACCAGCGAGGCTTCGCCGAAGGCGCCGTTGAAGATGCCGATCAGGGTAATGCCGACCTGCACGGTCGACAGGAAGCGGCTGGGATCCTCGTGCAGGTCGAGCGCGCTGCGGGCGCCCGCGCTGCCGTCCGTCGCCATGCGTTCCAGGCGCAGCCGCTTGGCCGAGACCACGGCCAGTTCGGACATGGCGAAGACCCCGTTCAGGAGAATCAGGGCGAGGATGATGAATATATCGGTCATGCGGTTCCTGTAAGCAAGAGGACGGCTTGTGCCGTCCCCGTTACCCGGATGATCGCATGCCAGGTGCCACGCGCCAATGGTGCGCTAGCACTCGCGGCCGATTTTTGCGTCTTCAGCGCCGGTTCGGATCGAAATGGCGGCCGATGCTGGCCCAGCAATCCTGGTAACTCCCCTGCAGCAGCGGCGAGCCGAGCGCCTGCGCCGTCGCCACCAGCGGGTTGCGGGTCTCGAACATGAAGGCCATGGTGTCGGCCACCTTGCTCGGTCGCGAAGTATCGGCGGCGCTGGCCTTGTCGAAGGTGGCGGCGTCCGGGCCGTGGCCGCTCATGCAGTTGTGCAGGCTGGCGCCGCCGGGGACGAAGCCCTCGGCCTTGGCGTCGTAGGCGCCGTGTACCAGGCCCATGAATTCGCTGGCCACGTTGCGGTGGAACCAGGGCGGACGGAAAGTGTCTTCGCCGGCCAGCCAGCGCGGCGGGAAGATCACGAAGTCGAGGTTGTCCACGCCCGGCGTATCGGTGGGCGAATGCAGCACCAGGAAGATCGACGGATCCGGGTGGTCGTAGCTGACCGAGCCGATGGCATTGAAATGGCGCAGGTCGTACTTGTAGGGCGCGTAGTTGCCATGCCAGGCGACGACGTCGAGCGGGGAATGGCCGATGCGCGCCGACCACAGGTTTCCGCCAAACTTCGCCACCAGTTCGTAGTCGCCTTCCTGGTCTTCGTAGCGCGCCACGGGCGTGAGGAAATCGCGCGGATTGGCCAGGCCGTTCGAGCCGATCGGCCCCAGGTCGGGCAGGCGCAGCAGGGCGCCGAAGTTCTCGCAGATGTAGCCGCGCGCCGCGCCGTCCGGCAGCGCGACCTGGAAGCGGATCCCGCGCGGGATCACCGCGATCTCCTGCGGCGCGACTTCCAGCAGCCCGAGTTCGGTCGCGATCGCCAGCCGGCCCTGCTGGGGCACCACCAGCAGTTCGCCGTCGGCGGAATAGAAATAGCGCCCGTCCATGGCGCGGTTGGCGGCGTACAGGTGGATCGCGCAACCGTTCATGGCGGCGGCCGCGCCGTTGCCCGCCATCGTCACCCAGCCTTCGATGAAGTCGGTGGGCGCGTCGGGGATCGGCAGCGGACTCCAGCGCATCTGGTTGGGCGAGGGCGCCAATCCCTCGATACCGGCGGCGATGCGGCGGTTGTCGATGCGCGTAAAGCTCCCGTGCATGGCGGCCGGGCGGATGCGGTACAGCCATGAGCGGCGATTGTGGCTGCGCGGCGCGGTGAAGGCCGTGCCCGAGAGTTGTTCGGCATACAGGCCGTAGGCGACGCGCTGCGGCGAGTTGCGGTGCGCGGGCAGGGCGCCGGGCAGGGCTTCGGTGGCGAATTCGTTGCCGAAACCGCTCATGTACGCGGCGGTCTCGGCCTGGTGCGGGGCGTTCACTCTCTCTCCTGGTAGATATCTTTATGCCACTGTAGAGGAGGCCATCGGATTTTACGAGATGAATATAAAAATGTAGACTATTCATATCATCAATAACCCTGTCTCCGCCACGATGGAACCCAGTAGCATCGACCTGAATTTGCTGTCCGTGTTCCAGGAGGTTTATCGCGAACGCCAGATTTCCGCGGCGGCGCGGCGCCTTGGGCTGACGCAATCGGCAGTGAGCAATGCGCTGGCGCGCCTGCGCAAGAGCTTCGGCGACGAACTGTTCGTGCGCACCGCGCACGGCATGCAGCCGACGCCGCTGGCCCAGCAGATGGCGGAGCCGATCGGCGCGGCGATGGCGCAGGTCGCGCTGGCGCTGTCGCAGCGCAGCCGGTTCGATCCGGCCACCAGCACGCGCCGCTTCACGCTGGCCATGACCGACGTCGGCGAGGTGTATTTCATGCCGGTGCTGACCGAACGCTGCCGCGCCCTGGCGCCGCAGCTGGAAATCGCCACCAGCCGGGCGCATGCGCCGACGCTGAAGGACGACATGGAAACCGGCCGCGTCGACCTGGCCATCGGCGCCTTCGAGGACGTGTCGGAAGCCCTGTATCATCGGCACTTGTTCCGCCAGCCGTTTGTCAGCATGTTCCGCAAGGGGCATCCGCTGGCGAGCGGCACGGTCGACCTGGCGCGCTTCGTGGCGAGCCAGCACCTGATCGTCGACGCGGCCCAGAGCCCGTACGACCGCATCAACGTGCTGCTCGAAAAGGCCGGGGTGGTGGACAATGCGCGCTTCCGCGTGCCGCATTTCACGGCGGTGCCGTATATCGTCAGCACCAGCGAGCTGGTGGTGACGGTGCCGCAGAAACTCGCCGAGAGCGCCGCCGCGCCCTTCGGCCTGAAGTGGATCGAGCCGCCGCTGGCCTTGCCGACCTTGCAGACCAAGGTCTTCTGGCACCGGCGCTTCAACCACGATCCCGGCAACCAGTGGCTGCGCGGGTTGATTGCCGACGTGTTCGCGGAATAGGCGAAGGCGTCGCGCCGCGCGCGGTCACGAGCCGGGCGCGGCTGGAGGAGCCGAGACTAATCTTTATAAATGAGGAAACACTACAATGGCCGACCTGTTTGAGAATCCGATGGGCCTGATGGGCTTCGAATTCGTCGAATTCGCTTCTCCCACCCCGGGCGTGCTGGAACCCGTGTTCGAAGCGCTGGGCTTCACCAAGGTAGCCGTACACCGCTCGAAGGACGTGGTGCTGTACCGCCAGGGCGAGATCAATTTCATCGTCAACAACGAGCCGAAGAGCGCCGCCTATTATTTCGCGGCCGAGCACGGTCCGTCGGCCTGCGGCATGGGCTTCCGCGTGAAGAATGCACACCAGGCCTATGCGCGCGCGCTGGAACTGGGCGCCCAGCCGGTCGAGATCCCGACCGGCCCGATGGAGCTGCGCCTGCCGGCGATCAAGGGCATCGGCGGCGCGCCGCTGTACCTGATCGACCGCTTCGAGGACGGCAAGTCGATCTATGACATCGACTTCGAATGGGTCGAGGGTGTCGAGCGCCGCCCGAAAGGCCACGGCCTGGACATCATCGACCACCTGACCCACAACGTCTACCGCGGCCGCATGTCCTACTGGGCCGGCTTCTACGAGAAGCTGTTCAACTTCCGCGAGATCCGCTACTTCGACATCCAGGGCGAATACACCGGCCTGACCTCGCGCGCGATGACCGCACCCGACGGCAAGATCCGCATCCCGCTGAACGAGGAAGGCCAGGCCGGCGGCGGCCAGATCGAGGAATTCCTCATGAAGTTCAACGGCGAAGGCATCCAGCACATCGCGCTGCTGACGGAAAACATCTTCACCACCGTCGACGCCCTGCGCGCCGCCGGCGTGCCGCTGATGAGTGCTCCGCCCGCGACCTATTACGAGATGCTCGAAGGCCGCATCCCGGGCCACGGCGAAGACGTCGCCGGCCTGCAGGCGCGCGGACTGCTGGTGGACGGCAAGGTCGAAGGCGACAGCCGCCGCCTGCTGCTGCAGATTTTCTCGGAAACCCAGCTTGGACCGGTGTTCTTCGAGTTCATCCAGCGCAAGGGCGACGACGGTTTCGGCGAAGGCAACTTCAAGGCGCTGTTCGAGTCGATCGAGCGCGACCAGCTGGCGCGCGGGGCGCTCAAGAGCGCGGCTTGATGGTGTTCTGAGCGGGTAGAACTTGGGCCCCTGCCTGCGCAGGGGCGACGGTCTTTGGGCCACCGCATATTGCACGTCGTCCCTGCGCAGGCAGGGACCCAAGTTGCGCGCGGCTACCCAGCCCCGTTCCAGCCAAAACCCCGCCAAACTGCTATCCTTCCCGCCTTTGCGGCCATCCCGCGCCGCATCCGCATCTAGGAGTCCGGTCTTGCTTCCCGCGTTCGCCATCCTGCTCGTGTTCCAGTGCCTGGGCGAGGGCCTGGTCTTTCTCTTCGGTTTTCCCGTTCCCGGCCCGGTCACCGGCATGCTGCTCCTGCTGGCGGCGCTGCTGGCCTTCCCGCGCCTGCACGACACGGTCGAAGCCGGCGCCAACGAGTTGCTGCGCCACCTGTCGCTGCTGTTCGTGCCGGCCGGCGTCGGCATCATCGTCGCGGTCTCCAGCGGCAGCGGCCACTGGCTGGCGATCGGCGCCGGCGTCGTCGTCAGCACCCTGGCCGCGATGGCGGTGACCGCCCTGGTGCTGCAGGCATTCACGCCGCGCGCGGCCAGGGACGAAGAGGGCGCCGATGTTTAATTTCGAGGAAATCGGCCACTTCTGGGTCTACCTGTCGGCCTCGCCGCTGCTGGGCCTGACGCTGACGCTGTGCGCCTACCTGTTCGCGCAGTGGATCTACCTGCGCTGCAAGATGTCGCCCCTGGCCAATCCGGTGGCCATCGCGGTGGCCCTGGTGGCCGCGGTGCTGCTGGCCAGCGGCATGTCCTACCAGCGCTATTTCGCCGGCGCCCAGTTCGTCCACTTCTTGCTTGGCCCGGCCACCGTGGCGCTGGCCGTGCCGCTGGCGCGCCAGGTGCCGCGCCTGCGCCGCAGCCTGCTGCCGCTGGTATGCGCGCTGCTGTGCGGCAGCGTGACGGCGATCGCCAGCGCGGTCGGCGTGGCGCTGCTGCTGGGCGCATCGAGCGAAGTGGCGCGCTCGATCGCGCCGAAGTCGGCCACCACGCCGATCGCGATGGCGGTTTCCGAACACCTGGGCGGCATTCCGGCCCTGACCGCGGCGATGGTGATCTGCACCGGCATCGTCGGCTCGATCGCCGCGCGTTCGCTGATGAATTTTCTGCGCATCGAATCGACCGCGGCACGCGGCCTGGCCCTGGGCCTCGCCGCCCACGGCATCGGCACGGCGCGCGCCTTCCAGGTCAGCGCCGAAATGGGCGCGTATGCGGGACTGGGGATGGGCTTGAACGGCGTGTTGACGGCATTGCTGGCGCCCTGGCTGGTGCCGTTGATGATGAACTACCTTCACTAGCAGCCGCTAACGAAGGCCGCAGGGCAAGGCGCATCGTCGAAGCCAGTACGGCGCGACGAACGCGGTGCCGCCATGTGGGTTGCTGGTGTCTACGCAAAAGCGCCTGCCGCTGCGCGCGGACACAGCGACAGGCAAGGCGGTGCGTCGGCACCGCCGGGGGAGCGCAGGCGGCTCGCGCCGCTTGCGAAGAGGATCAGGCGTGCTTGCGGGTGAAGGCGCGGGCGGCGAACAGGGCGCTGGCCAGGCCGACCACGATGGCGGCGGTACTGCCCGAGAAGCCGACCGCATGGTTCATGGCCAGCTTGCCGGCTTTCGGCGTCACCAGCTGCATGCGGCGCTTGGTCATCTGGGCGCCCAGTTCGGACAGGCGGTCGCGCCCGATGGTCTGCTCGGCTTCGGGCAGCAGCACGGTTTCCTCGTCGGCAACGTGGTGCACCACGTCGCGCATCAGTTCGAAGACCAGGTCGTCATGGCGCGGCGAGGCTGGATCGGTGCGGCGCAGTTCGGCGATCACGCGGCGCATCTCGTCGTGTTCCGGCTCGCTCTTCTCCATCACTTTCTGGTCGTGGGCCTTCGGACGCATGGCTGGATAGAAGATTTCCTCTTCCAGGGTCGCGTGGATTTCCAGCGCATCGCAAATGGTCTCGGCCAGCGCCTTCTTGACGCTCGGGCGCTTGTCGACGGTGTACTGGTGGAAAGTGGTCATCACGTGCGAGTGATCGAAGCGGATCATGTCGGTGATGGTGGGGCTGAGCTTGTTGAGTGAGAACATTATCTGCTCCTGTTTCTTGTGGGGGTCAGGAACATGATAGTACTAAGACAAGGATCCACAAGTAGGAGGCAGGCGCATGCGCTTGTCGGAGCAGCGGCAATCTGATGGCGACCGCAAGGATTAATTGGCTGGAAGCAGTAATTGCCAATAGCCGACGTCGATCCACTCCCCGAACTTCTGTCCTACCTCTTCGAAGTGCGCCACCTTGCGAAAGCCCATCCGTTCATGCAGGACCACGCTGGCATGGTTCGGCAGGGCGATGCCGCCGATGGCGCAGTGAAAGCGTCCGCGCAGGCGCGCGAGCAGCGCGCCGTACAGCACGGCGCCGAGGCCGCGTCCGCAACTGGCCGGCGCCAGGTAGACGGTGGTCTCGACGGCATGGCGGTATCCCGGTCGTGCGCGCCATTTGCTGGCATAGGCCCAGCCCGCCAGTTCACCCTCCCGCTCCATGACGAGCCAGGGCAGGCCGAGCGCCTGCACCTCGGCCATGCGCCTGGCGATTTCCCCGGCCGGCACCGCCTCGGTCTCCATCGAAACAGGCGTGGTCAACACGTAGTGGGCATACAGGTCGGCGATGGCGGCGGCGTCGCCATGATCGCCATCGCGCAGACTGACATCCTGCATCCTCATATCGGGAAATTCGCTCATGAAGGCCATCATCTATCGCTATCGATCGTCGAACTTGCATTATTACATTGCTATCAATCTACAACAACTGGTTGTCGCTATTTGTCCTACAGTGACACGGCGAACACACTGATGCCCGGCATTCCTCAGCCTGCGATCATGCATCACGGCTGGTCGCACCGCGGTGCGATCGCAATGCCGCGCGCCGTGCCTCAGGCTGCGCGCCGGCTCACCCCCACAGACATCAGGAGAGATTGAATGTTTGCACATAACAAACGCTTGCAGTACACGGTACGCGTCGCCGCCCCGAACCCTGGCCTGGCAAATCTCATGCTTGAACAATTCGGCGGACCGCAGGGCGAACTGGCGGCCGCAATGCGCTACTTTACCCAGGCCGTCAGCGAAGACGACGCAGGCCGCAAGGACATGCTGTTCGACATCGCGACCGAAGAGCTGAGCCACCTCGAAGTCATCGGCCACATCATCGCCATGCTCAACAAGGGCGCCAAGGGCGAACTGGCCGAAGCCGTCGACAGCGAGGCCGAGATGTACAAGAAACTCACCGGCGCGGGCAACGACAGCCACGTGACCCAGGTGCTGTACGGCGCCGGCACGCCGCTGGTCAACTCGGCCGGCGTGCCCTGGACCGCGGCCTATATCGACACCATCGGCGAGCCGACCGCCGACCTGCGCTCGAACATCGCGGCCGAGTCGCGCGCCAAGATCGTGTATGAACGCCTGATCTCGCTGACCGACGACCCGGGCATCAAGGAAGCGCTGGGCTTCCTGATGACGCGCGAGATCGCCCACCAGAAGTCCTTCGAGAAAGCGCTGTATTCGATCTCGCCGAACTTCCCTCCGGGCAAAATGACGGGCGACCCGCGCTTCGCCGATACCTATTTCAATATGTCGCAGGGTCCCGGCGAAATGCGCGGCCCGTGGAACCAGGGCGACAAGTGGAATTTCGTCACCGACCGCGAACAGCAGATGGCGGTCGACGGCGGCACCGGCGAAGCCGAGGTCAAGCTGCCGGCCAAGGACATCGACGTGCTCAAGCAGATGGCCTTGCGCACCATGTCGGATCCGACCATCGATCCGCCGACCGGCGCCGAACTGGGCATGGGCAACCAGACCATGGCCGAAGGCAAGACCGTGAGCGGAAAACCGTAAGCGCCGACCAGGCGTCAAGGCAAGCAGGCGTCCGGGGTGTGGCCCGGGCGTCTCCGGCGCCGCGCTCCTGTGGATGCGCGGCGCCTGTTGTATTTGCAGCCAGGCCGGATGGGCAGGCGTGCGCCGTCTGCGCCCGGCTGGTCTATGATAGGAAGACAATGGGTACGCAACTTCATAAAGCACGCGAAGTGTCCGGCATCGGGCGCAGCCTCGGGCCGCGCCGCACGGTGGGCCTGTTCATCTGCGCGCTCGGTGGCGTGGCTTTGCTGGCGGCCCTGCTCGAACAGCTGCTACAGGCCACGCCCAATATGCGCGGCGCGCTGATCGGCGGCAGCACCGCCGCCGCCGCCACCGCGCTCGGCACCCTGCCGGTGCTGCTGTCCCAGCGTTTCTCGAAGCGCACCTACGATTGCTTCCTCGGCTTCGGCGCCGGCGTGATGCTCGGCGCCACCGCCTTCTCCCTCGTCCTGCCGGCCCTGGCCGCGGCCGAATCGGCCGGCGCCGGCAACTGGGGCTCCAGCCTGCGCGTGGGCGCCGGCGTGATGGTCGGCGCGGCCGCGCTGATCCTGCTCGACCGCTGCATCCACATCGAGGCCATCCTCGACCGCCAGGACGACCGCACGGCGCAGACCATGCGGCGCGCCTGGCTGTTCGTCTGGGCCGTGGCCCTGCACAACCTGCCGGAAGGCCTGGCGATCGGCGTCGCTTACGCGGGCATCGACCTCGACAAGGCGAACTCGCTGGCCACCGGCGTCTCGATCCAGGACGTGCCGGAAGGCCTGGTGGTAGCCCTGGCGCTGCGCACGGTGGGCTACGGCCGGGTGCTCTCGGCCGGGCTGGGCATGGCCTCGGGCCTGATCGAACCGGTGGCGGCGGTGGCCGGCGCGGCCCTGATCGGCGTCTCGTCCGGCCTGCTGCCGTTCGCGCTGGCCGCCGCCGCCGGCGCCATGCTGTTCGTGATCGTCAACGACGTCGTGCCGGAGTCGCACCAGAACGGCAACGGCACCTGGTCCAGCGTGGCCCTGGTGTTCGGCTTCGTGCTCATGACCGTGCTCGATACCGCCCTGGGATAAGCGTCAGGCGGCCTCGCGGCGGACCTGCTCCATGTGCCCCGCCACGTCCGGGAAAGGCATCGGCTTGCCGAACAGCCAGCCCTGGGCGAATTCGACGCCGCGCTCGCGCAGGTAGGCGGCCTGGATCGGGTTCTCGATGCCTTCGGCGATCATGGTCAGGCGCATCGTGCGCGCCATGTCGATGATCAGGCCGACCACGCCGCTGGTCGGCGCGCCGGTGCCGATCGCCTCGACGAAGGCGCGGTCGATCTTGAGGAAATCCAGTTCCAGGCTCTGCAGGTAGGACAGGCTCGAATAGCCGGTGCCGAAATCGTCGATGGCGACCCCGATGCTGCGTTCGCGCAGCGCCGCGACCACGCCGCGCGCCGATTCCAGGTGCAGGAAACCGCGCTCGGTGATCTCGACGATCAGGTTCGAGGGCCGCGCGCCGCATTGCGCGAGCATGGTGCCCAGGCGGCCGACCAGCGCGGGCGACTGGATGTCGGCGGCCGACAGGTTGACCGCCACGTGGAAGTCCGGGTTGGCCGCCAGGAAGGCGCCGGCATCCTCGGTCACCAGGCACAGCATGCGCTCGGTCAGCTTGACGATCTGGCCGCTCTGCTCGGCCGCCGGAATGAACAGGTCCGGGCCGACCACGCGGCCGTCGCGGCGCCAGCGCAGCAGGGCTTCGACGCCGACCCAGGCGCCGCTCTGCAGGTTGACGATCGGCTGGTACAGGACGAAGAATTCGCCGCGCTTCAGGCCCGTCGCCAGCGCCGTCTCGATCGACATGCGGCGGCGCACGAACAGCAGCAGGGCGCCGGCACACGCCAGGCTGGCCAGCAGGCTGGCCGGCACCAGGCGCGCGGCGATGTGCAGGGTGCGGCGGTCGACCTGTGCCATCGGCACGGCGGCCGCCGCCGCGAGCGAATCGATCCGGGAACGCGCCATGGCGACCAGGCGACCTTTGTCGACGAAGATGACTTCGCGGCCATCCAGGCGCGCGAGCCAGGCCGGGTCGATGTCGCCGCGGCTGACGGCGACCTGGCGCCGGCCGATGTGCAGCACGCCCAGCGCGACGTCGGGGGTGGCGGTCGAGGTATCGACCGGCAGTTCGCGGTGCACCAGCACCGCATAGCCGCCGCGTTCCACCGCCAGCACCGGGCTGCGTCCGGACTGGCCGGTCGGCACATTGGTATGGAGGGTGACGCCGGCGGCGGTGCGGAAGGACTCGGCGCCGAGCGGGACCTCGGTCGTGCCCAGCGACGAGCAGTCCATCACGCCGCCGGCGACATGGCCGATCGCCTGGATATGGCTCGATCCGAGCGCGATGCGGCGCATCAGCCCGAGCTGTCCGGGCGAGCAGGGCGCCGCGCCCGAACCCGCCAGTTCGGCGATGCCGCGCACGACCTGGCGCGCCGTCTCGTCCGAGCGGTGCAGCACGTCGCGCGCATAGGCCAGCGCCTGCCCGGCCTCGTCGTCGTAGGCCTGGCGCCGCGCCTCGAGGTAGGCCAGCCAGGGCGGCAGGGCCAGTACCGCCAGCGTCGCCAAGATGGTTGCCCCGAGTCCGATCCGCCTGCCCATGCGATTCTCCAGTATGTATCCGGGAAGTATATCTTTGATATTGAACATGCGCCGGGAAACGCCAGCGGCAGCCATGCTCAGACGTAGGCCAGCAGGCGTCCGCAAACGATCACCGCGATCCAGGCCAGCAGCGAACAGGCGGCCTGGATGCGCGCGCGCGGCGGCGCGGCGCCGGCGTCGAGTCCGGCGCCGCGCCAGGGGCCGACGTGGAACAGCGCGGCGTTGAGGGCGGCCGCGCCGATCAGTGCGAGCTTGAGCAGGAATAGCGGGTTGGCCAGGAAATCCGCGGGCTGGGTGCTGAACAGCAAAGCGCCGGTAGGCAGGGCCAGCAGCGCGCCGCCCACCGACCAGGGAAGCAGGTAGCGTCCGAGCGCGCGCAGCGGCAGCGCGCGGCCCAGGCCCAGTACGCGCAGGTCGAACATGGCCACCGCGCCCACCAGTAGCACGAAACCGAGGATGTGCAGGGTCTCGACCAGCGGATACAGCCAGGCGCGCTCGCGCAGCAAGGCCGCCGGCGGCGTGGCCGCCAGCCAGTCGGCGGCGCGCAGCAGCGGCGTCACAACGAAATCCGGGCGGCGCGAAGGCCCGCGTTCAGCGCAGCTCGACGGCCTTGCCGGCCACCGTGATGCGCTCGGCGCGCAGCTCGCCGGCCTTGCTGCGGTGCGGGTAGCCGTAGACGGTGGCGCTGGCGCCGCTGGCGATGGCTTCCTTCGTCAAGCCGCGGCTGTCCATGCGCGCGGGCGGGGCCAGCACCACGTGCCAGGTCTTGTCGGCGGTCTTGAGCTCGACCCAGCCGTGCGGGTTCTGGTAGCCGGAGGCCAGCACGGTGCCGCTCAGTTCCAGCGGCTTGTCGGCGTCGTAGTCGCTCCAGCCGTGGTGGGCGAAGGCGCTGCCCGCCACCAGGGTGGCCAGCAGGGTGCTCAGCAAGAACGGGCGTTTCATGGAAACTCCTTGATCGTTCGACCGTATGGGAGGCATCTACCTTTTGCCCAGTTGTGCCGCTCGGGCATCGATAGCAAGCTACGGTATTGACGCGCAAAAAAAGCCCCGGCACTGCCGGGGCTCGATGTGTGATGCATGCAGCCCCTGCCTCTTGCTCAGTGGCGGATCTCGAGGGCGCGGTTCAGGCTCAGCGCCGCCAACGACCCGACCGCACCCGACAGCAGGTACAGGCTGACGTAGCCGAGGCCGAAGTTGGCGGCCAGGCCGAGCGCGACCAGCGGTGCGAAGGCCGCGCCGACCAGCCAGGCCAGGTCGGAGGTGAGGGCGGCGCCGGTGTAGCGGTACTGGGTCAGGAAGTTCGAGGTCACGGCGCCGGCGGCCTGGCCGTAGGACAGGCCGAGCAGCAGGAAGCCGACCAGGATGAAGGTGTTCTGGCCCGACACGCCGCCATCCATCAGGGTGGGGACGAAGCCGGCGAACAGGGCGATCAGGGCGGCCAGGGTGCCGAGCGTGTTGCGGCGCCCGAACTTGTCGGCGATCAGGCCGGAAGCCAGCACGCCGACGATGGCCAGGCCCGCGCCCCAGATCTGCACGACCAGGAAGTCGGCCACCGAGCGGGTGTCGTAGAGCTGGATCCAGGAGAGCGGGAACACGGTCACCAGGTGGAACAGGGCGTAGCTGGCCAGGGCGGCGAGGGCGCCGAGGACGATGGTGGCGCCCTGCTTGCCGACGACTTCACGGGCCGGCACGGCGTCGAGCTGGTGGGCGTCGAGCAGTTCGGTGTAGTCGCGGGTGGAGACCAGGCGCAGGCGCGCGAACAGGGCCACCACGTTGATCGCGAAGGCGACGTAGAAGGGGAAACGCCAGCCCCAGACCAGGAAGTCGTCCTGCGACAGCTCGGTCAGCATGTAGGCGAAGATGCCGGCGGCGATGATGAAGCCGACCGGCGCGCCCAGTTGTCCGAGCATGGCGTACCATCCGCGCTTGTTTTCCGGCGCGTTCAGGGCCAGCAGCGAAGGCAGTCCGTCCCACGAGCCGCCCAGCGCGGCGCCCTGGGCCAGGCGCAGCAGTGCCAGGCAGACGATGGAGAATTCGCCCCAGCGCGCGTAGGTGGGCAGCGCCGAGATGGCGACGGTGGCGGTACCGAGCAGGAACAGCGCGACGGTCAGCTTGATCTCGCGGCTGAAGTGGCGCTGGATGGCCATGAAGACCAGGGTCCCGACGGGACGCGCGACATAGGCGAGGGCGAAGATGGCAAACGAGTACAGCGTGCCTTCGAGGCGATCGGCGAAGGGGAAGAACACCGCCGGGAATACCAGCACCGAGGCGATCGCGTACACGAAGAAGTCGAAGTATTCGGAGGCGCGGCCGATGACCACGCCGACGGCGATGTCGCCAGGCGAGACATGGGCGTCGCGCGCATTGATGTTACGGGCACCGCTGTGTGGCGCGGTGACGGGAGCGGCGCCTGCGTCGCCGTACGAAGTCGTGCTCTGCATATTGGGTCTCCTTGTGGTCAAGTGCCGGTGCGCTCCGGTACCTTGCCCTCCTCGACTGACCACTTTTCCGAAAAGGGTAGGACAAAACGTCCAATCGCCAAACGCGCGCCGTTAGCGTTAAAGTACCATGTTATCTTTCCCATGTAACGTACAACACAAGCATGATTCCTAAGACCATTCGTCGAGGACTGTTCCTGGCACCGTTGGCAGCGCTGGCTGGCTGTAACACGGTGGTCTTGAACCCGTCCGGCGACATAGCCGCACAACAGGCGCATCTGATCACCGTTTCGGTGATCCTGATGCTGTTAATCATCGTTCCGGTGCTGTTCCTCGTGGTGTATTTCGCCCGCAAGTACCGTGCGAGCAATACCGAGGCGGAGTACCTGCCGGACTGGGACCACTCGACCAAGCTCGAACTCGTGATCTGGGGCGCGCCGCTGCTGATCATCATCGTGCTGGGCCTGGTCACCTGGATCTACACCCACAAGCTCGACCCGTACCGCCCGCTCGACCGCCTGGACGCCAACCGTCCGATCCCCGCATCGACCAAGCCGCTGATCGTGCAGGCCGTGGCGATGGACTGGAAATGGCTGTTCATCTATCCGGAGCAGGGCATCGCGACGGTGAATGAACTGGTGGTGCCGGTGGATGTGCCGGTGCGCTTCAAGATCAGCGCGACCTCCGTCATGAATGCGTTCTACGTTCCCGAACTGGCCGGCATGATCTACGCGATGCCGGGCATGGAAACCACGCTGAACGCGGTCCAGAACAAGCCGATCACCTCCTTCGGCATCTCGGCCAACTACAGCGGCGCGGGTTACTCCGACATGAAGTTCTCCTACCGCGGCGTCGCCCAGGGCGATTTCGACGGCTGGGTGCAGTCGGTCAAGAGCGGCGGCGGCGCCAACCTCGATCGCGCCAACTACCTGGCGCTCGAGAAGCCGAGCATCAAGGATCCGGCGCGGCGCTACGCGGCCGTCGACAGCGACATGTTCTATCGCATCCTGAACCGCTGCGTCGCCGACGGCGTCGTCTGCATGGACAAGATGATGATGCAGGATGCCGCCAAGGCACGCGAAACGGCGATGAGCAGGATGCCCCAACAAGCGGCAGCGACCCGTCTGGCCCAGGCCAAGGACGAGGTTTGCACCACGCCCGATGAATCTGTCAAGAAGAAGTAAACACCATGCACGAGCAATTTGACTTAGCGAAGTTAATCTTCGGTCGGCTCAGCTGGGAAGCGATTCCCTACCATGAGCCGATCCTGATCGGTACCTTTATCGCGGTTCTCCTGGGCGGCATCGTCGTCCTGGGCGCGATCACCAAATTCGGCCTGTGGGGCTACCTGTGGCGCGACTGGATCACCAGCATCGACCACAAGAAGATCGGCATCATGTACATGATCCTCGGCCTGGTCATGTTCCTGCGCGGCTTCGCCGACGCCCTCATGATGCGCACGCAGCAGGCGTTCTCGTTCGGCGACTCGCACGGCTTCCTGCCGCCGCACCACTACGACCAGGTCTTCACCGCCCACGGCGTGATCATGATCTTCTTCGTGGCGATGCCGCTGGTGACGGGCCTGATGAACTACGTGGTGCCGCTGCAGATCGGCGCGCGCGACGTGGCCTTCCCGTTCCTGAACAACTTCTCGTTCTGGATGACGACCATGGGCGCGATGCTGACCATGGCTTCGCTGTTCATCGGTGAATTCGCCCGTACCGGCTGGCTGGCGTATCCGCCGCTGTCCGGCATCCTGGCCAGTCCCGACGTCGGCGTCGACTACTACATCTGGTCCTTGCAGATCGCCGGTGTCGGCACCTTGCTCTCGGGCGTCAACCTGATCGTCACCATCGTCAAGATGCGCGCGCCGGGCATGGACCTCATGAAGATGCCGGTGTTCACCTGGACCTCGCTGTGCACCAACATCCTGATCGTGATGTCCTTCCCGATCCTGACCGTGACCCTGGCGATGCTGGGCATGGACCGCCTGTTCGACACCCACTTCTTCACCAATGAACTGGGCGGCAACTCGATGCTGTACGTGAACCTGATCTGGATCTGGGGCCACCCCGAGGTCTACATCCTGGTGCTGCCGGCCTTCGGCATCTTCTCGGAAGTCGTCGCGACCTTCTGCAACAAGCGCCTGTTCGGCTACACCTCGATGGTGTACGCCACCGTCGTGATCATGGTCCTGTCCTACCTCGTGTGGCTGCACCACTTCTTCACGATGGGTTCGGGCGCGAGCGTGAACTCGTTCTTCGGCATCACCACGATGATCATCTCGATCCCGACCGGCGCCAAGCTGTTCAACTGGCTGTTCACCATGTACAAGGGCCGCATCCGCTACGAGCTGCCGATGATGTGGACCGTGTCGTTCATGATCACCTTCACCATCGGCGGCATGACCGGCGTGATGCTGGCGGTGCCTCCGGCCGACTTCGTGCTGCACAACTCGCTGTTCCTGGTTGCCCACTTCCACAACGTCATCATCGGCGGTGTGCTGTTCGGCCTGTTCGCCGGCGTGAACTACTGGTGGCCGAAGATGTTCGGCTTCAAGCTGAACCGCCAGTGGGGCCTGTACTCGTTCTGGCTCTGGTCGATCGGCTTCTGGGTCGCCTTCACCCCGCCGTACATCCTGGGCTTCATGGGCGTGACCCGCCGCGTGAGCCACTTCGACGACCCGTCGATCCAGTGGCTGTTCCGTATCTCGCTGCTCGGCACCCTGATGATCGCCGCCGGCATCGCCTGCCTGCTGATGCAGATCTTCGTCTCGATCCGCGACCGCAAGCAGCTGCGCGACGTCACCGGCGATCCGTGGAACGGCCGTACCCTGGAGTGGTCGACCTCGTCGCCGCCGCCGGACTACAACTTCGCCTTCACCCCGGTGGTGTTCGACAACGACACCTACGCCGACATGAAGAAGAACGGCTACAAGCGTCCGCTGAAGGACTTCGTGGCGATCCACATGCCGAAGAACACCGGCGCCGGCTTCATCATCTCGGCCATCTCGCTGGCGCTCGGCTTCGGCATCGTCTGGCACATGTGGCTGGTCGTGGCCCTGTCGTTCCTGGCGTTGATCGTGGCGACCATCGTCCACACCTTTAACTACAAGCGCGACTATTACATCCCTGCGGACGAAGTCACGCGTACGGAAGACGAACATACCCGACTGCTGGAAGCCCATGTCTGATATCAAAGTAACCTCTGCCGGCGCGATGGGCGCCGACCCGAGCTCGCGCTACTTCGTGCGCGACCACCATCCAGGACAGGGCACGCTGCTCGGTTTCTGGATCTACCTGATGAGCGATTGCCTGATCTTCGCCTGCCTGTTCGCGACCTATGCAGTCCTGGGCCGCAACTACGCAGGCGGCCCGTCGGGCGCCGAGATCTTCGAACTGCCGCTGGTGGCCCTCAACACGGCCTTCCTGCTGGTCTCGTCGATCACCTACGGCTTCGCGATGCTGGCCGCGCAGCGCAAGGACCTGGGCAAGACCCAGCTCTGGCTGGCGATCACCGGCGTGCTGGGCGCCTGCTTCCTGGGCCTGGAACTGTACGAGTTCAGCCACCTGATTCACGAAGGCTTCGGCCCGTGGCGCAGCGGCTTCCTGACCGCGTTCTTCTCGCTGGTCGGCACCCACGGCCTGCACGTGACCTTCGGTATCGTCTGGCTCGTCACGCTGATGTTCCAGCTCGGCAAGCACGGCATCGACGCCGCCAACTACCGCCGCCTGGCCTGCCTGTCGATGTTCTGGCACTTCCTGGACGTGGTCTGGATCGGCGTCTTCACCTTTGTCTACCTGATGGGAGTCCTGCCATGAGCGCACCGCATCACGCCCACGGCCATGACGATCATGGCCACGTCGACCACCACGACAACATGGAATCCCATGGCAGCCTGAAGGATTACTCGATCGGCTTCATCCTGTCGGTGATCCTGACCGCGATCCCGTTCTGGCTGGTGATGACCCACCAGCTGGCGCCGGGCACGACCAAGTTCGTGATCGTCGGCTTCGCCGCCGTCCAGTTCGTCGTGCACATGGTCTACTTCCTGCACATGAACTCGAAGTCGGAAGGCGGCTGGAACATGATGGCGATGATCCTCACCATCATCCTGCTGTTCATCGTCCTCTCGGGCTCGATCTGGGTCATGTACCACATGAACGCGAACATGATGCCGCACATCAGCAACGATGGCGGTTCGGTTCACGGCATGCACGACATGCAGTAATGGCGGACAGCGATCCGGCAGCGGCGCCCATCGTCCGGCGCAAGGGGTTTTCTCCCATCCTGGCAGTCCTGGCGCTGCTGCTGATCGTGTTGTTCGCGGGTCTCGGCACCTGGCAGGTCTACCGCCTGCAATGGAAGCTGGACCTGATCGCGCGCGTGGAAGCACGCGTGCACGCCGTTCCCACTGCGCCGCCACCGGCGGCGCAGTGGGCGCGCATCACCGCCGCGAACGACGAATACCGTCGCGTCGAACTCCACGGCCACTATCTCTACGAATTCACCACCCCCGTCCAGGCACTCACCGAGGAAGGCAGCGGCTACTGGCTGCTGACGCCCCTGTGCGCCACCGACGGCACCATCGTCATCGTCAACCGCGGTTTCATTCCGTCGGTGCTGGGCGCGCGCACCCGCTACGACCCGCGCCGCGCCGATGCGAACGCCTGCGCCGCCGCCGCCGGCCATGCGCCCGCGCGCGTGCTGGGACTGCTGCGCATCAGCGAGCCGCACGGCTCCTTCGCGCGCAATAACGATCCGGCCAACAACCGCTGGTTCAGCCGCGACGTCGCCGCGATCGCCGCCACGCGCGGCCTGGCGAACGTCGCGCCGTATTTCGTCGACGCCGGCGCCGGCCAGAATCCGGCCGATTCGCCCGACCGCCCGAGTGGCGGGCTCACCGTGATCAACTTCCCGAACAGCCACCTGGCCTATGCGCTCACCTGGTTCGTGCTGGCCCTGATGGTGGCCGGCGCCTGGTGGTATGTCGCGCGCGGCAAGGCGCCGCAGGATGAGTAAGCCCGGGGCCGTACCCGGGGGGCCGTCCGAGGGCGGGGCCGCCGGCCTGGCCCGCGGCGCCGCGCGGCGCTGGCGCGCCGCCTCCGCCGCCGACGTCGACTACGTCGCCGGCCACAAGAACATGCTGCAGCTGATCGAGCTGCGCTGGATCGCCGTCATCGGCCAGATCACCACCATCGCCGGCGCCATCCTGGTGTTCGACGTGCAGCTGCCGCTGCTGCAGATGCTGGAAGTGCTGGCCTGCCTGATCGCCTTCAACGTCGCCAGCCACCTGCGCTGGCACGAACACCGGCCCGTCACCAACAAGGAACTGTTCCTGGCCCTGCTGGTGGACGTGGCCAGCCTCACCATCCAGCTGTACCTGTCGGGTGGGGCCAGCAATCCCTTCGCCTTCCTGTATCTGCTGCAGGTGATCCTGTCGGCGGTGCTGCTGGAAGCCTGGTCGACCTGGACCATCGTCGCCATCACGCTGGCCTGCCTGGCCGGGCTGTCGATCTTCGCCCAGCCGCTGCCGCTGCCGCTCGACCACGGGCGCGGCATCTCCAGCCTGTACGTGCAGGGCATGCTGCTGTGCTTCGTGCTGAACGCCGCGCTGCTGGTGGTGTTCATCCTGCGCATTACCAATACCCTCAAGACCCGCGCCACCCAGTTGTCCGATTTGCGCCAGCGCGCCGCCGAGGAAGAACACATCGTGCGCATGGGCCTGCTGGCCAGCGGCGCGGCCCATGAACTGGGTACGCCGCTGGCGACCCTGTCCGTGATCCTGGGCGACTGGAAGCGCATGCCCGAGTTCAAGGAGAACCCGGACCTGATCGAGGAAATCTCCGAGATGGAGACCCAGCTCAAGCGCTGCAAGTCCATCGTCAGCGGCATCTTGCTGTCGGCCGGCGAGGCGCGCGGCGAATCGACGCGCCGCACCACCATCCTCAGCTTCCTCGACGACCTGGTCGCGGAGTGGCGCGGCAGCCGCCCGGTGCGCGAGTTTTCCTACCTGAACCGGATCGCCCAGGACTTGCCGGTGGCCTTCGATTCGGCGCTGAAGCAGATGATCGACAATGTGCTCGACAACGCGCTCGAAGCCTCGCCCGACTGGGTCGGCATGGAAGCGGCGCTCGAGGACGGCAACCTGATACTGTCGGTGAGCGATCGCGGACCGGGCTTCGCCACGTCCGTGCTGGCCCAGTTCGGCAAGCCCTACCAGTCCACCAAGGGCCGCCCGGGCGGCGGCCTTGGCCTGTTCCTGGCGGTGAACGTGGCGCGCAAGCTGGGCGGCTCGGTCACCCCATCGAACCTTGCCGGCGGCGGGGCGGTGGTCACGCTGACCTTCCCGCTCGCGGCGATCGCGCTGGGGCAGGAGTAGCGGCGTGCATCGCCGGCGACGGTGACGGGCAGGAAGCCGCGACCGGCTTCGTGCAACATCGATCACCCATGTAAAATGGCGGGATGC
>Ga0265798_10003764_pt1 | contig 21349 bp, 32 predicted proteins | sample P3T30metagenome_FD_192430 | JGI IMG/M metagenome (GOLD analysis project Ga0265798, IMG submission 192430) | Plant litter microbial communities from East Loma Ridge, Irvine, California - P3 T30 | ecosystem: Environmental > Terrestrial > Plant litter > Unclassified | place: USA: California... | reverse complement strand
GAGGGAAGGAAGGAAGGGTAGTCACCATGACGTCACTTATTGCGTTAACCTGAATTACCTGAATATCACTGTGAATTGCTCGTATGGGTCGGATCAATCTTTTATCTTCTAGTTATCTATCATATCTTCTATCATCTATTATCCATCAGAGTAATAAACAATGACAGCACCATTCATCCCCCCACCTATCGATTCATCCGCACCAACAACTGGTACCCTTTCCTCCCTTTCCCTTCCGGGATTAGAGGAGACTGGACCAGTAGCTCATACCGCTCCTATTGTTCCTGGGGAACCTAGACCTGTTGTTCCAGCTGAGGAAATTGGTGTTCCACCTGCTAAAGCCCTTGATCCTGTTGCTGCGGGACCTGGTTTGTTTGAAAAGGCCAAGGAGATTGGAATGCCTGTAGGTCGAGTTTCTTCCACAGCTTAGTTGAGTTGAGCATGGGACTTGCTTGTTCACGAGAATGGAAGCATACTCTGGAAGAGTGGACTCAAACTGGGCTATGCTGACTTGCAGTACATCCAGAAAATCCAGGAGACTACCAAACCATATGTCGACGCTGCGGAGCACAAGGCAGAAGAACTATTCGAAAAGCTAGAACACAAGCTCGACGTGAGTTTCTTTCCAGTCAACCTCAATCTATAGTAGAGGTTTCAGAGGATGAGGCTGATGTAAAGGGAACTTCGAGTACCGGAAGTACCGGACTCAAATCCACCACTACTGAAGTCTCGCCTACAGGAACGATCAACGATGTCAAGCCTGCTCCTTACGCTGCTGGGCCTGGTACTGGTTCTGCCAGTACGAGCGTTGGACAGTCAACTGGAGATTTGGGCGAGAAAGCTAAGCAGTTGTTCGGACAGGGGTTGGCTACTGTTTCTGTATGTCTCCCCCCTCTTCCCTCTTGAATCCCTTTCCGCTCTGCTACACTCGGAGGCCCTCCACTTTCATGCTCACCTTCCGTACCGCTCCGCTTCGCTCAAGACTAATATGCAGGGCGCGTTCAACCAGATCACCTCTACCCTCGATGAGAAGACTCGAACCGACACTCACCCTGGTATCGTATCCCAAGCAACATCAGCTTTCCAAACAGGTGTCCACAAGGTCGACGACTTTTTGAACGATGTCAGTTTTCGCCCTACAGGGCGATAGTATTAGAGCTGATTATCTAGAAGTCAACTGCTACCCCTGCCACCGCTACCGGTAGTACTACTGCCCAAGGACCTATTATGACTACCACCAACACTGTCCCCCATCTTGATCCCCAGGGTCAGCAGGAGGTTGGTAAGCTTTTGTAGATTAGGCAAGCCGTGAATGATGAGGAAATAGGGAGAATGAAAGCAGATAGCTAGAATAGAAAGAGTGCAGAAATATTCCATACAGTGTACATGCATCATGCGCTGCGAGTAGAGAGTACTTGGGACGTGGGTAGGCAGCAGGCGGAGATACTCGGGATTATGTCATACAATAGAAGTGTGGCGCCACTCGTATAAAATTGCTCCCGTGCATGGCTCTTCGCAGTCATTCGAGACGGATCAGTTCTGAATTAGATACAGACAGAGTAGTTCTAGATTATCTCATTCAATCATTCATCCATATCACTGCTTGCGTTTCACTCCTACAACCAAACATCCACAACAGTATACAAACAGAGTATTCAACCTCTATCTGAGTATACTCAATCAAGGAGACTATCAGTCTACGAGTTGAGGTAAGTTATTTACACTTGGAAACGGAACGCGACGGAAGGTGTGGGTCATCGTCAAGGCCGTCTCGAATGAAAATATCCATACACGTGATGGAAGTGCTGATAGGCAGCAGATCAGATACTGTAACGTGACAGTGTTACATAGGATCTAAAGACGAAGGAGTAAGGGAATAAGGAATAGGATTACACAATCAATAATCAACGTTCTTTCAATCCATCATCACTTCACGAACGAAGGAAACGAAACGGAACGAACAGAATAATAATAAGAAATAAGGACGGACACGTAGGAACTCTTTACACGCATATCCTTTAATGTGAGTTTGATTTCTTTGAAGTTATCACTGGGCTTGGCGCGGGAGGGATGTGCGTTGTGGTGGGGATGTTTGATACCGGTTGGTCATCATACAAAGAGTTACTGCATTACGGAGGAGACTTAGGCCACCATGTTGTGTCCGCGCAACACCTCTCTTCCCTTCGTTGCCCCAGCAGCACACAGCGCGGGACTGACAAACAGCCAATCATTAGACACAGCCACACCGGTACATAATGGCAGAACAGAACGATATCGACCTAGACTCCGTTATTGATCGTCTTTTGGAAGGTGAGTCAACGTTTCATTTGGAGAACTGCCCTTCCTCTTCCTCAGTTATCCTCCCTTCATCCATTTACTCGTCTCCGTTCCCTCATCATACGTTCTCACCTTCTATCGCCGCTCCCTTCGACCATCTACTTCACGGAGCATGTGCTGATTCACTCCAGTCCGAGGAAACCGACCTGGAAAAGCTGTTCAGCTACAAGAATACGAAATCAAATACCTCTGCACAAAAGCACGTGAAATCTTTATTGGTCAGCCAATCCTCCTCGAGCTCGAAGCTCCCATCAAGATCTGTGGTATGTCAACATTCTTAAACGAGGAAGCAAGCTAACAATCCTCAGGAGATATCCACGGACAATACTATGATCTCCTCCGACTGTTCGAGTATGGCGGTTTCCCCCCAGAGGCCAACTACCTTTTCCTAGGAGATTATGTCGATCGTGGAAAACAATCTTTGGAGACTATCTGTTTGTTACTAGCATACAAGATCAAGTACCCCGAGAACTTCTTTATCCTCAGGGGTAATCACGAGTGTGCTAGTATCAACAGGATTTACGGTTTCTATGATGAGTGTAGGTCCCCTTGCTCCCGAACCCAGCTTCGGCACACGAGCTAATGACAATAGGCAAGCGACGATATAACATCAAGTTGTGGAAGACTTTTACCGATTGTTTCAATTGTCTACCTATTGCTGCTATCATCGATGAAAAGATCTTCACCATGCACGGTGGTCTGGTATGTCACCTCATTTTCAGGGATTGAGCTCTGCTTGATGATACCCTCTCTTTCGAGCTTGGCCCCTCGCTAATGACCAGAGCCCCGATCTCCAATCCATGGAACAAATCCGACGAGTAATGCGACCCACCGATGTTCCCGATACCGGTCTTCTCTGTGATCTCCTATGGTCTGACCCAGACAAGGATATCACTGGATGGAGCGAAAATGATCGAGGAGTTTCTTTCACATTCGGACCCGATGTCGTTTCACGATTCCTACAAAAACACGATATGGATCTCATCTGTAGAGCGCACCAGGTCGTCGAAGATGGATACGAGTTCTTCGCAAAGAGGCAATTGGTCACGTTGTTTAGTGCTCCTAATTACTGTGGAGAGGTGAGTTTTGCAGGCAAAGCGTATATGGAATGGAAGCTGATCCTCAGTTTGACAATGCTGGTGCGATGATGAGTGTGGATGATACTCTTCTCTGCTCTTTCCAGGTATGTTCCCTCTACTGCGCGATAGAGTCGTACTGATGGCAGATCTTAAAACCCGCCGAGAAGAAGGCACCTAAGTATGGCTACGGAGCTGCTGGTGGACGGCGTGAGTTATTTTGCACGTGTTCAAAACATTACTGACAGGCAGCGGCTGTCACCCCACCAAGGAAGAACAAGAAGGGCAAGGCATAAGTGGAGTGAAGAATGGATGGAATGTAGAATGAAGCGGTGCCAACACGATCGATCCCCCCAATTTAGTATTTACTTGTCTATACGTCCTCTACCTTTTCCTCTCTTTCCCCTATCCTTCGCTCTCCTATATCTATCTCTTCAGTAGCAGTAGTACAAAGAACTATGACCTATGACTGTCGAAACATGTATGAGTATCGTTATTAGTAATAGCTATAGAAATACGGCCGAAAGTATGGTTAAATCCGCTATAACACCCCTCAGATCTGATAACAAAACCCTGAGAAATAAAAGAATGGGAATCTTCGTAGTGTCGTTACTCATACCAAGCCAGTCTTAAGGGGATAGGAGGGGTATCGTCATATCACTCTGATGACTGAAAGTTTTCAAGCCACATAGAACTAGAGCTAAGTCAACGAAGAAGTGGTCCAAGTGTCAGGTATCAAGTATCAATCATAAATCCACCTGGGATCAAATTGTTGAAGGGGACACGAAACCGGAAAAATCTTCATTGCCTCTCGCCCGAGAACTACGAACGAGGCGTACGACGCTCTCTTTGGTCTTTGTGAATCATCGTTTCAAGCCACCACATAAACATATTTTGAATCCGAATAACGGACATCCCGACCATTCGAATATCTTCTCAAACTTCTTGACTTCTCGACTTCTTATTCTTCGATATACTGTATCAAAATACCCGGATCTAGGTCACTTGTTCCGAGACATCCATTTACACTTTAGAGGACGACAACCGAAACGACGGGATATCTGTCCCAGATAGCCTTAATTTGTCTCGCTACCGGATATTCAATCATTGACCGAACCATCCATCCCATAAACGAAGACGAGGAAGAGTCGTCATTTTGTCATGATGGATACCAAACCAAATGGTCACAACCACTTTCACCGACCTCCTCATCAAGGACAATATACGAGTGCTCCCTCGAACCCAAATCATGCTGGAGAGACAAATTATCCATTATTATCACATCATTACACACCTACGAATTCATCTGGATATGCAGGTGGGAATTATGGGAATTATGGAATGTCTTACGATCCCCTTGCTCCCCCTCAAGGAGGAGGTGCTGGACAATCCGGGATTTTGAATGGTGAAAGGAATGGAGAGAGTTCGTAAGTTTTACCTTTTGAACTAGATCTGGACGATCCCTTGGTGTTCAAATGCCATTACATCCTTTGATGGTGAGAAGGCTACCTTCAATGGACGTCATGAGACCCGCTCTACTCGGAGAGGGTTTACATGGCTTCCGGGTGATTGGCGGTAGTACCCTCTTTTCACCTCTTTTATTCTTCGTCAAAGAATGTCCCCCCTCTCTCACTATTTCATTGCTCAGATAAATGTACTGGAGAACTGTACTAAGCCCTAGTCGTCGAAGAACTCCTCCACCACCACCTGCTCAAAATACGAATCGCCCAGGACCAACACCATACCCATACACACTCACCAACCCCGTTCTCTCCCAATTCGAATTCCCATCAGCCAATTCTACACCTAATGGAACCCCATCAGGGAGTGAGGTAGACCATGATCACGATCAAGATGGAGATGGAGAACAGGAGGAAGGAGTTCAGAAATCTGGTAGAGCCGGAAACAGGCGACGACAAAAATATTCGAGGACTAGAACTGGTTGTTTGAGTTGTAGGACTAGAAGGATTAAATGTGATGAGGCTAGACCGGTTTGTAAACGGTGTATTATCGCCAAGAAAACTGTGAGTTATATTTCTCTATCGTGAAAACGATATATGAGGATCAAAGGACTGATGATAGTGCCTTTGGCCAACTGCTGAGGAAGATGCAAGTAAGAAAAAGAAGGAACGAAATAAGAGAACAAGGTCTTCAGAGGTGGATGGAAGTGGATCAGATGAAGATAGGAAAATAAAGAGGGTTAATAGTACTGGGAACGATCTAGGCCTGTATGTTCTTGTCCTCTATTGGATAAGTAAAGAAAAAGCTGATGATAGATACAACTATAACCAATATAACCAGAACGCCACTGACCTATCCACTTTCGCCCAGCAAGCAAGTAATGGAATGCCCCAAGTCCCCGATATTCCAGCAGGCGATTTCACATGGGATCAAAGTCAAGTTGGATCATACGACCCAAGTGCAGCTGCTACTTTCATGTCACTCATGAATGGGGGCAATACATCGACTTCCACGGCAGCTTCAACACCTGTAGGGGAAGATGTTGGGCCGTCTAGTGATATTTTGGGCGGAATGATGGGGGAGAAGAAGTGGGCTGGGGGAGGTGCTCCTATGTTTAATACTCCCAACTGTATGTTTCTCATCTTCTCGTTGTCCATTCGCCCTTGGTCTCGTGTTGATATCAGTCCTATTGCCCTGGTTCCCGACTGCTGAGGAAAGGAGTCTGATTCTTCACTACTGCGCCAACGCCGCCGATCTAATGATGGCAATTCCATCAGGTCTAAACCCAATGCTAGCAATCAACCTCCCCCTAGCTCTAGATTCTCCACGAGGTACGTGTCCCCGCTCCTTAACCTATCTAGAATATTGATCAAAAGGTGTGAACCCCTCAGCAGATGCCTTGAGGGTCGCATTACTAGGAATAGGAGCCGTCCATCAAGCATTCCTCCTTGCCCGCTCTGGATCTTCAACAACCCAAACAGCTACCATGTTTCAATATGCCTCCAACTTGCGTGATTCTGGAAAGGAAATGGTTAGGAGAGCTGCTGCAGATGGAACTGGAGCGGGCAGTGATGCGGCTCTAGGAGCTAGTACCGCTCTAGCGACTATTGATATCTTCTTTGGAGGAAGTGGGTGGGGGGATAATTTCAAGTTGGCAAAGGAAATGATTGCTTAGTGAGTCGAATGAGTCGAGTTGAGTTATCGAGGACCAAGTCCGAGATGACGAGACCGGTCAGCGTTAGAGGGATCACTGAATAGAGCTAACAGATAGCCGTGGTGGACCAGCGGAAATGCTTAAAGTCTCCAAACCCAGGCAACTGGCTGAAGGGGTAACAATGTCACCCGCTAGGTTGATGTTGGAGATCCTAGCAATTTATGAAACTTTCGGTACGTTTCACTTTTGAGTTTACGGCTTTTGCTGATGAATAGGATGCCTGACTACGGGACAAGAACCTTCTCTTATTAGTGATAAATGGGAATCCTGGTGGTGAGCCCTTTTTCGATCATCGTGATGTCGGCTGATGATCAGGTTCGAAGGTGGTAGATCATCATACGAGGAACATTCCGTTGAGAAGCAATTCGGCAGTATGTCCCTCCCTCATCTTCTTTACAGTGTAGATAGGCGAAAGTGAATAAATACTGACAAGTAGTGTCCCGAGTAATGGTCCACCTCTTTTCCCGCCTCACCCGCCTAATTTCACGCGTATCTCGATTCTCAAAATCAATTCCAGAATCCGGATCTCCTCCCCCTCCCACCTCCGAACAAGATAAAGGTACAAGAGAACCTACCAGAGAGGTTATATTTGAAGCTAGGAGTTTGAGGGATGATGTAGATGCTTGGATTGAGAGTTTACAACTTGCTACCCTTGAGCATGAGAGGGTACAAGTTGGAAATAGAGCTTATGCTTATGCTATGAAGGTAAGTTATGCCGCCATGATGTTGTAAAGAGGATAGGGGCTGACAAATAGATCTTGTTATTGAGGATGGTGTTTGGATATAGTAGGGAGGATGCCAAAGTTCAAGATGCCGCTTTACAAGTTCTTACGCACTGTTCAACTTCAACCGCATTGTTGGGAATGTCTATCGAGTGAGTCTAACCTCCTTCAACTCCTCCTTGGTGTACCGTCTCTCGGCTGGATCTCAGTCGAGGTGCTTAATGATGAATGCTAATGTCAGTCTTACTTGGCCAGCGATCATTGCTGGATGTTGTGTAGATGGAACAGAGAGGAGACAGTGGCTAATGACTCTACTAGAGGGATTCAAGTGAGTCCCCGTTTCAATGTCTCCCTCCTTCACCCTTCGAAATTAGCCATTTCGATCGTAATGAGCAATCATCAAAAGCGGAGGAAGGGACCACCAGAAAGGATGAAGACTGACAAAAAGGGCTCAATGTTGTTTCGATATCGAAACGGCAACTACCATAATCGTAGAAGTTTGGAGGAGGGTAGATGCAGGAGAAGGTCGGGCTGATTGGAAACCCGTCTGTGAAGATCTTGGATTACAAGTCCTGTAAGTCCTTCGTGTTTCCCCCAATTCTTTGGATGATAAGCTGATTGTAAGACTTTGTTAATCAGTTGGGGAGATGTTCTTGTTTCTTGTTTTTGCTTTCGCTGTACTACTATCGCTTCGTCACTTTACATATATCACGTTTGGTCATTGGACCGCTATCATCACTCATCGTTCATCGATCATCCATCCCTTCATACATCAAATACATCAAACATCATCGCCATCATCACCATCGGAGAAACCATCATAATCAATAACAATATCAACAACGACATAAAAACCATACACCAAATACGGAGGGAGGATTGGTAGTAAGAAACAGACAGGGAAGAGGGAGGGGTAAAGACATAAAACTGTAAAGAAGAAAGCATACACCAGATCATACATAGAGTATACACATGCATGCTCTTGATTGAAATGACTGAAACTAAAAACCCCAAATGATGAGCCCTGAAATACCTATACTACATGTGAAACCAGTGGCCCCGAATGATGTAATGAAATTGGAATGAATGTCGATGCGAGTGGGCGAATGAGTGTAATGCGAAGTTTGAATGAGACGACAGGTAGAGGAGGGAAAAAGAGGCAAGGCAGACATTGGCCAAGCGGTATTCGAAGGCGGAGAGGCAAGGGAGACAGGGGTTTATTGTTTATTGTTTGTTGTAAATGAGTGTAAATTGAAATGAAAATGAATTGATGGTCGTGAATGGATCGTGTCGAGGCAAAAATACAATGTAGTTGAATGATCGTCGCGTCGTAGATTCATTGCGTCGTTTAGTAGCCGAAATGGGCGTCAAACCTTTCGGTAGATCCAAAGTCTTCGTATCGGTAGGAATCGGATTGTTGCTGGTCGTAAGGAGCTATGAATAAGCTGGGGCTCTACTGAGCGGGAAAGCTTACCAGCCAACTGGTTCAATCGGGCATCGACAGATCGCCTGTTGATGTGCGCATTGTCAGACTGATGTTAGCTTGACCAAGAAGATAGGGCATACCATCGGGAAAGGCTCCTGCATTCGTCAGATCGCTCCCGGGTTGAGGAAGAAACAGACTTACAGGATGACCTTGCTGGGAACCAGCAGAACTGCACATCATCAGCTTGGAGCTCCAACACGAAGACACGCTAGCTGACTTACTAGAAGATGAGGGGTCGCCACTCCTTCAACACCTCCATTACGGCAGAGTTCCTGTTGATCAGTTTTGTTCGGGTGAGTGGGTAGAGACATGCCTGAACTTGTTGATGAGATTCTGCTTGCCCCTGTATGGTCAGCTATCACTAAAGAGCGGAAGAAGTAGCTCACTGAATGTTGGCGTATGAGATCTGGTTAATCAGCTTTCATCCACAAGAATCGAGAAACTGAGCGTACCTGGAGGACCTTCTCGCTGGAGAACAAGTTCCACTTCTTACCGACCTTAGCTTCGATAAAGTGGTAGAGGGCCTTGACGTTAAGGAAGTTGACAAAGGCGTATCCGACCTAACTAATCAGCCGAGCAGGCATACTGGACTAGCGACAGCTTACATTGCAGCAATTGGTGAAATCGAATCGAAGGTACATGAAGTCGAATTGACGGGGAACAACCTAGATATCAGCGAGCATCAGGCAGGGATGGGAGTTGCTTACTTCGTTCAAAATGTCGAACAGACCTTGGCGGGAGAGCTTGTTCTGGTTGTCAGCTCAAGTTCAGATCTTTACAGCTGAGATATACCGGAACATCCTTGATCATGATGGAAGTTCGCATGTCTTGTCCTGAACATCAGCTAACGGCCAACACCAAGGCTAGAGTAGCTTACCAGAAAGGATTCTATCGGGAAAGACAATATTCTCGTCAGGAATAGCCTGAGATGGGTTCCTGGGAACACCACCTAGACCTTGACCGAGCCTTGCCCTGGTCCTGATATCGGCCTGACTAGCCAAACCTTGCAACATTCCAGGCTCAGACAACCTCCTCCCCATAGCGGCGAGATGAGGAGGGGTGTAAGTGGAAGCTCCCACATAGGGCTGGGTGGGGAACGACTGATGTTTCTGGAAAGTCGAGCTTCGGGACATGGGAGTATGGGAAGAAGCCCTCGAGCTGTACTGGCTGGGGCTGCCTCCGACTGGACCAAAGATATCGGTGTTTTGGTAGTTGTTGGGTCGGGATCGTTCAGAGATAGGAGGGTCGAACTTAAGAGCTCCAGTCCTGTAGATCGACGCTCCGAGAGTATCGTCGGGCAGTTCGCTGGGATCAGGATCGTAGATTACCTTGAGTCGGCCACCGACAGCTGCCATGCCATCGAGCTCAGTGACAGCTCGGTCTGCCATTCGAGAATCAAAGAACTCGGCTTTGTAGATCTGTCAGTCAGCTTCTATCGCCAACATGGCGAGGTAGCTTACGAAGCCAAGTCGATCTCCCGGTACAACAGTCTTGACATCCCCAATCTGCTCCAGACTGTTCTGCTCTATCAGTTGGCTGTCATAGACGGGACGAGTTAACTGACCCTGATGGCATCTTTGGTGATGGATCTACCATTGATGACCTCGAGGACGATCCTACCTTCGGTGTTGTCGATGAGATCCCTCATGGATGTGACTCGAGGTATAGTCTACCGTCAATGCCATTGCAGAATGAAGTGGAAGCTCACCTTGATGATCTCAGATTTACTGATAGGTCTACAGAGGATGGAGACGGGCTGGACACTCCACTGAAAGGTAACAGTTCGAGCTCGGAAGTACTCGTATACCTTCAATGCCTCTCGAGAATCGTAGTATGTAGCAATGATCTGCCTATCAGCGTGATCATATGCAGAGGACATACTTTGTCTCGACCATTACCACCACAAGAGACGATAGCTTTAGTAGTCGCGAGTGACTGATAATCAGCTCATCGATCAAATCAGATAGCTGACTCACACTAATCAGCGCACTGATCTCTTCGGAAGAGGCAGCTGCCGGGAAACCGGTGAACTCCTGTATCAGCTTGTGCGAGCTTTCCATCCAGGGCATGGAAGCTCACAAGAAGGAACCTTCCCACATCGATAGGAGAGTGGAGATAAGTCGAGTTTCTCTGAGCTCCTCCCATCTTCTCACTAGGAGTTTGCGCCCAAGTCTGAGATCCACCATACTGGTACCTCGCATCAGAGTGACTGGATCCCATGGCGGGAGAAAGAGCATCGGAGCTGAAGGGTGTGAAAAGTCCAATCGAGCTGGCCGAGGGAGGAGTAAGCGGGTGCCCTGGTGATGAGCTTTGAGCGAAGAAGATAACGGAATCAGCTTACCCCCTCCAACAGCTGGTGACCCTTTTCCGGAGGAAGAGAATTGAGGTAGGTCCTGGCCGTCAGCTCATGGTGCCAATTCAACTCCGAGAGCTCACTTGACTCTCCTCAGACTCGGGACTGTACCTCAACGAAGGTACACTTCGGTCAGTGAGGGAAAGGTTCCTCATTTCTTGCCAGTCGTAGGTGATAGAAGACGAAGACTGCGCCCTCGAGGCGATTTTTTTCGCTGCTAGTACCTGTAGGTCAGCTACGGTCCCAGTAGAAAGGATGAACTAGCTTACGTCGGGGTCCTCCCAGTAGTCAGGATCCAGAGCTTTGGATTGTTGAGCTTTAGGAGGAGTGGTAGGCTTGTAGCCTGACTGTTGGACCTTCCTACCATGTTAGCAATCTTCGTTCTCCAAATATTAAGGAGATACTCACGAAGGTGAGGAAGATTCCTTCTTTGGACTGGCTACAGCTGCTCCAGCTGCGTTGGCGTAGGAGATAGGCTGCGAGAGAAAAGAAGGAAGAGAATGGTGATTACGGCGAAGGAAGGGAAACACATCAGCTTGTTTCCTTGTCCTAGCAAGAAGGGAGAAGAAGGTGAGGAAGGTTGTACTCACCTGGCCACGCGCCGGTTTTTCGTATTGAGCCATCTTGATTTACCTACTTCACGTGTGAGATGAAGAGGGTGAAGATAGTTGAAGATAACAATAGGGAAGGGAAGATAACTTGTATCTTCCTTCAGTAAGAAACTAGGTGGGGGACGTGTCAAAGAATACCTATTAATCAGCTATGTCTCTGTAGTGCGAGAGATAGCTCACAATGGACGATATAAAGAGAACAGGTATTGTTATCCTATAAAAGGGAATTAGGTACAAATGACGGCGAAAGGTAGAAGTGAAAGAGTAAAAGAGAGAAGATGGATGGATGGATTATAATACAGGGATGGGGTGACGGGACCAATCTTGGTATTTCAGGTTTCCAATGTCTGAGCACGGACCTCTTTGCGAATTCAGAGATGAAGATGACGATGGTGGAGGGGTTGAATGGATGGGAGAGGGTGGGAGAACTTGACTCAGATCTATACTAATCAGTAGTACTACATACAATTAGCCCAGGCAAGAGTTTGGCGGGAAGTGTAAAAATCGATAACTTCCTCAGGGGATGTTGTCGTTGTTTGTGTTGTTTGCATCGTTGAGCGACCCGTCTCGGAGTATCTAATTCTCGCTCGCGAGGCGGTGCTAGAAAGTAAGACAGTCAGCCAGACAATTGTACATATCATTCCACGAGATCATAGTCCTCGCGTATGCCATCTAAGCATCAGCTTCGAGGGAGAGAGGACAGTCATCTATGTAGGCTAGTCACCGGATAGAAAGCAGTCGCGTTACAAGACATCCTTTGCATCCCTTTATGATTTCCGCTTAAATACATTCCATGGGATTTAAGCGAAAAATCAGAAATATCATACGTAATCTGGTGAACACTTCCGGCCGATCGACTTTACGACCTCCGCCGAGATCATTCATACGAGTACTCGAACATCACTTCAACATTGACACAATGACAACAGTTACAACAGGAGCTAAACCTATCTCATTCACCCAATATATCTGGGGGAAATGTAAATCTCAACCTGCGATTCCTATTGGTCAGTTTAACCTTTCATTGTCGTGGTCACCCGACTAAATCGATAGGTATCTTAGCTACCTGTGGTGCTTTGGGAGGAGCGACTTGGAACTTGAGAACTGGTAATCGACAGCGATTTAATCATTACCTCCGTCTGCGTGTCATGTACATCCCTTAGCACTGTTTAGTGGGGAAATGGCTGATAATCAGAGCACAAGGATTAACAGTAGCCGCAATGGTAATCTACGGATCAGTAGCAATCACCAGAGAACAACAACAAGCACATTATATCAAAACGCAAAAGACGTTGGGCGACTTACCAGCCGATACAGTCGTACCAGACGCAAGTGGACGGATCGGTACTCCAACTAAAGACTTTGATCTCAATCGACCTCAGAAATCAGCTTCTACCTCATCAATTCCTGTTGAAAGTGACGAGACGAGTAATGGAGTTCAGTACCCACTTGCAAAGAAGGATAGGATGAAGGCTTCGGATTTCGCAAAGAGGCTGAGAGAGGCAGAAACTATGCATGCGAAGGAGGCGGATGAGGCTAAGGCAAGGAAGCAGTAGGTATCGTACAGCTTGACATGCATCTCACGAGTACGTGTAGGACACTATGGTCTTCGGCGTCTGGACGAAAGATACCGGGAGATAATGCCGTACATGGCATTTCTACCTCTACTTCTATTTCTACTTCTCATACTTCGAGTGCTGAGGAGACTCAACTCATCACAAGAACATGCACCTCTCCTTCAGCGCCCTCGCACCAATAGCCTCCCACTCATCCCTCCTAATCCACATATCCCCCAAACTCTCCAAATTACAAATCACAGAAGCGCCCTTCCAGCATACGAATCTCGGATTTAATCCTCGCGGAGGGGGAACGATAGCAACGTGGTCCGATGGTATACCCTTCGCTCTGAGCAATGGAGGAAGTCTACCATCAGCTTTACCCAAGGGACGGATAGGGTCAGCTTACCTCTCTGAAATGAATGCTCCCAGACCCTTCAGAGCTGATGTCCCACCGATCAAGAGGATGGAAGTGGAAGCAGTCTTGACTTTATTTTCGGTCCCGGCACTAGCTATTGCAGCTGCAATAGCCCCATCCAAAGGTGATTTGGAGGCTTCCAGAACGATATCGAAATTGACGTTCGACCAATCGTATGCAGTCGCTTCGACAATAGGAGCGACTTCGGGTACGGGCGCAGCCGCAGGGACGGGGGGTTCTTCATCGGCGAAAAGCATTTCGACGGTTTCTTTGGATTCCGCTTCCGGTTCTGGTTTGGGCTCAAATGCCTCTTTCTTCTCTTCGCCCTCGGCCTTGGGTAGGATGGGTAGGAGATGTTGAGTGAGTTGCCTCATTGCTGATGTTGGTTCGTCGTAAGACGTAGTGAGCATATCCGTAATATCGTCCGAGGTGTTCCAGAATTTGAATGTCCCTTGGCCGCGTTTGCCATCAAAGTTGATCATCCTCGTATCAAAGAAGCACTGGTGTCAGCAGGGTAGGTGTAGGAAGACGTACCAGTGGGGCCAAAATATTCTCATCATAAGTCCTGAAATTGTATTTTTCCGTTAAACCCTCTGATTTGAGTCGATAAAAGTCCCACGGCGTACTAGCCACCAAATGTTCTTCTAGGGTACAGATCTTGATCTTGAGATTATCCATCATCAAGAACTCCTGCGCTTTCGCAAGGTCGAGATCACGATAAGGGAACGAAGATCTCTCAAGTAGCGAGACCATCGAGGAGGTAATATCGTCACCTCCGTAATCGAGTTTGATCCTCGTATCGGCGTTGATGAGGCCTTCATCGACAAAAGTTATTGATGTCTGTTGGGCTCCTATGTCGACTACACAGGCGGAAGACATTCCTGCGCTAAAGATTGCGCAGTAGGATTCTTGGTGGACTGCGATCTCCTTGAATGACATGACGGATAGGAGGAGGTTTGTCATTTCCTGGACGTAGGTTCGGTCGTCGTGGTCGGGCACGAGGAGGACGACCGAGTATTTCTGACATGAGCTCCACGTTTGCTCTAAACATAGTGGTGACTTACGTGATAGTCCCTAGGCGAGATACCTAGTTCCGTCTTCATAGCCTCCTGGAGGATGATCTCGATATCATCCAATAACTGCTGAGACGAGCTCCAGTCCCGCCTATTCAAAGTCCTGTTCAGAATAGGGTACCGGACCGTATATCCAGAATTATCTGGTATGCGCAAAGCCTGCTCGTCAGCTTATTTCCCCATGTCCTTTAAGCGCACTCACGTCAACTCCGACGATATAGTTCTTGCCCTTGACTTCGGTCCAATCTATTCGATAAGGATCATTATGTTCCGGTATAGCTTCCGGTTTAGATTTCGCATTTGAAGCTTTCACTCTTACTCCCTCCCTGTGATCTGATGCTAATCGATTCACTCGCAGTCGATTACGAAGATAATCTCGTAAATAACCGATCTTTTCGTCCAACTGCCCATCAGTCCAGCTTCATCTTCTACACTCACGAGGTCATCTGCTTCTTTTGACAAGCCATCTGGCTCTCCATCGCCGTTCATATCTACATCCTCATCCAGTTTGGCCCGCTTAGTTGCTCTTCCATTCGATCTACCACTTCCACTTCCTGTCCGAGACATGCCCACTCCCTTTGGGATCGCAATATTCGGTCTGGCAATACAATTCGGTACCTCCTTGGGGTAGAAATCGGATGCCCGTCCTATACGTAGATTTCGTGATCCGGGGTGAATAATAAGGGTATGGCTTAGTGGATGTACCTTTCATTAGCTACGTCCAGTCGACCATTGACTTACATCAGGTACCTCTGGAGCTCCCTCTTGACTTGCAGCCTTCAATTTTTCCTCGGCCAGCATTTCCTTCTCCCTCTTTGCTTTCGCTTGACTGGTCTGCCTGAATACCTCTAGATTCCGTTCATGCTGTACATAATCTCCAGCTGGATTCTTGATATTGAACCTGAAATCAGCTGACATGAGCGACTTGGCACAGTTCACTCACAGTCCGGGAACTACTGCTGTGGTATATGCGATTTGTTTGCCCTCGGCCTTTATCTGTTTATGTTAGATATATACGCGAAGTGGAGGGAGAATATACTCTAGGTTTCTTACGGCGAGGAAGTGGGTTTGGGGTTGAAGTTGAGGCTGCTGGAGCTATCGCAGCAGATGGGGTCGGTTTGGGGGTCACATCATCGAACACCGCCGGAGACGAAGGAGGTGGGGAGGAGCGGCTCATGGTAGAAACAAGCGTAGGTAGCTCATGTACCATCATTATCCGTAGCTCATGCATGCTGGACGATGGCCGCGTTCCTTATCACCCAATCTCAGGCACAGATCTTTGAATTACCACGTCATGCGAAAAGTTCCAGGATGAATTCAATTTATCGTTCAACCTCCACTTGCAGGTCTTCACTCGAACACATATACACCAAACCCATCAAAGCAACAATGGGACGAAAAGCAGACCGTAAACAAGCGCCACCACGCCCTATGCCAGGCTCTGACGCCTTCAAACCGCGTCAACCAAAGGGAAAGAAGAAGGCATCAGGATCAACCAACGAGAAAGTATCTATCAAAGCTCCCCGTGGACCTTTTGCCAAATCCAAGAAAGAACGACAAAAGAAGGCCGAGAAGAAGCTAGAGATCCCAGAGGATGAGGAGGAAGATAGTGATCTTGAAGATGCGCTCAAGCAGGGTGAATTGAGTGAAGATGAGGATGAGGAAGAGACTGTTAAGATCAAGTCATTCAAGAAGAAGGATGATGGTGCGGATTTAAGGAATGGACCTGTCAAGGAACTTGTCTTTTCTGATTCGGAAGAGGAGGATGATGTTGTTGGAGATGAGAATGAGCAATTACCTCCTGGATTACATACTTTCGACCTGGACGAGGCACCTGGATCAGAAGATGAGGAGATGGACGATGAGTTTGATATGGGATCCGAGGACGATGAGGAGATGGAGGAAGACGACGAGGTCGACTCGGCTTTCGCTTCTTCCAACGAGGGCGAGGACGAGGGAGATATTGACATGGATGATGATATGGAGGATGAGGATGAGGATGGAGATATCCAGACCAACTTGGAAGACGACTTGACAAATGAAGGTTTCACTCTACCTGCCGTTGACGGTATTGAGGAAGAGCATGAGCACGGAACAAGTCTTCGAGATGTCGAGACTAGGATGAGGTGGTTGGTTGGAGTCTGTGTCGGCAAGGAGGAACGTACATCCAACGGTGTCCCCGGGCAGTAAGTCCCTTTTATCGTATTCGCAAAGGCATAAACTAACAATCAGCTCCCGATCAGATCACTTGCTACAACTTGAACACGACATCGCAACCTACTTTGGCTACAACCATTTCCTAGTCAACAAGCTCATGCGACTTTTCTCCGTCGATGAAGCACTAGCATTCTTCGAGTCCAACGAATCCCCACGACCAGTAACCATCCGAGCCAACACTCTCCGAACTCGTCGTCGTGATCTTGCTCAAGCCTTGATCGCCCGTGGCGTCCAACTTGAACCCATTGGTAAATGGTCAAAGACCGGTCTTCAGGTATTCGAATCAACAGTCCCAGTAGGAGCTACACCCGAGTACTTGGCTGGTCATTATATGCTCCAAGCAGCTTCTTCTTTCCTACCCGTCATCGCCCTTGCTCCTCAGCCCAACGAGAGGGTCCTTGATATGGCCTCTGCCCCAGGTGGAAAGACGACATACATCTCCGCTCTCCTACAAAACACTGGATTGGTGTTTGCAAACGATTCAAACAAGGCCAGGACAAAGAGTTTGACCGCCAACGTACACCGAATGGGATGTAAGAATGTTGTTGTCTGCAACTACGATGCTCGAGAGTTCCCAAGAGTCATGGGTGGTTTCGATAGGGTTTTACTCGATGCCCCATGTTCCGGAACCGGAGTTATCAGTAAAGATGCCAGTGTCAAGGTCAACAAGGTACGTCCTCCACCCTCTCTTGCATCAAAGAGCCTTCCACTGACCCCTAGACCGAGAGGGACTTCCAACTGTTGGCACAACTCCAAAAACAGCTCATCCTATGCGCCATCGATTCATGTAACCCAAACTCCGCTACTGGCGGATATGTAGTCTACTCAACCTGTTCCATCACCGTCGATGAAGACGAGGCAGTCGTAGACTACGCATTGAAGAAGCGACCTCATGTCAAACTCGTTTCTACAGGTCTCGAATTCGGTGTAGAGGGATTCAAGTCTTTCGAGGGTAAACAATTCCATGATAGTCTCAACCTTACCCGACGTGTAAGTTACACTCCCCTCGATGGTATGAGAAGACAAAGCTGATAGCAGTACTACCCCCACAAACACAACATGGATGGTTTCTTCGTCGCCAAGTTCAAGGTCGAAAAGCGAAAGAAGCCAGTCGCAGCTACCAAGGAAGAGGAGGAAGCACCCCAGATGAAGTTGAACGACGAGGGAGAGCTAGTCGAGGAGAAGCGTACAGCATTCAACGACGATGAGGATGAGGATATCATCAAGGGTCAGTTCCCCTTTATATTCAAATAAAATGGAAGCTAACGTGCCAGAGGGAAAGAGGAAGCATCTTCTCAAGACAAAGGGAATCAAGCTCGCCCCAAAGAGTGAAAAGTCCGCAAAGTCGGGTAAATCCAAGTCCAAGTAATCTCTTTTTCTCGTCGCAATTCTCTCTGTACTCTTGCATGCATTATATGTAAAACATCTCTCATCTCATTTGAGGTCCTCGGCGTATTTCTTCCACCAAGAATCAAATCCTTCACTCTCGCTCACATCCACCCCGATCTCCTTCAATTTCTTGGTACTAAGCTGAGAATTCTCTGGACGTTGCGCCGCAGCTTCACCGGTAGCTGGAGTTGTATTTGCGATAACATGTTTCATGGGCAGGTTGAGGTGTTTGGCAATTATTTCAGTCATGTCGTATTTAGTCATGGGTGGTGCTGGGGTCGAGTAGTGCAGGATTGGGGGAAGGGATGGTAATTCTTTTCTTGAGCTGAGTGTAAGGGAGCACGAGCGGACGTACGGGTAAGATCATAGATGACCCTTCCTACATCCTCGACATTCGTAGGAAATCTGACTTGGACGTGATCCATCTTGTACTCTTTACCAGACTGATCTTGAATCACTGCCAGTCAGCTCCCGTTGTCGAGCAATAAGGCCGGCTTACCATCAACCAGGACATTGACCGCAGATTCAGCATTATAAGTAGCACGACCGAATCTACCATCAGCTATGACAGTCATCGCGAGATCGCAAACTTACAAGAGAGGAACCCTCAAAACTGTAACTCTAGCCCCTTCCTCCCTCTCTTTCAGCACAGCGACCTCCCCATCCCGCTTCTGTCTTCCATACATCTGTAATGGATCAGGCTCGTCGTCCACCTCATAAGGTGGTCTAATTCTCAGCTTTGACTCATTGACCAGAGACTTGAGAAGCTTACTTCTTGCCATTGAACACGTAATCTGTTGAGATGTAGATGAGGGTGAAATCGTGTTCCCTGGCCAAGGAAGCGAGGTGGGCTGGAACTTGGACATTTATCTGATTGTCAACCTTCGGAGTAACAAGTGTGACATACTTGTGCAGCCTTCTCTGGATCTGCTTCAGCTACATCAGGTCTTCTCTCCGCTGCGCCTTTCTATTAGGTTATACACTCATTGATGTATGTTGTAGCTCACAATGGATCACAGCTATTATGTCAGCTCAGAACCTACCCGGCGAGATATACCTTTAACATTATGTGTCTGAAAGAAACCTTTCACAGCTTCTTTATCCATAAGGTCCAACTTAGTGTACGCTGGATCAACGGCCGCTCTAGTAAAAGCTAGCGGAGTGACTACCATCAGTTCCCTTCTTTGGAGATTGGGGGGATCGTACCATTATTAACTCTTTTAGAAACTAAGTGTTCAACAACAGCTCGACCAAGGAGACCACTTGCTCCTGTCAGTCAGCTTATGTAGGGAGTGGAACTAGAAGCTAACCGGTGACCACTGTAACACTATCGTCTTTGATCGACATGGTGATAATAGACAGGCAATGACTGAAAGTTAGTGCGAATCTTCAGACTTCATCAAATGATCGGCCTCCACTTTCACATTCCCCGCAAGTCTGAGTGGGGGAGATAAGTCGGCATTGGCAATGACGGTCTGATTAGGGCAGCAAATGTAAGTAAGCAAAGAGTGAACCACGGAGCTAGCTTCTGAACGTGCGCGCCCTATCGGCTGGGTCAGTTTGACGCAGTGTGGACGCCTTGGCAGGCAGCCAAGAGAACGGGCAAGTGACACGGAAGCTTGGTGATGCAAGCACATCACTCCAAATCTCATCTGCCTATTAATAATAACCTTCCTGATCAGAGCATACCACGACTACCTATCTTCCTCATCGGCTTCGTACGCACGAAGAATGTGAACTCCCGAATGGACGTGAGCCCTGGGTATGGACGTCTTCGGCAACGGATAAACGGCTAAACTCCTCAACCGTAGATCAATTGTTCCCTATTTTGTAGCTTAGACCTCCTCCGACACACCCATAATGGTCTTGACAAGCGTATGGATATCCTCATCAGAGACATACTCTGAACGTAAAATTGAATCTACCTTGACTGTTGCTCAATTAAAAGTGAGTACACCGAAGTCAATGAGCTGACAAAAGGACAAATTAACGCCTATAACTGGAATACAACCTCAATTCCAAGTCATTTCTATTCGACCTTCGAATGAGTCGTCGGAAGTGATTGCACAATTGCAACATGAGAGTCAAACTTTAGAGTCGTATGGATTGAGGGAATGGAATTGTATTCATGTAAGCTCCTCACGCAGGATTAGCTGATGAAAGGTGGAAAATACCGACCCAACAGCTCGACCTGGGGAATATAATGATTTATCCGCTGTTGAGAAATTCGAATTAACACCCGAAGAATACGAGTCGAGGAGGGATACAGTCTTATCACACCTGAAAGCGAATAAACTAGGAAGATTCGCAGAAACACCTACAAACCTCACCCAAACCCCTCCTGCGCCTATACCCTCAAATATCAAGGTCGGGGAAAGGTGTGAAGTCCAATCTGGAGACGGGACAATCGATAGGCGTGGAACGATAAGATTTGTTGGGGAGGCATCAATGGGTAAAGGAGGAGTGTGGGTGGGTGTAGAGATGGATGAGCCTACGGGCAAAGGAGATGGGAGTGTGGATGGGGTTAGGTATTTCCAGTGTTCTCCTAAACATGCTGTCTTCGTCAGGGCGGATAAGGTCACAGTGGGAGATTTCCCAGAAGAGGATTTGATGGCGGATGATGATGACGATGATGAGATTTGAGTCATGGGGATCACGAACTACATGTGGATGAATCAATGTACAGTATGAACGCTGATGAGGATGGTGTCTGACTTTCTGATCTACATATGTACAACCCTTATAACCATTCTCATTTATAATTCCGACATACGTTCTCCCTATCTATACTCTTTTAGCAGGAGCTCCCCTAGTGACCTTGGGCGTGTACGCCAGTTCTTCCTCCTCGCTTTCGAACTCCGGCTCTTCATCCATATCGTCATCCGCTTCTGGGGTCTTCACAACGTAATTCTCCGGAGAGGAAGCCCCACCGGAAT
>Ga0265798_10003762_pt1 | contig 21356 bp, 24 predicted proteins | sample P3T30metagenome_FD_192430 | JGI IMG/M metagenome (GOLD analysis project Ga0265798, IMG submission 192430) | Plant litter microbial communities from East Loma Ridge, Irvine, California - P3 T30 | ecosystem: Environmental > Terrestrial > Plant litter > Unclassified | place: USA: California... | reverse complement strand
GCCCGGGTATAAGTTGAGGCGGTTCTTGTGGAGGCGGTCTGCCGGATGTCCAAGGCACCCAGACCTTTCGCAGTATCACACCCGAATAAAGCTGCGGAGGCTTGCTTCCGCACAACTTCGTGTTCGCTAGCCCGACTTCTGTTCGTAAATCTGAAATCTGGAGCCACAGGGCAAGTCCCGTGCGTATGACTGGTCAGATCACGAGTCCCAGGGCAATGGGTTACGCAACGCACGGGCTGAGGGGACCTGCAGCCGGCATATCCTGGAGAGTAGTGAGTGAGATATGAGCTGTCGATATGACATTAACGATATGTGACGACGTATTGTAGATGTCTTGTGCATCGTAACGAGAACTGATATCTCGCCTGGATTTAATGTGAGGAGTAACAATTCTCCCTTCAAAGTGACCATGTGCCTGGGAGCGCTGCCTTGGGTTTTGTGCCTCCTGCCTCGGAGGTACCGCCATGCATGTCACAGGCAACCAAGCTTGTTAGCAACTTACATCAAATTCATTTGATAGCTCAAACCAAATACTTCCACCAATGTACTTTGACATACAACCGTCGGATCAAATCCTGACAAAGGCGAAGAAAGAGTGGAGCTCCGTCAGCGGAGTGGTACCTACTTCTGCCTCATTATGTCGATATCAAAGCCCTGACGTCGCTGCTCTACGGGTCGAGCCGCACTACTACTTTCAACGAACGTTTAAGCTGTACGCCGTATCGAACTCGGACTAGCTTGAGCCACCTGCATAAAAACATTGCGAATCTTTGCAAGACGCATTTTCCCGTCTGCATTGTTTCGACCTCACTCACAAAGAGCTCTTCGCTTTACCGATGCCCTGACTCTCCAACCACTGCCGCATGATTTGATTCACCTCCTCGGGTTTCTGAGTGAGCGCCCAATGCGTGGCAGCAACTTCACCCCTCGTCAAATTAGGGATGAGAGCGTCCATGCTCTTCGACATCCCAGGCTTAAGCACCGAGTCATATGTCGCTTGGACGAAGAGGACCGGCTGCTTGATCGTCTTCTTATCTAGCAGAGCTTGATCTTCCTCCCAGTTGGTGCGGCGTTGGCGGTACCAGTTCACTGGATGGTGTATTAGCACTGAACCGTGAAAAACTTTGAGGGCGCGTGGATGGCCTCATGACAGTCCCGGCATGGTAACGATGTACGGTAGGTCCCACATGTCGGTTATGCGATTCGCCCCGCGGTGTCACAAATAGAGTAATAAGTGGGAGGTGACTTACATGTGGGGTGTATCCCGTGCTTGAGGTATTCTTTGACGTAGTATTCGAGCACCTGGCGTCATCGTCAGCACTCTATGCATCTCTTTGAAACAATCAATCGTTGTCTGCCACTGGTGAGCGCCGGATGAGACATTGCATGTGCCGAGCATGCAGGCGCACGTATTCGACCACGCTCCTCTACCGTCCCATCTTCAGGCTGGCTCATAGTTGAGTCAACACTAGCATCGAGCGCTAGTGCTCGTTCTTCCACGGAGATTCGCCATTGTCCGCGCGTCTCTTGCGAGAGACTAATCCAACGACAAGTCATCTTTTTCCCGGCGAGGAAAGTGCTATTCAGACGTTTGACCTCTCGGATTCTCCATCCCTCTTTTTCTCTCCAAACGAAGATCCAAGAAATTGACACTCACCCTCCCATTCAAGATTCTACTCTCCCCAATCGTTGGTAAATTTTCAGGTATGACACCCTTCTCCGGCACAAAGGCCAGCTCACCGTTCGGACCGCGTCCCCCATACATACCCTTCAAAAATTGCCTGATCGACTGTTCATCTTTGACGCTTTTTTCCACCTCACCTGACGCCAGATGCATCTGGTAAGCAAATTGCGGCAATGGTCCTTTGACAAGATCTTCCGTGGAGATATACTGATTATGAGGCGCGGTGTATGGTGTGCAGACCGAGAAGACATGCGAGACCAGGTCTGGATACCATTGGGCGGCTCTCCAGACGACGAAACCTCCCCTGACGATGGAGATCAGCATTGAACATTTGGCAGATGATCTTCGTAGGCCTACCAGTCATGTCCACCAAGCACAATCTTCGGTGCACCCAACTCTTTCGCAAGCGCAGCAATATCGTCTGAGGCCCGCTTGAGTCCATACAAGCTGATCGAGTTTGGGGGAACATTCGGTGCATCCTAGTTCTACGACTTAGCACCATTCATGATATCCAGCTTGGCCCAGGCTTCTTTTCACTGCGACCAAAGTCAGACCAGTGGAATATGAACTTACCGTACCTCCATACCCCATCATATCCGGCGCCACAACCCTGCACCCCATATCCACCAGCACCGGAATCTGGTACCTCCATCCCATCGACAGGTCGGGCCAACCATGGATCTACGAAGTTCAAACATTAGCAAAGTTACCAGTCAGACCACCAGCCCTCAGAACACCCCTTCCGGACATTTCAAACCCCAAATGACGCCACCAAGGCCGCTTGTAAGTCCCACCGGCTATATCGAGGTAAGGGAACGATACGTACCAAGAACACATTGTGTGTATATTTCCCATCTTTCGGTTCGGCATACAAATAGTGGTACGTGTAGCCGTTTAGACGAGTGGTTTTGTGGGAAATGCGTGGGTCGGAGTCTGGGTCGATTGGTTGTAGCATGACGTAGCTTTACTTTTCTTGCTTGGGCAATTGGGGTAAGCGTGGAAGGAACAGGTATTTGTTCGTGAAAGTAGATGTGCTATATTGTTTTATTATACTTGTGGGAGCTGTATGGTTGTGCGATCAGGTATTCAATGAAAAGAGTCGCTGATGATTGACGGCGACCGAGGTGCCGAGGCGAGATGAGGGGCTCGCAACGTCAAAATACCACAAACCGCAATTGACAATTTAAAAAATCACCACACACTTCCACCAGGAGTGAAGTAGTGTCAGCCGTCGACTACAAAAAGCTACAGTTATCGGTCGCAAGGGCAGATTAGGTTGCGCATCCAGGTCCCTCTACCCAAGCACTCGCCCAACTTCACAATTCACAAGCTCGCATACCATGCCATGCCATCTGTAGTGCAGTAGTACTCTGTCTGAAGCGAGGTGAATGGCCTGGCATAGCCGGCATGCATGAACCAATTGCCGGTACTCCAGGCTGTGAAGGGTTTTTGCTGACGTTTTGTGGCCCAGAAACCTGGGCAGATAAGGATTGCTGCATACAGCCTACAAACGAGCTGCATCTCGCATTTGATCGAGAAGAATGTATTGAGACCAGCCGGATAGCAAGCGACTTCTCCGTGGAGGGGACAGTCAAGATGTGCTGTGATATGGATGTTGCACATATACGTCGCTTACATGTGATTCCGCCTCCTTGACATAACCATGACTTATGTTGCTTCCTTGGTTGAAAAGGTCTTTCGGTATTGATTATCCAGTGGGTGATGGGGTATTGCGGCAAGAAGAGTGGCATAATAATGTTACAAATCCAGTCCTTTCAAGAATCGGCGGTCCGGTACCCGTATGCCCCAGGCAGAAACGGCGCGCAAGTCCTAGCGGATCTCTAGTAAATGACAGTGTCCTCCGCGGCCTCTTCGACAACGTCTTCTCCATTATCGTCCTGGTTGTCGGTGCTGGGATCGTCAGTGGTAGTCTCGTGACTTGGTACATTGGTATCCATCGCGTCTTCGTCCGTGTTGCCGTGTCTCACCGCCTCGTGTCCAGGGTCAACGGGAGGATCGTCCTCCATATCCTGGTCCTTGGGAATATTGTGGCTGCCATTAGCATCTCCATTGGTTGCATCTGGCCAGTGGGTTGCGTCTGCATTATGCTCCTTACCGCTGTGGGAGCCCTCTGCATTACGCCTGGCGTCCGCTTCCCGAATACCGCGTGGCTTTCGGTTGGCTTCGTCCTTCTCGCGAGCTTCGTATTCATCAACTTCACGCTTGATGATGTCGCGAGCTTCGGCAATCTGGTCTTGTATACGGGCGTCTTCCGCGGCGCTTGTCTCCCAGGGTTTGTAGAACTGATCAGCTGTCAGCAGTGTCCAAGGGCAATCGTATGAGTTTAACGTACCAAAGGTGGTTCAGTCTCTGTCCGAAGGAAGTGAGCCATGTTCAGTAGGTTGTCATGCCGTAAGCGCATCTGTATTGCCATTAGCAAGTGTATGACGGAACTACTATCGGCAGCCCTACTGAGTCTCTCTCGAACCGCTTCTGTTCTTTCCATCGCTGAACTTTGCGCCTTGCAATGCGCTCCGCCTTCCTCTGCTCGCTCTCTTCGCTCTCTTGTTTCCGCTGTGCCAGCTGTCTTTTCTCTATCTCGGATCGTCGTTTCTGTGCTGCAGTAGTACTGGGAGCTTGTGAGAGTGCACCGAGAACAGCACCAAACAGTCTGCGCTCTCTACCTCGCTCACGCTTTACCGGAGGGGCTGGCTTAGTCTGAGTGACCGACTCGCGTCGCTCACTTTGAGCGTCTTCACTGTCGAGTCGCGGTCGCTTGGCATTCTCGTTTGAGACAGAGGACTGACGCCTCTTGTTGCCGTTTGAATGTTCGTTCGGCGAGGCTGGTGGAGGAGATTCCTCAGGGAGGACAACGACAGATGCAATGGGGCAGTCCATGTCTCAGACATGTACTACAGGTGGCGTTTGTTTGATGGCGCCCTGATATGTAAGCGCCAAAATGTCACGTCACGCGAGGTTCAATGGCTGGAAGAGTGGTCGCGGACGAGAAGCTTCCGCACGGGGCAGGTGTTCAGACTTACATAATCACGGAGGTCCGCAACTTCCAAATGTTCGCGGTCGTGCCTTCCTTCACTAACACCACTTTGCACTCACCAAGCTTCTGACTTACCATACGCTCTGAGATCGCTGCCGAGAGAGCCTCGTTGTCTACTCAGAACACATCGACACTCCCAAACTCCCCAAACACTAACACATCATGTCTCGCCATCATCCGTAAGTCGCGACCCAACACCACCTACACCTCTTAATTACCTACTAACAACCATCCAGTGATCTCGTAATGTGCCGCAAGCAATCCGGAATCTCCATCGGCCGCCTCTGCGACAAATGCGACGGCAAATGCCCGGTGTGCGACTCCTACGTGCGCCCTACCACCCTCGCCCGCATCTGCGATGAATGCTCCTTCGGCAACTACCAGAACAAGTGCGTCGTCTGCGGCGGTGAGGGGATCTCGGACGCCTTCTACTGCTTTGAGTGTACGAGGCTGGAAAAGGATCGCGATGGGTGTCCGAAGATCATCAATCTTGGAAGTTCGAGGACGGATCTGTTCTACCAAAAGAAGAATTTTCGGAATCACTAGTTGGGGTGGGCAAGCTGGTGTGTGCCAATTTCGAGTGCTTGAGTAAGAGGTTGGAACGGAAAACATGTAGCTCGTGCCATGGCTGTCCGCCCAAAGATAAGGATGGTCCAGCGTCGGGCCTTTGGCGATGAAGCATATGAGCGAGGTGTCATCGTGTGATCAGTAAATGAGCGTCGACTCATGTTCAGATCAGGTGACAGGCGTTTATGGCGTTGAGAACAGATACGGAATTGAGCTGGGAAAAAGCGAAGCCGATTTCTGCAAGAACTTTGTGCAGCTCGAAGGGTACTTTTTGCGCCTCTCGGTCATAGCACTCGCTGACAACTTACAAGATATCGTCAATCCAATTCTTCCAATAAAAATTTAAGCGCGTCTTGCAGACTCATCGAGCTCTGATTTCATCGAGACTCACAATCTACCTTGCACGCCTTGCTGTTACGTGGCCAACACAATGCCCGTCCAGATGAGACGTTTATACGCGTGCCATAGGGACACTGACTCGAAATGCTCCGCGCCTGGTCTGGTATCTTGAAAAGATAAAGAGCTGTCCTCATGCCTTCACACTTCGGTCTTCAAACTCATGAGTCTTTTGGCTGTGCCCGATCGTGTGAAAGATTTGCGCAGACGAAGATCACAAATTTCGAAATTTTCATTACATTCAATCCAGCCAACAGCGTACAAGCCTCTCAAATGATCTACTTGCTCTTGTTTTGAGTACGTGAATTCACGAGGCTAGAGCTTACATAAGCTGGAGCCTCAAAGTACAGCCCCACAAAACTCACGCCCGCGGTCATGTTTTTGCATCATCACGCAATCACATCAACGTTGTCCAACGATCTAGCTCGCATCGAGTACGGGCGCGCCTTGACGTCTCATCTTAGATGGCATTCCTAGGCGCCCAGTAACAAAGCCATGAATAAAGACGGCACACATACAGATAGCGCCGCGGCGTTGGATTGGCGTGGCTTCGCGTCGACGTCATAGGACGGCTCGGGCCATTAACGCTGTCGATTTGTTGTGTCGCGTGCGCAATTCATGAAAAATCGTTAATCTTGCTCCAGAGCCTCTTGCTAGTGCTTGCTAGTGTTCCAATTTCCTGGACCAATTTTACATTGTCCATCCGCCGTTACTTCTGTCATCAGTCATTCTTTGAATATCTCCGTCAATATGGGTGTAAATGCATCTGAGCTCCTGGTGCCTTTCTCTGGGGCTATACAGGCTTCCATCTCCGTCCTCCTAACAATCGTCTTTGGTGTTGTAGCGGCGCAATGCAATCTTCTGTCAGTCAACGCAGCGAAGGAGTTGTCAAAGCTCTGTGTGAGGATGTTCTTACCTGCACTGCTTATCTACAAAATCGGCTCGAACTTGGACTTGGACACTGGAGTCCGCTACGTGCCAGTTCTCAGTAAGCTTCTTCTACCAAGCTCTTTCACCACGCTTCCCAATTTCCGTTCGACCCGGGCTAACTATCCTCAGTATGGTCCATAACATACACACTCCTCTCTATTCTCGTCGGTCGCGTCCTTACTCGAATCTTCAAGCTCCCAGCGTGGGTAGCGCCTGCGCTTGCCTTCAACAACACCACCAGTCTGCCACTCTTGCTCATTGAGTCACTGAAACAGACTCAAATCCTCAATGCGATACTCGTAAATGGAGACACGGCGTCGGCTGCGTTCGACCGTGCAGAGTCATACTTCTTGGTCAATGCTATGATCAGCAACTCCCTCACGTTTGCGCTTGGCCCTCGACTTCTGAAGCCAGGCGATGAAGACGCGCCAGACAGCGGTTCTGAGGATGAACAAGAGAATGAGGACGATCGTGGAGAAGGCAATGGCAACGGCAATGGAGACATTGAGCGCGGCCCAGACGGCCTAGTGAACGAACACACCTCCCTCCTCCCTGCACGTATCATCAAGCCCGCCAATCGTATCGAGAAGAAAGGCTACCTGAAGACGCGCAACTGGTTTAACAGCCTTGGACCTAAGACACAGGAGTCTATTGACATCGCCTGGCAATTCGCCAACGCGCCTCTGCTAGGCGCCATCGTAGGCGCCATCATTGGTCTTACTCCAGCACTGCACACGTTGTTCTTCAGCGATAGCAACAAAGGCGGCTATTTGAACGCATCGCTCACGACGGCGATCAAGAACATTGGAAATCTGTTTGCTTCGACGCAAATCATCGTGGTTGGGGTGAAACTCAGCCAGAGTCTATTGCGCATGAAGCGCGGCGAAGATTCTGGCGAAGTGTCCAAGCCCAGTCTTGCGCTTGTTACCTTCATACGGTTCTTTGTCTGGCCACTGTAGATAATCTCCCCTTCTTCCCCTTTACCGCTCCACTAACGATGAGACAGAATAAGCATTCCTTTGATCTGGGCGCTCGCAACCAGAACCAATCTCCTCGACGCCGACCCAATGCTCTGGTTTGCGATGATGCTGATGCCGACGGGACCGCCGGCAATGATTCTGGTTGCATTGACCGATGTTACGGGCGCGCCGGAATCCATGAAGATGACAATTGCGAAATTTTTGACGATCAGTTATGCGATTACGCCCTTGGTTTGTTTTGCGGTTGTGGGAAGCTTGAAGGCTACGGAGGCGGCTATACAACGATAGACGCAGGTTGTTACGAAGGACCAATTCGATATCTATTTTGTCACAACAACAGATTCAGCAGCGCAAAGCACTTCGAAACCATTCAACAGCACGGTTCGTTGAACACGTTGTATCTGCTAATACGCTTTTGCGATCTGTAGTATTCTTCTTTGCAAGTGGTACCTAAAAGCCAGCACAAATGCAGGTGGACAGTAGTCTTTCCTATTGAAGACTAGTCTACGCAACACTTTACAAGCTGCATATCCTTGGAACTGACTAAACACTCTGTAATTATTCCATCGTACACCTCTCAGCCTAACGACGAGCAGTTCTACAAGGCACAAGGTGCTTACCGGGCATGGCGTGCAGGTATGTGAGCATGCGCATGACCAGGCCGCGACTTTACTAGTTTCGGTGAATGGGTTTTGAGCCATTGAATGCAACGTAACGCATGATCGGTGTAGACACGGGCTGTATATAGTCAAGCACAGCTTCGTCTTCATCTACGAGACTACCACCTAGTGAAGAGCGAAACCACGTTGTTGGGACCTCAACTTCAAATATGACGAGAACCATCGCTGTCGTAGGAGTTACTGGTAACCAGGTGAATTAACGTCTTCTTGACTAAGCAATCTAATCATGGCTTATACCTCGATTAGGGCTCATCAGTCGCCCGAACCTTCCTCAATGAACCAGGTTGGGTCGTCCGCGGCATCACGCGAGACCCCAGCAAACCATCGGCCCAGAAGTGGAAGGACCATGGCGTTGACCTCGTTACCGGTGATCTCGATGACCTAAAATCGCTCAGAAAAGCCTTCAGTGGCGCGGCCGTCATCTATGGGAGCACTGACTTCTGGCAACACATCCTAAACGAAGACAACCACAAACTCGCTGCCTCCCAAGGCCGCACGCCGAACGATTTAGCCTACGACTATGAGGTCGCGCAGGGCAAAGCGATCGTTGACGCCGCAGCCGCCAATGTAGAGACGCTTGAGCGCTTCATCCTGTCGACGTGCTCAGACAGCAAGAAGTGGAGTAACGGAGAGATCAAGTGGTGTCTGCACTTCGACGCCAAAGCTGAGGCGGTCAAGTACTGCAAAGAGACGTATCCAAAACTCTGGAAGAAGACGAGTCTGCTGCAGTTGGCATACTTCGCGACGAATTGGAAGAGCTTGAGTGGGGCGCCAAAGAAGCAGGACGACGGGAGCTTCGTGGTCAGCTTACCGTTGGGTGGAGACGTGAAGATGCCGATTGTCGATCCTGGGAGCGATACAGGTATGTCTTGAACGAAACTTGTCAGTACGTCTGAATGTTAACAGTACGAAGGCAACTGCGCAAAAGCACTTGTCGAGCTTCCAGCCGGCACGCATCTCGTCGGCGCAGGCTCCTACATCTCGTTTAAGGAGTGGTGCGAGATCTTCGGCAAGGTCAACAACGTGTCTTGTAGGTTTGAAGAGATGACAGTCGATGCGTTCGAAGAGGCTATGGGTCCTGTTTTTGGTCTCGAGCTCGGCGACATGTTCAGGTACTTCAACAAGTGGGGCTATATGGGAGGTGATCCTAGTGTGGTGTTTCCGTGGGATGTGAATGTGGATATCGAGTATACGCCGATGGAGGAGTATATTAAGAACGAGGATTGGAGCTCGATCCTTTAGAAGTGATGTAAGGGGGTGGCGTAGAGCGATGACTACTACCTCTCCCGAAGTTTCGCGAGCGGTATTAGAAAATGGCTCTCGAAATTCTCACCGCGTTGCCGAAGCATTGGTGTGGTGGTGTGACAGGAAATGCAAAGAAGTTGATGGCGTTGTGATCGGGCAGTCTATGTACTGATGCGCCACGTGCATGCCCGAACTTTCGTCCTCCGGTCAAGCGTCGCTTCCTCAACATATCTTCAACGTACAATTCTCCTCGCTGCGGCGCGCTGCATCTCCACGAACAGCATGGCTCATTCGCAATGCCGCACATCAGATACGAAGTGTCAGCTCCACGATGCGAATATCGGGAAGGTGTGGCTGGACAATTGTTCCCCGCCATCGATACGTTCCTCCAACCAGACGAATCTCCACTGCAACCGCCACTTAACAGACCAGGATTGCGGGAGCCAGATAACTTGGGATGCAGATGTGGCGTCTAGAAGCATGGAAGAACCCCCCTTTGTTACCAGGTAATGCCCATATCGGGCTCACGACGAGACGATGATCGTTGACACCAGATGTGCGTGGCGTGCTTGTGCGAAGCAACCGCAGAAGACGCGACGCCAGCGAAGTCTTATGGATTCTGGGAGTTCTTTACCACAAGGAGACGTGCTGCGGCCGATAACGACATGCAGTGCCAACCGCGGGGAAGAGCTCGAGCCGCCGCGACACGCACCGCAAAAGAACATCTGAACGAACATCCAGCCCATGGAAAGCCCACCACAGTGCAGCCATATTTGAATTCCCACCACTCCGCCAAGCGGCGTGGGATTTGTATACCACGAAGGGTAGCCGCTAAGCCTCAACTGTCCCGGGGGCGATCCTGCCCTGATAACCCCTCCACATGAGCTGTGATGTTGTGCATGCAGCGTCTCGAGCGTGCCGTCGTTTGGCCACTCTCGTTGGAAGACTCGCTCAAGTCTGGTAGTCTTGGGCCGGACACGAAGTGGCTTGTTGCTTTTTCTGGAATGGTACTGACACTCTCTTTCCTCTTTACTTAAGCGCAGGTCGCCCCGCACGTCTTGTTTGATAAGGACCTCACGAGTTCGTACATGCAAACGGGCACGTCATCTATCAATCGAGTGTAAATGGTGTCGGTTTGAGATGCGAAGACGGCTGAAAACCGAAGTATCACTTCACTTCACAGCGAGCTAATTGCTTCTCTTTCTCTGTCATTTCTCTGTAATATATTGCACCACCTCAATTTCCTTTCTCTGAAGTCGTTCCTTGAGGTTGACGACAAAAAAGCATTGGCATTCAGCATGGAAAGCAATCTAGGCTGGTACCTCGGTGTCGTCTTCGTGGCCAGCTCAGCCTTCTTTCTCATATCACAGAAAGGCAAACGCGGGATTGTCCTGGATCGACTACACCTCAGTCGTCGACGAGTCTCTGGCGCCAAGACACCACCACGTTCCCTGTCCCCAAGCAAGAAGCAAGTTCAGGGCTTGCTAGACCCGAACCATGTGGATACTTTTCCACCCTCTCGTCGCTTCGCTCTCAGGAACGAACCCTGGATAACGTCCACTGAAAGCACGGAAGAGCCACCAGAAGAATGGAAGAAGAGCTTAGTACCAATGAAGACTTCCTACTTGGATGCAGACGAGGACACGTACATGCCCTGTGGTCTCTCAGTGAAAGAGATCAAAGCACTCGAGAATTTCCCGGACTACGCAACGCTCAGCGGAGTACCACTTCCAAAGCAATACCACAACTTTGACATTTCCAAAGCGCTTCCACGGCCATACAGGCCCTTCCGATGGGCGTACCACCAAACAATGTGTAAGTCAAACATCAACATGAGACTTCACACAACACTGATGCCGAACAGCACTGACCAGAATGGAACCCGACTGGTGGCTCGAAGTCGAAAGCACCTATGCCTCACGCATCCACGAGCGACAATCCCTTCTAGCCAAACACGGCGACGCAGTTCTCCAAGCCCTCCCCGGCTCCGAGCTCGCATGTAAAGAACTCATGGAAATGTGCCTCCAATTCCTATGTGCGCGGTACCCCAGCCACTTCCAGCTCGATGCCGAAAACCTCATCTTCCACAACCAAATCCTAGACACCACGACGGATCTCAAAACCACTGAGCCTCTACACGTCCTATTCAACAATGTCCCCGAAGACTTCGCCCTCATGCTCCGCGATGACGAAACAGGCGCGTACATTTTCCGCGCGGGCATAATCTGCAGTTCGCTGGGCTGGAATGTAGCGAGTAAAATAGGCTTACGGCTGAGCGAAATTCACGCGCCCATCCCGGACTATAAGGAGAAAATGCAGTTCTCGATGGACAGGTACGTAGGAAAAGACGGAAAGGATTAAACCTTGTGGCATGCTGAAACAGCATACAGATACTTCGCCAAAAAGCCCACCGATAAGCCCATCCAACGCGGCTCCTGGGGCCTCGAAGTCGACACGCCCCTCTACATGCCTCCCGGCGACCCCCACGAAGCACACCGCAGCAAGCAATCCCCCGCTCTCGATCTCTCGCGCTGCAATTTGCGCGTGGACTGGCAGACTCTTCGGCGCCTCCCGCTGTCCGGCGCCATTGTGTTCAATTTCAAAGCACTCTTCACGCCCGTCGAGGACTTTCGGCACGAACCGTATATTCCTGGCTTGGTGCTGAAGATACTGAACGAGGGAAAGGGGAGTCTTATGGAGTACAAGAATACGTGGCATGTGGAGCATGTGGTTAAGCCGGCGCTCGAGGAGATGCATAGGGATCAAATTGAGAGTGGGCTGGTAGAGGAGGGGTGGGAGCCACATACATTGGATGAAACTCCGTGGTACCCTGGGTGGGAGGAGATGTGGAGGGGAAAGCAGGGCTTCTAGTTGCCGAAAATGAATTGAGTCAGGAGTTGGAACTGTGAATATGAACAGCACTATAACATATATATTTGGTACCCGAGAACCGCAAACATGCAAGGGGAATGTTCATGTCCGAAGTCCCAGCCGCTTGGGCATCTTTCCCCGGTAAACCCACGCTGCGCCCGCGGCTACTGCACTCAACACGCCCAAGCCCAGCACGGTATTACTCACAAGCGTTTCCTCCCTCACCCTCCCGATCTTCGTTTCCTGTTTCCCACTCCCAAACACCACGCGACTCGCACACTCTCCTTTACTCTTCAGTCCAACTCCACCCCCACCCGTCGTGGTCTCAAAATCCTCCCAGTCCACTTTACTCAGCATCTCCTGATACTCGACCACGGTGCCGGACCAATTATTCGTAATCCGCCCCTCAGCATTCTTATACCAGCTCCCGCACTTCGGGTCCGCAAAAGAGCTATTCATTAACACCTCCTGAATTTTGTCGTTGAATTCCTCATTACGTGTTGGTTTGGGCATAATACCGATCCTGTCGCCTCTATTGCGCGCATCTAGGACTGCAGATACCAGAGTGGAAAGATAGCGCGATTGCGCCTCGATCATTAGAATGATGGAGTTGTGACCGAGGTTTGTGTTCGGGCCGTAGAACATGCCGAAGTTGGGCAGACTGGGCACCGTGGTGCCATATAGGGCTGATGCGCCTTTGTCCCAGATCTGGCCGAGCGAGCGGTTCTGTGTTCCGGTTACGTTGATGGGATAGAGGAATTCGACGGTGCGGAAACCTGTCGCTAGAACAATGAGGTCGTGCTCGTTATGTTGACCATTTTGCAATTCGATACCCGACTCCGTGATGCGACTGATTTTATTCGTTTCGAGACGAGACTTGTCAGATGCGAGGGCGGGATAGTAGTCATCCGAAATGATAACACGCTTGCAACCTGGGTTGTAATCTGGTGTGAGCTTCTCCCACAGACCAGTCTTGTCGCCGCCAGGGATCTGCGACTTCATGGAGTCGAGGCAAGATGTGCGGATTAGGTCGGCGAAGGCAGAAGAACCATCTGTCACGGCATCGTGGAACGATTCGCGGAAGTCCATCATGTTGGCGCGAATGCGCCAGCGGACAGGTGGTAGGTAGCGGTATACTGCGCGGCGGAAGGGGGAGACGGCGCCGTCTAGCCGGGGGATGACCCAGTTGGGGGAGCGTTGGTAGACTGTAAGGGAGGATGTTGAGGGCAGGATTTCGGGGATGATTTGTGCTGCTGTGGCTCCTTCATGGTGTTAGTCGAGAAGGACTTGCGAGATTGGAGAAAGGGAAGACGTACCGTTTCCAATGACAGCTACGTTCTTGCCCTCGAGATTGTAGCTCCAGTCCCAGCGTGCAGAGTGCATGATTTTGCCATTGAAGCTTTGCCGACCCTCGATATCAGGGTAGCTAGGCTGATTCAATTGTCCAACTGCAGAAACCAGAAAGTCACAGTCAATACTGTATGCTGGGTTGAACTCTGCATCCTTCTCTCCAGTGACCTTGACGTCCACTTTCCACCGATTCTTGGAGTCGTCCCAGGTGGCTGCTTCGACGGATGTGTTGAAGCGTATGTGTTTGTAGAGGCCGTACTTTTGCGCCACACCTCGCAGGTAGTCCTGGAATACTTCTAAGTTTTTACTCGCACCACATTGATAATTGGAAAACGTCTTACCAGGATCTCCTCCTGTCCCGGATACTCCCTCGTCCAGTCCGGATTCTGCTCAAACGAGTAACTGTACAGCATCGACCAGACATCGCAACAGCAACCGGGGTACTTGTTATCATGCCAAGTGCCGCCGATCGAAGATGACTTTTCGAGTATGACGAAGTTCTGAAGCGAGTTGCGCTTGAGCAGATCGATGGCCATACACATTCCTTAACATCGTTAGTCCGTGGATGAGGTATTCGCTTTGTGACGTAAGTACCTGATATGCCAGCTCCAACAATCACCACAGCAGCATCAGTGTGGTCTTTGTTCCCAACCGGGACTTGAGGCCATGGTTGTGAGCTGCCCATCTTATACAATTCATGCAAATGTAAAAGTTATGATTTGTGGCACGAAGGTACCAGGAAAGGGGAAGAAGCTCTTGAATTACGGCAGGGAAGGAACAAAAGGGACGGATTGAAACGGCAAGAGCGCCCCAACGCGACTTAAGAAAGCAAGCACCGCTTTCCACGCGACCATCGACGTCTAGGGCACCACATCGTCGGGCCAGTCTAAACGTTGCGTCGCGTCAAAGCAGGTCCGGCTCTTGTGTCGCCGCTTTCCCCTCATCGCATACCCGAGCGTACTACGCCGAGTACTCGATTACTCCTCTGCATACCGCATTAAACCATCTACGAAATCAGAATCTCGGGGTTCCACAACTATTGCGCATCATGTGAAACTTGAAGGTAGGAGCCAGAGGGTAAGCAACATATTCTGTCAGCCTCGCTGTGCTTGCGCTACTTTGTGCAGCAGCGATGAGCTGTGGAGCAGCATGTGGGGAGGATCTAGTGAACGGGAGCTATACCCAATTCGGACGCGACATGTTCATTGAGTCGGGCAGCGCGACTCGTTGCGGTACGCTGAATGTGGTATAATAACATCGATTGATGATAGATAGCAGGATCGCCGACGCTCTGCAATACGAAACGCCCCATCGCTTTGCATGCTAGCATTCTAAGTTGAAACTCCACTAAACGCCGTACCTGCGCATATTCAAGCAGACCGCCAGGCTAATCAAAAGATGAAAGATGGGACGAAAGATCAAACGCCCATGGTGAAGTCGTGCTCTATACCGGGCGTGACACTGTCGTGTGTTAGCTTGTCATACGTAGCAGAGTGATGCTGTGCTTACCTCGCCATGAACTTCAAGAAGACGACGAGGTACTGGTCCACGCGGATGGCCACCTCGTCGTCTCCGCCCTCGCTTAGGACCTCCCAGTCGTCCTTGCCCTCGTCGCCTTCCTTGCCCTTCGCCTGCTCGGTGAGCTTCAGCAGCCGTGTGTCGTCGACCAGGCCCTCCATGCCGCTGTCGAGCTTGCCGACGTCCTTGCCAGCCTTGAGCTTTGCGAGGCGTAACTTCAAAGCGGCGTCTGCGCGGTCGAGCAACACCTTCATGACCGAAGCGTGTTTGCAGGGATGTACGGAGGCGGTCTTGAGGGCGTGCTCGAAGAAGGGAAAGTCTTCGATTGTGACGGTCTTGTCTTTGTAGTCGCCGACAATGTCCTCCATCATCTCTTGCGGCTTCAGTGGGATGTTGGATGAGCCGTAGCCGGAGAGGTAGAGGCGCGGCGTTCGGTAGTGGGCGGAGTAGCAGATGTAGAGGGTGTATGTGCGTAGTGGACTGAGGGTTGTTAGTGACAGCCTTGAAGCACTTTCCACTGCGGTGAAGCCGATATGGAGATGGTGAGACCTACGCTGACGTTGATGAGCCGTCGTGCGGTTCTCTTATAATCGCCTCGTCGTCATCAGAGTCCTCCATGTCTGGGATCTCATCCTCGTCGTCCTGCGCCGCGCCCAGATTGCCGCTCTCATCGACTGTCCGTACGTCGCGCACTTTTGCCTCTTGACTTGCTCCCATGCCACCCGTCCGCAGCCAGCCGTCGTCATCTGCATCGCCACCCGTGAAGCCGTCACCCACTATCGTCTCATCTTGGCCAGCCTCGCCCGCAAAGTTGTCGTCGAGCCGTCTATGGCAGGGCACGCCGCGCGTTACGAGGAACTGCTTGCCCTCAGGAAGGTACGGTACGCGTTTCGCAGGTGATGAAGCATCTGCCCACTGCCACGAGGGGAACTTGAAGACGAGAAAGTCGCCTGCGAGGACATACTCCTCTGGCGTGAGCTGACCCGTCTCGCGGAAGGTGGAGGTGTGGCTGATGGCGGCGGTGCGCTCGCGGAAGGTGTCTATGTAGGATCGCACAAAGTTGTAGGCCATGTTGGTGTGAAGGTACAGAGTCTGGGATATGTATGTGGTGTGTTATCGCTGGCTGAGTTGGGTGTTGAGTGTTGTCTACCTCGAGGCCGCCTTTCACGCTGGCCTTGGTGGGGGAGGGGTCCGTCACTGGCGCCTGCCTGCGTAAATGGGGCGCGTGGCGCGCTAGCTGAGCCACCACGCTGTCACTTTCTGTCCACCTGCGCTCAGCACGTACCTATCACCCATCACCATCACGATGCGACACACCTGTGCTTCCAATAGTCTTTGCCCCGGTCACGTTTCCTCCTCGCCTTCCTTGCCTCACATATCTGTCAGTATGACGTGCTTTCAGTACGCCCTCGAGCTTTATTGCCCTTCCTCGAGTCAAGTCGGCGAGGAACGCCTCGAATAGCAGAGCTGGTACTCGAGGACATAGTACGATAGTACACCTTCCACCCCTGCAGATGTTTTTGTCGCTTCCCTGGAGCTAAATTGATCTGATTTCCTTCCTTCGCGGCCGCACCTCATCGGCCTCGCCGCTCTTTTGACACCTGCCATCGTCATAGCATTGACGTTATCGTGCTGCACGCATTTCACCTTTGGGCCATACTACCACCATGGTAACAGCTCGATATGCCGAAGACATTACTTCGGGTAAGGGAAGACCATACAGACACGACATTTCATGGGCAAGCAAGAGGCCAGACCCTCTGCGCGAAAAGCGGGTACATCGCACTACAGTGAGAGAATACAAGTTGCCTGCCGTGTACGCAAGCTAATCAAACAACGACGACAGCTGTGGACGTGGTTGACCACCCAGCATCTACTTGCGTCTTTGTTGTGCCTGCTGAGAGGAGATCTTCTAGGGATGCTCACTTCACGGGCCTGATAGACTACAATTTACACATGCATCCGATGGACTCCTTCTTGGAAGCAGTCCCGCTCCAAATGTGGATTTTCAAACGCTGGCAATTCCCCAATTCTCAACCTCCCGAGATTCTGCCCGTAGCAATGGTGGTGCTACACGAAATAATCTCCCTTTCTGGCAACTGCTACCAGTTGTCCGTACATTCATCTGACCATGGATTCCAAGCAGATAGCAACGGTCGAAGCTGGAAGCCCTGATCAAGCGAATCTTGCAACGATATACGAGGCTTCTCTGCTATCTCACCTCAAGCATGGCGCATGCGATGGTCTGAAACAGCCGAGACAAGGCGCTCCATCGCGTCTCCATCTTACGCATCTCAAAGAAATCTTCTGTGGCTCACGTTGTCCATTTAAATCGCAAACTTGTACAATTATGCAATGGCCCGGACATCACCTACTGGTCGTCATCCTCTTGTCAGCCCTGCACATGCGACGGCACTCCAGCAGTCCTCATTTCAAGACCTCTTTCCGACGCCTGCGGACATTTAAACTCGTGGGTAGAGTGCGGTAGTTGCGAGCTCAACATCAAATGGCTCACGCGTCCACTCTCGCCTATGCTGCTTTCGGGTGCTTTCGCATTACTTGCACTAGCTACAACGACATCGGTTCCACCATTGCGACCGATGTGAACACCTCATCGACAAGGTGAGCTTCACAACCACACTTTTACATTACATAACAGCCTTATCGACTCGTAAAGTCGAAAGCCCTTGCTCACGACCTCGCCGCCACGCGGTGTTTGACCATTTCGAGTATACGTCAAGGGCGCCTGCCTGACAGCGACACGAACGGGCGCACGAACACCTGCGACTAACCGAAGTTACACAGCCAGCCGACCTGATGAATCACCCCCTGTCCGGTTCACAGTTGGACTACAACAGCCCTAGATCGCGCGGCCAGGTGCAGCAGATCTGTCGAACTAGCCCTACATTTTGTGCGAGTCTTCCGACACCCTTGTTTACTACCTTTTAATTTCTAGAGACGAGAAATTTATTTATCTCTACAACGAGGGCAGCAAGTCGTGGTCGTTGGGGGTCTTTCTCCCTTGCTGTCCATTCAAGTGTGGCTGATCAATGCTAGCGTTTACGGAGCGACTCCTGACGAACCTCACACTTACATTGTCCATATAATGACGATGAGAAGAACTTGATGTACCACAACATCAATTCCTTTGAGTAACTGCCCGTTGCCGAAAGCTTGCGAAAAGCTGTCCGCCTTTGGGCGCCCGCTTCATCGACTAGTGTGGCTAGTCTAACAATATACAAGCACAAAGAGGAGCATGCACTGACCTTGATGCGGGAATATTATCGCCTGGGACATGGCCCCCAGTAGTTTAATCCTTGATCCTGAGTCATTGGCACGTGTCAAGAGACAGCCTCCGAAAAGGGAACAAATATTGACCCTGCAGGCGATTCCAAATTATATTGGGATTGCCCAACCATACACTGCAGGACAGCGCTCTGTGGATCACGAATAACCATTCAAGAAGGTTGTTACTCGCGGAGGATCATGTGTTCCCAGGCGTTGATGGCAACGCAGTAGCATCGATATTTCCTGATCAGGAAGACCATGTCATCATTTGTCTATCATCGATCGGTGATTTGAACTGCCTGAAGCTGGCTCGATACCGCATAAGAAGGTTTTCCTTCCACGGACCTCACTTCTCCTTCCATCGGAATCAGTCATATCGAGCTGCAGAAAACCTTCAGTCTACAAATCACATCAGCCACCTTACCTTGATCATACCTTACAAGCGCCGACGACCTTTAAGAGCTCGATTCGTCCTCTTCAATATCGTAAACATACCAAGAATGGCCAATCCTAATTCTAAACCCGATATCCCTCAGCCGCGGTGTGGAGGTTATCATCAAGTCGTAGCACAGTCAACTCAAGTACAAAAGCCGTCCTTTGTCAACTCATAGTTGCTGACCGAGTTCTTACCAGAACAGGTCTGACCAATATCCTCCAATTGTCTAAGCCAGCACAGCTTCCAAACGAGAAGCTTCAATCACCACGGACGATACAGCCGCTATGGCTCGCTGGCTCGCAGAGAAGAAGACAGATGCGCCCTGGACTCCCGAGACGTGCTCTTGAACCATGGACACAGTACCTTCTTTCCTTCGTCGTTCACTGTTTTTGCATATGCATGGGCGGTATCTGATACCCTAGACGTCATCATTCGCTTTGACAAGGCAATTCAAGAGCAACATTTCTACGGTGGCACTACAACGCATGTCTCTCATCTCAGCTCAATCCTTGTTTCAACTTCGCGGCGGGCACTTTTCCCATAAAAGGATACGTACATGGTGGTTAAGTCCAAGATTCAGTAACGAGCAACACGCACACACTTATCGCCTGCTTTCACGTCAATCAGACGAGGCAAATGATCAATGAACATATACTCGCCGTTCAGTCATCTACTCGTGTTACTTCTTCGCGATCGTCGATTATGCTTTTCCCATTCTATCTACAGCATCGCCGTGAAAGCACACAAACTCAAAGACGAATCTCGATTCCAATCCCACTGCGTCCGGTGCTAGGTCTTTACATGCTCGACCAATCGCAAATCCATCTTCCAAATACCCCCTACTTCACCGCACCCAATTTGACTGGTCTATATGCAGTATTTCGAAACGGAGGCGCTTGCCACACCGCAGCGATACGATCCACCTGTTCCTGAGCTTTTCCGTGGTTGGTGGGGGGTACACGGAGCCTCGTTAGCACGCTTGCACAAGACCCCACGCTGGAGCAACCACATTCGACCAGTCGGATATGCTAGATGAGCGAGCAAATCGAACGCGGCCTCCCGCATCGTGTCACGACGCAAGATGCGTATTTGCGAATCCCATGCTGTGTGCGGAAGCTGATTGGAACCGGGGGTTGGATCCGTGCTGGTGCGTGCGAACGATTGGTATGTGCGCCAGTACACATTTTGTTGCACGTATACGCTGGAGCAAAATGTGCTGGTACAGGGTGGGTATGTGAGATGCAACAAGGTCATAACGCGCGACTGCCCGGACGAGGATTCCGGCCAAGGAATACTCATGGCGAGGCTTGTATGTTGTTGACTGTGGGTCATTGAGCGACGACAACAACGCCGTGTGTACCGAGCGATCAGGAGCCCGTGTGCCGCGGACGATCTGTGTGCGCCCGACGGACATGATCAAGGAACTAACATTGTCTTCTTCCAGTCACTAGGTAAGCCATGATTCTCGCCCCACGCCCCACTGTAGCACGAGCAGCCAAGATTACATACATAGTTGCCGTGTTAGCCTCACTAGAGCACGACCGAGCATGTAACAGCATTACCCACGGCTGCAATTTCCAAATCCTACGTTCTGCACAAAAGCATACCACGGCGTTCGAACTCCGTGTTTTGCGTATGTGCTGTCAGCTTCGAGCACTACTCCGCTTTAGCATGCGCTACGGCGTCAGCCTCACTATCACACAGACACGTTAGCAAGGAAGCTTGTAACATGACGCCGGAGTTGCCTTCCTCACCAAGGAAATACGCTGATTGACATACTACAGCGCGGAATACCTCGTGAAGCTTGCCCGACGCACAACACTACCACGAGAACGCCTTCCGCGGAGGATTGTTCTTTCCACGGCGCCGACAAACAGTGAAGCATGCAACAACAGCACCGCGGAAACGCCTTTCTCCGAGAAATCTTATACTGCAAGCTTTGTGAAAGTTACGACGCTAAGTGTTATTCCCCCAACATGGACGCGCACAACAACACTCCTAATTCGAACGGGCATACATCCCCCTCCAACCAATATCCTCATCCACATACTACCACAACACAGCACATCTACCCAACGCTAGAATACTTCACACAAGGGGTTCTCCTTCTCGCAATTCGCTATCCAGGCACCAGTATTTAACAGGGAATTATTCCCGATGGGAAAATTGTTCAAACGCAGTGGGAGCAGAAATTTGGAAATGAAATGGAATGTTGTACAGAATCCGGAAGAGAGGAACGCTACGCTACTGCTGCGTTTGGTTTGTCAAGACTGACGCCCGGAAAGAAATGGTTTGGGCGGGAGAAAACACCGTAGTGGCCTTTTCGTATCTGACGTAGTGTTTAGAAGTGGTTGAG
>Ga0265798_10003761_pt1 | contig 21363 bp, 14 predicted proteins | sample P3T30metagenome_FD_192430 | JGI IMG/M metagenome (GOLD analysis project Ga0265798, IMG submission 192430) | Plant litter microbial communities from East Loma Ridge, Irvine, California - P3 T30 | ecosystem: Environmental > Terrestrial > Plant litter > Unclassified | place: USA: California... | reverse complement strand
GGCCTGCCGAAAGAGTACGCCCACCTGGCCAAGGCCATCATCGAAAACGTGATGCTTAACGGCGAGACGATCCGCCTGGATGGCGCGATCCGCATGCAGCCGAAATAAGCGCAATAAGCTTGTCCTGAGAGCAAGCAGCCGCGACATGCTGTAGCATGGTTGCGGTGTCGGACGCGCGCTGCACAGCCGCGCGTCCGTTTGCTTTTCAGGAGAACCGTTTGAAACAACTCAGCACCCTCGCGTTCGGCCTGGCCCTGGCCGGCCTGTTCACCTTTCCCGTAGCAGCCCAGGATTCGCTGCAGGCCGCGCCCGAAGCGGCCACCGGCTACGCCGAGAAGACCGGCTGGCCGGCGCAGAAATACATGGTGGCCGCGGCCAATCCGCTGGCGGTCGATGCCGGCTACCAGATCCTGCGCCGCGGCGGCAGCGCCATCGACGCCGCGATCGCCACCCAGCTGGTACTGACCCTGGTCGAGCCGCAATCGTCGGGCATCGGCGGCGGCGCCTTCATGGTCCACTATGACGGCAAACAGACCCAGGCTTTCGATGGCCGCGAGACGGCGCCAAGCCGCGCCGACGAGCACCTGTTCGAACGGCCAGACGGCACGCCGATGTCGCGCACCGAGGGCGTGGTAGGCGGCCGTTCGGTCGGCGCGCCGGGCGTGCTGCGCATGCTCGAACTGGCGCATCGCCAGCATGGCAAAGTGGCGTGGAAAGACTTGTTCGAGCCGGCCATTCGCCTGTCCGAACAGGGCTTCGCGGTCAGCCCGCGCATGCACAAGATGCTCGCCGGCGAGAGTCAACTGCGGAAGGATCCGGTCGCGCTGGCGTATTTTTATAATAAGGACGGCCAGCCCTGGCCGGTCGGCCACATCCTCAAGAACCCGCTGCTGGCCAAGACCCTGCGCGAGATCGCCGCGGGTGGCGCCGACGTGTTCTACAACGGCCGCATCGCGCGCGACATCGCGGCCAAGGTGGCCAGCCACCCGACCAATCCGGGCCTGTTGAGCGCACAGGACATCGCCGACTACCGCGCCAAGGTGCGTACGCCCGTGTGCAGCGACTATCGCGCCTACACTGTGTGCGGCATGCCGCCGCCATCGTCGGGCGGGATTGCCGTGGCCCAGATGCTGGGCATGTTCGAGACCTTCGACATGAAGGCGCTGGCGCCGCAGGATGGTGTGCCCGGCTTTGATGCGGTGCACGTGTTCTCGGAAGTGGGCCGCCTGGCCTACGCCGACCGCAACCGCTATGCAGCCGACGCCGACTTCGTGCCGCTGCCGGGCCGCGGCATTCCCAGCCTGATCGACAAGACCTATCTGAAGGAGCGCGCGACGCTGGTCGGCGCGCGCTCGATGGGCGAGGCCAAGGCGGGCACGCCGCCGGGCATGAACGTCGCCTGGGGCACGGACAACGCGATCGAGCTGCCATCGACCTCGCATATCTCGGTGGTCGATAGTGACGGCCGTGGCCTGGCGATTACCACCACCATCGAAGACGCCTTCGGCTCGCGCCAGATGGTCGACGGCTTCATGCTCAATAACCAGCTGACCGACTTCTCGTTCAGTGCGCGCGACGCCGGCGGTCCGGTGGCAAATCGGGTGGAAGCGAACAAACGGCCGCGCAGCGCGATGTCGCCGACCATCGTGTTCGAACGCGATTCCGGCAAACTGGTGCTGGCGATCGGTTCGCCGGGCGGGCCTGCCATCATCAACTATGTGGCCAAGGTGCTGGTCGGGACGCTCGACTGGGGCCTGAACGTGCAGCAGGCGATCGCGCTGCCGAACTTCGGCAGCCGCAACGGACCGACCGAGCTGGAACGCGGGCGCTTTCCTGAAGCGACGCTGGACTTGCTGCGCGCGCGCGGCCATGCGATCCGGGTAAGCGAGCAGACCTCGGGCCTGCACGGCATCGAACGCATCACCGTGCACGGCGTGCCGATGTGGTTCGGCGGGGCCGATCCGCGCCGCGAAGGCATCGCCAAGGGCGACTGAAAACGGACGGGAAGCGACAAATAACGACAATTTCTCGCGTTCCCGGCACCCGATTGGCCTCAAGACAACCCGTTTTTGCTACCCTGTCGCCGTGGAGAGCAAACAGAAAAACGGTTCAGGCCTGACAGGGGAGGGAACGCGCGCCGCCTGCCGGGCCGGCGCGCTCCGCGCCGTGCGTCTGTTGCGTCTGTGGTTGCTGATGCTCATGCTGGGCGTGCCGGCGCTGGCCCACGCCGCCGCGCCGGAGCCGACCCTGCGCTTCGAGCACCTGTCGGTACAGCAGGGCATGCCGCAGGAATCCGTGCTGTCGATGGTGCAGGACCGCGACGGCTTCATGTGGTTCGGCACCCAGTCGGGCCTGGCGCGCTACGACGGCTACCGCTTCGTCAACTACCGCAGTGAACTCGGCAACCCGCGCAGCCTGGCCAGCAACTGGGTGCGGGTGCTGCACCTTGACCGCCATGGCCGCATGTGGCTGGGCACCGACGGCGGCCTGAATCGCTACGATCCGGCCACCCGCAGCTTCACCCTGTACGCGCCGAACGAGCCCGCGCGGCGCGGCACCGGCAACCGCCAGATCAAGACCATGATCGGCGATGGCCGCGAGGGCCTGTGGATCGGCACCGCCGACGGCCTGCAGCACTTCGATACCCAGACCGGCAAGTTCACCGTCTGGCACCATGTACCGCACGACCCGCGCACGCTGCGCGACGACGGCGTCCAGGCGCTGGCGCAGGACGCCGACGGCCGCCTGTGGATCGGCACCTCGGCCGGCCTGGACAGCCTGAGCCCGGACCGCAGGCGCATCGAGCACCATGCGTCCAGCCTGGACACGCGCGCGCGGCCGGTGCACGCGCTGATGATCGACACCGAGCAGCGGCTCTGGATCGGGCGCTACGGCCAGCTCGAACGGCAGGCGCTGCGCGGCCCGGACGCCGGTGCGCTGCACCAGTTCGGGCCCGCTGACGGCATTGGCAAGGTCTGGATCACGACCCTGTACCAGGATCCAGACGGCACGGTGTGGGTCGGCTCGCACGACGATGGGCTGTTGCGCTGGCGCGCCGAGGGCGACCGCTTCGACGCCTTCCGCAATGCCGTGACCGACCGCCATAGCCTGGTCGACAACTATGTCTCGTCGCTGTACCGCGACCGGGTCGGCACCTTCTGGGCCGGCACCTGGTATGGCGGGGTGTCGCGTGTGGACCTGGGCAGCGGCGGCTTCGCGCGGATCGTGGCGCGGCCTGGCGCGGCCGACTCGCTGGCCGACAGCAAGATCCGGGTGCTGGTGCAGGACGGCGCGCGCCTGTGGGTCGGTTCCGCCACCGCCTTGCACCACTTCGACCCGGCCACCGGCAAGGCCGAGGTGTACCGGCACGAGAAGGACAATCCGAACAGCCTGATCGACGTGCCGGCCGCCGCCGTGGTGCGCGACCCGGCCGGCCTGCTGTGGATCGGCAGCCGCTCGGGCGTGACTTCGTTCGACACGCAGACGAAGCGCTTCCGGCGCCAGGTGCTGCCGGGCGACGCCGACGCCAACAACGTGCGCTCGATGCTGGTCGACCGCGCCGGCCAGGTCTGGATCACCACCCGCGGCGGCATGCACCGGCTCGACCCGGTCACGCGCGCCGTGGTCAGCTACCGCCACGATCCATCGAAATTCACCAGCCTGTCGGACGATATCGCGCGGCCGATGCTGGAAGACCGGCGCGGCCGCTTCTGGGTCGGCACCTTCGCCGGCCTGGACCTGATGGACCGCGCCAGCGGGCGTTTCCGCCACTTCCGCCATGACCCCTACGACCCGAACAGCATCAGCCACGACGAGGTGCACCACCTGATGGAAGACAGCCGGGGCGATATCTGGATCGGTACCGCGGTGGGCCTGAACCGCATGGTGACCGGCCCGGATGGCGCGCTCAGTTTCACCCGCTACACCACGCGCGACGGCCTGGTCGACGATTCGGTGGCCGCCATCGTGGAAGACCAGGATGGCCGCATCTGGGCCAGCACCTCGAGCGGGATCTCGAGCTTCGACCCGGCCAGCGGCCGCTGGCGCAGCTACACGGCCGCCGACGGCATCACCGAAGGCGCCTTCTTCGACGCCTCGGTGCTCAAGGCCGATGACGGCACGCTGTACTTCGGCGGCTTCAATGGCATCACCGCATTCGATCCACGCGCGATCCGCGACAACACCATCGCGCCGCGTCCGGTGATCACCGGCCTGCAGGTGTTCAACAGGCCGGTCGAACAGGCTTTCCCGGGCCTGCTGGCGGGGCCGATCGAGAATGCCAGTGCGATTACCCTGCCGGCCAAGGCCGCCGTGATCAGCCTCGAATTCGCGGCGCTGCACTTCGCCGCGCCGCAGCGCAACCGCTTCGCCTACCGCCTCGACGGCTTCGACCAGGGCTGGGTCAGCGCCGCCGCCGACAAGCGCTTCGCGACGTACACCAATCTCGATCCGGGCACCTATGTCTTCCGGGTGCGCGCCGCCAACAAGGACGACGTCTGGAGCGAGGACGTCGCGGCGCTGGCGATCACGATCGAGCCGCCCACCTGGGGCACGGCGTGGTTCCGGATCGGCGCCATCGTGCTGATCTGCAGCGTGCTGTATGCCGGCGTGCGCATTCGCCTGTCCGGCCTGCAGCGCCGCCAGGAGCGCCTGGAACACCAGGTCAGCGCCCGCACCGAACAGGTCGAGCAGCAGAACCGCATGCTCGAGCAGCAGACCCAGGAACTGCGCGAGCAGGAACAGCGCGGACGCCGGCAAAGTAATGAACTGGCGCGCGCCTATCGCGCCTTGCAGGAGAACGAGGAAGTCCTGCGCCAGGCCAAGGAGCGCGCCGAGGACGCCACGCGCCAGAAGTCGGAATTCCTGGCCAATATGAGCCACGAGATGCGCACCCCGCTGGCCGGCGTGATCGGCATGCTCGGCTTCGCGCTGCGCGACGCGGCCTTGCGCGAAAAGACGCGCGAGCAGATCGTGCGCGGCCAGGCCAACGCCGAGGCGCTGCTGGCGATCATCAACGACCTGCTCGACTTTTCCAAGATCGAGGCCGGCAAGCTGACGGTCGAGCGCATCGATTTCGACCTGCACGCCAGGATGCACAATGTGGCCAATCTGTTCCAGGAGCAGGCTGCGAGCCTGAGCCTGGACTTCTCGGTGGACGTGGGCGACAACGTGCCGCGCTACCTGGTGGGCGACCCGACCCGGGTGCGCCAGGTGCTGGTGAACCTGATCGGCAATGCCTTCAAGTTCACCCGCAGCGGCGGCGTCTTCGTGCAGGTCGAGTGCCGCCCGGACGACCAGGCGCGCGCGCCAGGTCGTCACCAACAGCCCCACCATCAGCGCCACATGATCCGCTTCACGGTGCGCGACACCGGCATCGGCATCCCGGCTGCCGCGCTGCCCCGCCTGTTCCAGAAATTCGAGCAGGCCGACACCACCACCACGCGCCGCTACGGCGGCACCGGTCTCGGATTGGCGATCTGCCGCCAGCTGGTCGAGCTGATGGGCGGCAGCATCGGCGTGAACAGTGAGGAAGGCAAGGGCAGCGCGTTCAGCGTGCTGCTGCCGCTCGCGGACGGCGTCGAACCGGCGCCGGTCGAACAGGCGCCGCTGGCGCCGCATAGCCACCGCCTGCAGATCCTGTGCGCCGAGGACTTCCCGACCAACCAGATCATCGCGCGCCTGATGGTCGAAGAGATGGGCCACGAGATCGACATCGTCGACAACGGCCTGGAGGCGGTGGCGGCCTGCGCGCACCGCCGCTATGACCTGATCCTGATGGATGGGCGCATGCCCGAGATGGACGGCCCCAGCGCCACGCGCCTGATCCGCGCCGGCGGCCCGCCGGAAGCGCCGGTGATCGATCCGCACCTGATGATCGTGGCGCTGACCGCGAACGCCACCACGGAGGACCGGACCCGCTACCTGGCCTGCGGCATGGACGCGTTTCTTACCAAGCCGATCGACGAAGCGGCGCTGCACCTGCAGCTGGAGCGTGCGATCGAGCGCCAGCTGCAGCGCGGCGTCGCGCTGGTCCCGATGCCGGCCCCGGCGCACGACAGCCGCGCGCTGGCCACCGCGGCGCTCGATGCGATGTTCGAGGTGACGATTGAAGACAAGCCGGCGCAGGCGCGGCAGGCCGGCGGACTGGAGGCGCGCCTGCGCGCTGCCTTCGTGGCCGACCTGCCGCGCCGCCGCAAGGAGCTGGCGGCGGCGCTGGCGGCGGATGACCTGGACGCCGCCGGCCGCATCCTGCACGGCTTGCGCGGCAGCGCCGGCCACCTGGACGAGCCGGAGCTCGCGCTGCTGTGCGGCGTGCTGGAAGGGGCGGCCGATGCGGGCGACCGTGAACGGCTGCGCGCCGGCCAGCCTCAGTTGCATGCGATGCTGGATGCTTTCCAGGCGGGTGGTTCCTTATAATGCAGGTGATGGTGAATCTGGCGGAGAACGGATGAAGGTTCTGGTAGTGGACGACGACGTGGTGGCGCGCATGATGCTGATGCACCTGGTGGACAGCTGCGGCAACCACGCGATCCTGGAAGCGGAAGATGGCGTTGAAGCCTGGGACCAGCTGGAGGCCGGCCTGGCGCCGGACATCGTGTTCTGCGACTTGCGCATGCCGCGCATGTCCGGGCTCGAACTGCTGCAGCGGGTGCGCGCGCACGGCGCCATGGGGGAGCTGCCCTTCGTGCTGGTGTCGGCGGCGTCCGACAGCAAGACGCTCGATGAGGCGGCGCAGCTGGGCGCCAGCGGCTACATCATCAAGCCGTTTCGCCACGAAGACGTGCGCGCGCAGTTCGAGCGCATGGCCGCGGCGGGCGGCGCCGACGAGGAAGCGCCGCACGAAGTAGCGCGCCGGCTCGGCATCGACGGTGAGCGCCTGCGCCTGTACCTGGACGGCCTGGCGCGCCAGCTGCAGGCGGCGATGCGCGAGCTGCCGGGGCAGGACGCCGACGATGTCCGGGCGCGCCTGGTGCGGCTGCGCGAAGGCTGCGCCACGCTCGGCCTGCACGGCGCCGCCGCGGGGCTCAGTGCCGCAGCGGGCGCCGTACCCGATGCAGCCGCGGTCCATGCGGCAGGCGAGCTGTCTGCTGCGCTGGCGCTGGCCCTGGAAGCGGTGGTGCGCCAGTCTGCCCGCGCGGCGCATGCGTGAAGCTGATGCAGGGCGGCGCGGCGAATCCGCTTGCCTGTGGTTTGCTTTGGATTTAAAGTATTTCCGGGCCGTTGCTTTATTCGTCAGCCGGGGACTTCCATGAACGACGCCAGGTTTGCCACGCTGTCCCCGTCCGGCCTCACGGACGGCTTTGCCCGCGCCAACCTGCCGCCCGTCTCCGCATGGCCTGACTTCCTGTTCGACCTGCCCGAGCTGCATTACCCCGGGCGCCTGAACTGCGCCGCAGTCTTGCTCGACGGCGCTGTTGCGCGCGGCTGGGGAGCGCGCACGGCGCTGATCGGCGCGCGCGAGCGGCTCAGTTATGCCGACCTGCTGGCGCGGGTCGACCGCATCGCCCACGTGCTGCGCCACGACCTGGGCCTGGCCAGCGGGAACCGGGTGCTGGTGCGCGGCGCCAACTGCCCCATGATGGCGGCCTGCATCCTGGGCGTGATCAAGGCCGGCTGCATCGCCTTACCGACCATGCCGCTGCTGCGCGCGCGCGAGTTGAAAGCCATCGTCGACAAGGCGCACGTGAACGCGGTGCTGTGTGCCGGCGCGCTGGTGGGCGAAGTCGATGCGCTCGACCTCGCGGTGCCGGTGCTGGTGTTCGACGATCCGGCGCCCGACGCGCTCGAAGAGCGCATGGCCGGCTACGACGCGCCCTTCGCGGCGGTCGACACGGCCGCCGACGACGTCTGCCTGATCAGCTTCACCTCGGGCACCACCGGCATCCCGAAAGGCACCATGCACTTCCAGCGCGACCTGCTGGCGGTGTGCGACTGCTTTCCGCGCCATACCCTGAAGTCGCGGATGGACGACGTCTTCGTCGGCACGCCGCCGCTGGCGTTCACCTTCGGGCTGGGCGGGCTGCTGCTGTTTCCGCTGCGGGTCGGCGCGGCCGGGGTATTGATCGAGCGTCTGAGCCCGGAGGCGTTGCTGGAGGCGATTGCCGGGCACCGCGCCACCGTGTGCTTCACGGCGCCGACCTTCTATCGGCAGATGGCGGCGCAGGCCGGGCGTTTCGACCTGTCGAGCCTGCGCGCCAGCGTGTCGGCCGGCGAGGCGCTGCCGGTGACCACGCGCGCGGCCTGGCAGGCCGCTACCGGGCTGGCGATGATCGACGGGATCGGCGCCACCGAGCTGCTGCACATCTTCATTTCGAGCGCGGGCGGCGAGGTGCGGCCAGGGGCGACCGGCAAGCCGGTGGCCGGCTACCAGGCCTGCATCCTCGACGCCGATGGCCGGCAGGTCGGGCCCGGCGTGATCGGGCGCCTGGCGGTGAAGGGGCCGACCGGCTGCCGCTACCTGGCCGACGAGCGCCAGGGCGATTATGTGCAGGGCGGCTGGAATATCACCGGCGACGCCTACGAGAAGGACGCGGATGGCTACTTCTATTACCGCTCGCGGATGGACGACATGATCATCTCGGCCGGCTACAACATCGCCGGCGCCGAGGTGGAAGAAGCGCTGCTGCAGCATCCGGCGGTGGCTGAATGCGCGGTGGTCGGCAGGATCGATCCGGAACGCGGGCAACTGGTCGAGGCCCATATTGTGTTGCGAATTGGTTACATCGGAACGGAAGCATTGGCGCAGGAACTGCAGGAGTTCGTGAAGGGGCAGATCGCGCCGTATAAATATCCGCGCGCAATTCTGTTTCGCGAACAACTGCCGCGCACCGAAACCGGTAAACTGCAACGGTTTAAATTACGCACTAACGCGGTTTGAGGAAAGCATGGATTACGACGGACGCGAAGAAGACCCTGACGCGGGAATGGCGGCCGACCTGGATTTGGAAAGCCGCCTGACGGACGACCACCACCAATCGCTGCGCCTGTGGCTGCGCATGCTGTCATGCACGACGCGGATCGAGAACGAAATCCGCAGCCGCCTGCGCACCACCTTCGGGATCACCCTGCCGAGATTCGACCTGATGGCGCAGCTGGAGCGCCATCCGGACGGGCTGCGCATGGGCGAGCTGTCCAAGCGCATGATGGTGACGGGCGGGAATATCACGGGGATTACCGACCAGCTCGAGCGCGAGGCGCTGGTGGTGCGGGTGCAGGATGTCAAGGATCGGCGCGCGTCGGCAGTCAGGCTGACCGAAGCGGGCAGGGCCGCGTTTGCCGAGATGGCGGCGGTGCACGAGCGCTGGATCGAAGAGATGCTCGCGGATGTGCCGGTGGAGGACAAGGCGGCGATGATTGCGCTGTTGTCGACCATGAAGCGCAAGTTGCGGGTTGAGGATAGCGCGGAGTCGTAGCGGCATTGCGCGCTTTCAGGGGGCTGAACGGGTTCGGCGCTCCTGGATTTGCACCATGGCACTGACATAAGCCTCTGGCGGCTGGTACAATTCGCCTCGCGTGTCGCCATCGTACAATGGATAGTACAAGCCCCTCCTAAGGGTTAGATGCAGGTTCGATTCCTGCTGGCGATACCATTTTCCGGTTTTTACCTTTCCCACCACATTCCGTTCGCGGCGAACGCTTGCCGAGACGTCGTGCACATCGTGGTACGTACTGCGGCGCAAAGAAATAGAAGCGCAGGCCCGCCAGTCGGTACAATGTGCGCCTTACTCAATCAACTCACTTTTTCCGAACCCGCGCCGGCGACACTGGGCGGCGGAACGCATACCGAACATGGCAGTCATCTCCCTATCCTCCGCCCAACTGGCCTTCGGCCACGTCCCGCTGCTCGACCACGCCGATTTCTCCCTGGAGACCGGCGAGCGCGTCGGCCTGATCGGCCGTAACGGCACCGGCAAATCCTCGCTGCTGAAAGTCATCTCCGGCCGCTCGAAACTCGACGACGGCCTGCTCGTCATGCAGCAGGGCGTGACCATTGCCTACGTTGAGCAGGAACCGGTGTTCAATCCGGAGATGACCGTGTTCGACGTGGTCGCGCTCGGCATGGGCGATCAGCAGGCGATGCTGACCGAGTATGAAGAGCTGACCGGCAAGTTCGGCCAGGGCGACGACGATGCCCTGATGGAACGCATGCACGTGCTGCAAACCAAGCTCGACGCGAACGATGGCTGGAACCTGGCCAACAAGGTCGAGACTACCCTGGGCCGCCTGAACCTGGCGGGCGACGCCAAGATGGGCACGCTGTCCGGCGGTATGCAAAAGCGCGTGGCGCTGGCCGTGGCGCTGGTGTCGGCACCCGACGTCCTGCTGCTCGATGAACCGACCAACCACCTGGACTTTACCTCGATCAAGTGGCTGGAAAGCCTGCTGCGCGAATTCCGTGGCTCAATCCTGTTCATCACCCACGATCGTAGTTTCCTGGACAACGTCGCCACCCGCATCATCGAACTCGACCGCGGCCGTCTGCTGTCGTTCCCGGGCAATTTCACGACGTACCAGGAGCGCAAGGCCGAACTGCTGGCCAATGAAGAAGTCGAAAACGCCAAGTTCGATAAATTCCTCGCGCAAGAAGAAGTGTGGATCCGCAAGGGCGTGCAGGCACGCCGCACCCGCGATGAAGGCCGCGTGCGCCGCCTGGAAGCGCTGCGTCTGCAGCGTGTCGCGCGCCGCGACCAGCAAGGCCAGATCAAGCTCGACGTCGCCACCGGCGAACGCTCGGGCAAGATCGTCGCCGATCTCGAGAACGTCTCGAAGCGTTACGGCGACAAGATCATCGTCGACAACTTCACCGGTACCATCCTGCGCGGCGACAAGGTCGGCCTGATCGGCGCCAATGGCGCCGGCAAGACCACGCTGCTCAAGATCATTCTGGGCGAAGAGAGCGCCGACAACGGCAGCGTGCGTCTCGGCACCAAGCTCAATGTCGCGTACTTCGACCAGATGCGCACCCAGCTCAATGAAGACGCCAGCCTGGCCGATACCATTGCGCCGGGCAGCGACTGGGTCGAGATCAACGGCCAGCGCAAGCACGTGATGACCTACCTGAACGACTTCCTGTTCTCGCCGGAACGTGCCCGTTCGCCCGTCAAGTCGCTGTCCGGTGGCGAGCGCAACCGCCTGCTGCTGGCGCGCCTGTTTGCCAAGCCAGCCAATTGCCTGGTGCTCGATGAACCGACCAATGACCTCGATATCGACACCCTCGAACTGCTCGAGGAATTGCTTGAAGAGTACAACGGCACCGTGTTCCTGGTCAGCCACGATCGTACCTTCCTGGACAATGTGGTGACGCAAGTCGTGGTGGCCGAAGGCGCCGGCAAATGGCGTGAGTTTGTCGGTGGCTATAGCGACTGGGAACGCGTCCGCGCGACCATGCCAATGCAGGCGCCGACCCCGGCCAAGGCCAGCGCGGCAAAGGCCGAAGAGGCGGCGCCAGCAGCGGCGGCCAAGAAGGTCAAGCTGAGCTACAAGGAACAGCGCGAACTCGACGAGCTGCCAGTATTGATCGCGTCGCTCGAGGACGAGCAGTCGGCCATCGCCCAGCAATTGAATGCGCCAGATTTCTACAAGACCAATCCGGCCGACGCCAAGCGTATCAATGCCCGCTCGGCCGAGATCGAGGACTTGCTGCTCGACGCCCTCGACCGCTGGGAACGCATCGAGGCGCGCGCCCGCGGCGAATAAACGATCTTCAATAGGGCAGTCCCTGCAGCCAGTGGAACGAGATTCATGACCGACAACAAGGATTCACGCATCGCTCCCTCACCGGCTGCCGGGCTCCCGGCCCACGAACCCTTCCTCACCCGCGCCGCCTGGGCGCGCATCCTGCCTTTCGGCACCTATATTTTCTTCATTGTCCTTGGGGACATGCTCGAACGGTTCGGCGTCAGCCGCGCGGACTTGCGCTGGCTGTATCCGGTCCAGGTGGGCTCGGTGCTGGCGCTATTGATCGCGTTCTGGCGCGGCTACGATGAGCTGCACCGTTTTGCCTTGCCGTTGAAGCAGGTGATGGTAGCCATCGTTACCGGCATCGCCGTGCTGGTGCTGTGGGTGAACCTCGACGCGCCCTGGATGACGGTTGGCAGTGCGCCCGGCTACGACCCGCGTACCGATGGCCAGATCGATTGGTTGCTGGTGACGATCCGCATTGCCGGCGCCGCCCTGATTGTGCCCGTCATGGAAGAGTTGTTCTGGCGCTCTTTCCTGATGCGCTGGGTCGAACGGACCGATTTCAAGATGGTTGATCCGGCGCGTATCGGCTTCAAGGCTTTCGTGATCCCATGCGTCTTGTTCGGCTTCGAGCACACTCTGTGGTTGGCCGGCATGGTGGCCGGCGTGGCCTACGGCTTGCTCTACATGCGTCACCGCAACCTGTGGTCGCCCATCCTGGCCCACGCTATCACCAATGGATTGCTGGGAATCTGGGTGGTGTATTCCGGAGGCTGGCAGTTCTGGTAATTCCTTCGGCGCCGTCGATCGGCGCAGCATCACCGGGAAGAAAAGAACATGCCTCCATCTACTGCATCGCATCGGCGTCGCACCCTGGCCACCCTGGCCGGTTCCCTGTGGTTGGCGCTCCCGGCCGGGGCCGCGCCACCGGAAGAAGGCATGCAGCTGCTTGCCGGCATCGGCTGGGCATTCGACGATAATCTGCTGCGCGTCGCCGACGGCGAGCAGCCCTTCGAGGGCCGGCGCAGCGATTCCTACCGCACGCTCGAAGGCGGTGTGGTCTACAACAAACGCATCAGCCGCCAGCGCATCGAAGCGGCGGCGAAGGTGACCAAGGTCGCATTCGACCATTTCGACCAGCTCGACTACAGCGGCCGTGACCTGGTCGGCACCTGGTTCTGGGAAGTCGGCAACAAGTTCGAAGGCCGCGCCGAGACCTTGTATGTCAAGACGCTGGCGCCCTACACCGACTTCGACAGCGACGAGCGCAACCTGCGCCAGCAGCGCCGCAACGCATTCGACGCCGGCTACATATTGCACCCGGACTGGAAGCTGCGCGCCGGCGCCGTGCGCGACAAGTACACCTATGAATTGCCGGCCCAGCGCTTCAACAACCGCACAGAAAAAGCCTACGAGGCCGAGCTGCTGTACCGGCCCAAGAGCGGCAGCTCGGTCGGCGTGGTGGCGCGCCGTGTGAAAGGCACTTATCCCAACCGCCGTCCCGCGAATAACAATGTCTTTACCGACGACTTTACCCAGGACGAGCTGAAGGCGCGCGTCAGCTGGCTCGCCACCGGTTCGACCACGGTGCAGGCGCTGGCCGGTTATGTGCGGCGCGACCAGCCGTCCTACGGCGAAGGCACCACCAGCGGCTTTGACGGCCGCATCACCGCCATCTATACGCCGCAAGGCAAGCTCAGCTACACCGGCGCCGTCTGGCGCGAGTTCGCGCCGATTGAAAGCCCGAGCGTGAGCTATACGCTCAACAAGGGCGTCAGCCTTGGGGCGGCCTGGATCGCCAGCGCCAAGTTCCGGGTCGACGCCAGCGCCGCCTATGAAAAGCGCGACTATGCGGCGCGCGTCGTGTTTGCAGGCTCGGACGACCTGACCGACTCGATCCGCAGCGCCAGCCTGCGCGCGCTGTGGCAAGTCCGTCCCAAGGTGCAGGTGAGTGCAAGCTATGCCTATCAAGCGCGTACCGGCTCGCCCGTGCTCGGTACCGGCAAGTTCGATTCGAATATGGTGCTGGTGAGCGCCAACGTGCTGTTCTGAACCTGCTTTCCGTAGGAGCGAGGCATGACGGTCAACGACATTCCGATCATCTCGTTCTTCCAGCGCGTGCTCGACCCTTTGATTGTCATGGGGACGCTGTACCTGGCCACGCTGGCTTTCGGAGAGCCATTCTCCGGATACTCGCTGGTGCTGATGGTGCTGGCCTTTTTCATTTCGTCTGCGGTCTACCAGCATATCGACCCCTACCGCACCTGGCGCAGCGGCCGCATGCTCGCGTATGCGCGCGACACCGTGTTCGGCTGGTGCCTGACGCTGGCGGTGCTGTCGTTCCTGGGCTCGGCCAGCGGCATGCGCTATTTCTATGACGCCGACGTGCTGTGGGCGTGGGCCATTGCCACGCCGCTTGTGATCCTGGCCAGCCATAGCGCGGTGCGCCTGGCCACCGGCCGTAGCTGGCACGGGCGCGAGCTGCGCTCGGTCGTCATCGTCGGGGCGAACGATGTCGGGATCAAGTTCGCCGCTGTCTGCGAGCGTTATCCGAACCTGTTCATGCAGGTGCAGGGCTTTTTCGATGACCGCGCCGGCGAGCGTCATCCCCTCAATCTGCACCATCCGATGCTGGGCAAGACGGCCGGGATCGCGGCCTATGTGCGGCGCCATCAGATCAAGATGATCTTCATCAGCCAGCCGGTCTCGGCCCAGCCGCGCATCCGCACGCTGATCGATGCGCTCAAGGACACTACCGCCTCGGTCTATTTTTTGCCGGACGTGTATGTGTTCGACCTGATGCAGGCACGTTTCGATACCGTCGGCGGCATGCCGGTGATCGCGATCAGCGAGTCGCCCTTCATGGGTTTCAACAGCGTGATCAAGCGCAGCACCGATGTCGCGGTCAGCGCGCTCGCGCTGCTCCTGCTGGGGCCGCTGATGCTGGTGGTGGCGCTTGCCGTCAAGCTCGGCTCGCCCGGGCCGGTGCTGTTCAAGCAGCGCCGTTACGGCCTGTATGGCGAAGAAATCTATATCTACAAATTTCGCTCGATGACGGTGCTCGACGATGGGCCGCAGATCGTCCAGGCCACGGCCAACGACGGGCGTCTCACGCGCATCGGCGGCTTCCTGCGGCGCACCTCGCTCGACGAGCTGCCGCAATTCATCAATGCATTGCAGGGACGTATGAGCGTGGTCGGGCCGCGGCCGCATGCGGTGGCGCACAACGAGGAGTATCGCAAGCTCATCAAGGGTTACATGCTGCGCCACAAGGTCAAGCCGGGCATTACCGGCTGGGCCCAGGTGAATGGCTTGCGCGGCGAAACCGCCACCCTCGACAAGATGGAGGCGCGCATCCAGTACGACCTGGATTACCTGCGCAACTGGTCGTTGTGGCTTGACCTCTGGATCATTCTCAAGACCATCAAGGTCGTTTTCACGCGCGAGAATGCACACTGAACATGTTGCGTAGTCCAAGGCAATTTTGCCCTGGAAACGCATGCGATTTATCCCGCCTCGGTTTGATCTAGACGATTCCCGACAGGCTTGCGTGGCCATCCCGGCTGGGTAAAATCGTTAACGGGAATGCAAGAAAGCTGATGGGTTCGTCTTGACGCCGTACTTCGATGGGAGTGATCCAACGTGCAGAACCATCCTCGCATCTATGTCGCTGGCCACCGCGGCCTGGTCGGCTCGGCCATCGTGCGCGCCTTGCGTGCGCGCGGGCGTGCAGACATCGTCACCCGCACCCATGCCGAACTGGAACTGACCGACCAGGCCCAGGTGCGCGCCTTCTTTCGCGGCGAAGGCATCGACCAGGTCTACCTGGCGGCAGCGCGGGTAGGCGGTATCCACGCCAACAATACCTATCCAGCCGAGTTCATCTACGACAACCTGATGGTGCAGGCGAATGTCGTGCACGAAGCCTGGCGCGCGGGCGTGCACAAGCTGCTGTTCCTTGGCTCGTCCTGCATCTATCCGCGCCTGGCTGCCCAGCCCATTCGCGAAGAGTACCTGATGAACGGCATCCTCGAGCCGACCAACGAACCCTATGCCATGGCCAAGATCGCCGGCATCAAGCTGTGCGAAAGCTATAACCGCCAGTACGGTACCGACTACCGCAGCGTGATGCCCACCAATCTGTACGGGCCGGGCGACAATTACCACCCCGAGAACAGCCATGTCATCCCGGCCTTGCTGCGCCGCTTCCATGATGCGCGGGCAGGGGCGGCGCCCGAGGTCGTGATCTGGGGCAGCGGCAAGCCCATGCGCGAATTCCTGTACGTCGATGACATGGCCGCCGCCAGCATCCATGTGATGGACCTGGCGAATGCCGACTATGCGGCCAGCACCGACGCCATGCATTCGCACATCAATGTCGGTACCGGCGAGGACGTGAGCATCGCCGACCTGGCGCATATGGTGGGGCAGACCGTGGGCTACCAGGGGCGGATCGTGTTCGATGCGAGCAAACCCGACGGCACGCCGCGCAAGCTGCTTGACGTCGCCAAGCTGTCCGCGCTGGGTTGGCGCGCCACGATCCCCCTGGCGGAGGGTTTGCGGCGCGCCTATGCCGCGTATCTCGATACAGCGTGTGAATTACGGAACAGAACCATCGCCGCAACCGGGCCAGAATGGACGGATTCTATCCGGACAGTGCCGGCCCGGCAGGGCGCGGGCGCCGCCCACTACGTTGGAGGTAGCACATGAACGATTTACACCCGAGCGCCGGCCTGGCGTCCTTTTCTTCCCTTCCCAAGCGTGGGCTGTGCGCGGCGCTGCTCATCGCCGGTGTTGCGCTGGGGGGCTGCAACAAGGACAGGCCCGCGGCCGAGGCCAAGCCAGGCCAGGCGCTGGCGAGCGTGAATGGCGAAGAGATCACGGTGCTGCAGCTCAATGAAGAGATGCAGCGCGCCGGCGTGGCGTCCGCCCAGCAGGCAGCGGGTCGCAAGCAATTGCTGCAAGCACTCATCGACCGCGAGCTGCTCGAGAGCGAGGCGGCCAAAGAGAAAGTCGACCGCGATCCCAAGGTGATGCAGGCGATCGAACGCGCACGCTCTCTGATCATCGCGCAGGCATACATGCAGAAGCGCGTCGGCGACGTCGCTGCGCCCACCCAGGCCGAAATCGAAGAATACTTCAACAAGCATCCGGAGTTCTTCAGCAAGCGCCGCCAGTTCGCGATGAACCAGTTGGTGCTGCCGGCATCGGCGGTCACGCCGGAACTGCGCGCCGCCGCCGACCGCGCGCGATCGCTCGAAGAAGTCGCGGTGTACCTCGACGCGCGCCAGATCCAGTATGGCCGTGCACAGGCCACGCGCAGCACCGCCGACCTCAAGCCCGAGCTGTCGTCGAAGCTGCTGTCGATGCCCAAGGGGCAGCTGTTCTTCGCGCAAGAAGGGCCGCGCGCAATGCTGATCGCGATCGACGAGGTGCGCGAAGCGCCCGTGTCGCTGGCGATCGCTGCGCCGCAGATCGCGCAATACCTGGGCAACCTCAAGAACCGCGAGATGGCCCAGGCCGAGATCCAGCGCCTGCGCGCGACCGCCAGGATCGAGTACCTCAACAAGGATCTGGCGCCGGATGCTTCCACGCCCGGGACCATCGCGGCGGCGGCACCAGCCTCGCTGGCCGGCGGCGCCGGCACGGCAGCAATGGAGGGGGCGGCCGTGGGCGCGCTGCCGGGTGGCAGCGGAATCGATCCAGCGACTGCCGCCACGCCAGATGCGGGGGCAGGACATCAGGCAGACGGCCAGGCCGACAAGGCTGCGCTCGACCGTGGCGTAGCGGGGCTCAAGTAATGTGAAGTGATGTAATGGCCGCTGACGTACCGGCCGCATCGATGGCCGGGGCCGTATGACTGACTTCGAGCGCTTGCGGTGATGGGTTCCACGAACCGTTCACCGGCCGGGCCAGGTTCCAGGTAATGCGTGTGACGATAACCGTTGAAGGGAAGATGATGAACAGCTTCGCGAAATGGATGATCAGTGTTGCATTCTTGCTGGGCATGAGCGGGGCGGGCGCCGCCGAAGTGGTGCTTGGCCCCGGCGATGTGGTCAAGCTGTCGGTGTATGGCAGTCCCGACCTGTCGATCGAAACCCGCGTCAGTGAAGGCGGCTACATCACTTTCCCCTTGCTGGGACAGGTCAACGTGGGCGGCCTGTCGGTCGCCAGCGCCGAGAAAAAGATCGCGGACCAGCTGCAGAAGGGCGGTTACATCAAGCAGGCCCAGGTCAATATGCTGGTGACCACCATGGCCAGCCAGCAGGTGTCCGTGCTCGGACATGTGAACCGGCCGGGCCGTTATCCGGTCGAAGGTAGACGCAAGGTACTCGACATGCTCGCGTTGGCCGGCGGCATCCATAGCGATGGCGGCGACATGATCAGCCTGGTACGTACCCGTGACGGCAAGACCACGCGCGAGACCATCGATGTGGTCGATATGGTGCGCAGGGGAGAGCTCGACAAGGATGTCGAAGTCACCGGCGGCGACATCGTTTTCGTCGAACGCGCCCCGCGCGCCTACGTCACTGGCGAAGTTGCCCGTCCGGGGCCATTCCGCCTGGAGCGCGGCATGACGGTGCAGCAGGCGGTCTCGGCCGGTGGCGGCCTGAGCCCGCGCGGCAGCGATAACGGCATGAAGGTCACGCGCAGGGATGGCGGCGGCAACCTGGTCACGCTGGAGATCAAGTCCGGCGACGCGGTGCAGGTCGATGACGTGATCGTGGTGCGCGAGAGCTGGTTCTAGGTCGCATCCGATGAGAGTGAGTATGAAGAGCCTGCCGGGGCAGGTTCTCGATCATGCCGCGGTTCGCGCGCCCCGTTGGTTGTTGTCGATTCAGTTTTCACGCCGCTTGGTTCCTGTCTCACCACGCAAAGGTCAGTCATGAACGTGCATCAATTTCTGTTGATCCTGCTAGCTCGCAAGAAGCTCATCCTGGGCACGCTCTTGCTGACGGTGCTGCTGGCGCTGGGCTGGAGCGTGGTGCAGCCACGGACCTATGAAGCCACGGCGTCCGTACTGCTCAATTACAAGGGTGTCGATCCGCTGACCGGCCTGACCATGCCAGGGCAGCTGATGCCGGGCTATATGGCGACGCAGATGGACATTATCGGCAGCAAGAACGTGGCGCTGCGCGTGGTCGACACCTTGCGCCTGGGGTCGAGCCCGGCCGTGGTGCGGCAGTTCCAGGCCGCCACCGACGGCAAGGGCACGGTACGCGACTGGCTGGCCGAGCTGCTGCTGCGCAAGCTCGACATCAGGCCGTCGCGCGAGTCCAGCGTGGTCGAGATCAGTTTCAGTGGCGCCGATCCGGTCTTCGCAGCAGCGGTGGCGAACGCCTTTGCCGAGGAGTACCAGCGCGCCACCGTGCAGCTCAAGACCGAGCCGGCCAAGAACGCCGCGAATTACTTCAATGAGCAGACCCGGCAACTGCGCGACAATCTCGAGGCGGCCCAGGCGCGGCTGTCGAAATACCAGCAGGAGAAGGGCATCGTCAGCCTGGACAATAACCGGGTCGATGTGGAACTGTCGCGCCTGAACGACCTGTCGGCGCAACTGGTCATGGCCCAGGCGGCGGCCATGGAAGCGGGGTCGCGCGAACGCGCTGCCGGCTCCGCCATCAACTCGCCTGACGTTGCCAACAACGCCCTGATCCAGAACCTGCGCGTGAACCTGGCCGGGGCCGAGGCCAAGCTGGCCGAGACCGGTTCGCGTTTCGGTCGCAATCATCCGCAGTACCTGTCCGCCAGTGCCGAGGCCGGCCGGCTGCGTGCCGAACTTGGCAGCGCACTGGGTACGGTCACGCGCAGCGTCGGCGCCAATGCCGACGTCTTCCGCCAGCGCGAAGCCGAGCTGCGCAGCGAACTGGCGGCGCAGAAGACCCGGGTGCTCGAACTGAACCGCACCCGCGACGAACTCGGCCCGCTGCTGAAAGACCTGGAAGGCGCCCAGCGCGCCTTCGACTCGGCCAGCCAGCGTCACGCGCAAACCCGCATCGAGGCCCAGTCCGAACAGTCCGATATCTCGGTGCTGAACCCGGCGGTGGCGCCGCTCGAGCCGAGTGGGCCGCGGGTATTGCTCAATACCCTGGTGTCGATCGTGCTTGGCACCATCCTCGGCGTCGGCCTGGCCCTGGCGCTGGAATTGATGGCGCGGCCAGTGCGCTCCAGTGATGACCTGAAGGAAGTTCTTGGGATCCCGGTACTTGGCGCGATTGCCTGGCGCGCGCCAAGTCCGCGAACTGGCCGCATGCGCAGGCTGATGGGGCCGGACCGGCATCCGCGCCTGGAGGGCCGCGCCTAGGCGGAGCACACGCCGCCGCATCGGGCCGGACGGGCATTGCCGACTGCGGTTCGCCGGTCACCGCTGCCGGCTGCACCTCGCCGGCCACACCTGGCCGGCTGCTTCCAGCCGGTCGCAGTTAGCCGGTTGCAGTTAGCCGGTCGCAGTTCGCCGGCCGCACCTCGCCGGCAGTATCTCGCCGGTCGCACCTCGCCGCCCGCACCTCGCCGGCCGCACCTCGCCGGCCGCACCTCGCCGGCCGCACCTCGCCGGCCGCACCTGAACAGAGGATATGCCATGAATTCAACCGTCCGATCCGCGCTCTCTCCCAGCCCTGGCCATGAGGCCAGCATGGGGGCCTTGCTGTGCGAGGCCGGCAAGCTGGATCCCGAAGACGCCGAGCGCGTCCTGCGGGTGCAGCAGGATCTCGGCCTGCGCTTCGGCGAAACCGCGGTACGCATGGGGCTGGTGAGCGAAGAGGACATCGAACAGGCCCTGGCCCGGCAGTTCGACTATCCCTACCTGCGCAAGGGACAGGCCAACCTGTCTCCGCGGCTGGTTGCCGCCTACGAGCCGTTCTCGCGCCAGGTGGAGGCGCTGCGGGCCGTGCGCAGCCAGCTCATGCTGCGCTGGTTCGCACGCGGACGGCGCGCACTGGCGGTCGCCGGCGTCATGCCTGAAGACGGCGCCAGCCTGTTCGCGGCGAACCTGGCGCTGGTGTTTTCCCAGCTCGGCGAGCAGACACTGCTGGTGGACGCCAACCTGCGCGACCCGCGTCAGCACGAGCTGTTCGGCTTGCGGCCACGCCAGGGCCTGTCCGATTTACTGTCCGGACGCGGCGACCTTGATGTCATCCTGCGCGTGCCGGGATTTTCCGACCTCTCGCTGATGCCGGCGGGGACCTTGCCGCCGAATCCACAAGAGCTGTTGGCGCGCGTGGCGTTCCGCAAGCTCCACGCCCAGTTCCAGGCGCGCTACGATGTCGTCCTGTACGATCTGCCGCCGTTCATGGCCGGCGCCGATGCGCTGTCGGTCGCCGGCCGCGCCGGCGGTGTCCTGCTGGTGGCCTGCAAGGGGCGCACCCGCATCGCCGACATCAGCCGCATGGCGGGGCAGATGGCCGAGGCGGGCGCCGAAGTGGTCGGGTCGGTGGTGGTGGAATTCTGATATGGCCAGCCAGCTCGATGCGGGACAGGTGCGGAGCGTCACGCGCACCGGCGCAGGCCCTGGACTCCAGGGCGTGCGGTCTGTCTGGTGGCCAGTGCTGCTTGGCCTGGCCGCACTGTTCGGGCCGACCTTCCACGACCTGTTCACGGGCGCCTGGATCGGCGAGGAGCAGGGCCATGGGCCGATCATCTTCGCGCTGGCCTTGTGGCTGATGTGGCGCAAGTGGCCCG
>Ga0265798_10003760_pt1 | contig 21365 bp, 15 predicted proteins | sample P3T30metagenome_FD_192430 | JGI IMG/M metagenome (GOLD analysis project Ga0265798, IMG submission 192430) | Plant litter microbial communities from East Loma Ridge, Irvine, California - P3 T30 | ecosystem: Environmental > Terrestrial > Plant litter > Unclassified | place: USA: California... | reverse complement strand
GAGATCTTCTTTCCAGCCACTGTCCCGATTTCTGGGCCTCTAGCTCATGCCTGGTTAGAGCAGCGGACTCATAATCCGTTGGTGCCCGGTTCGACTCCGGGGAGGCCTACCAATAAAAACAAAGGCTTACGCGAATTTTCCGCGTAAGCCTTTTTTGCGTCTGGTCCATTTCTGGTCCCGTACCGCGCACTCCGGTCTCTACTTCACCAGTTCCATCAGCTTCCCAAAGCTATTCACCACGTCATATCTCACGTTCTCTGGTGCATACTTCCTGTTGATCTCAGCGAAGAATTTGCGCGCACAATCGATCTTGGTTTGCTCGATTGGAGTGAGACTCATTGACGACATAGTACCCTTGGTTTCGGCAACAAAATAGACGTGTTTGACGGTTCCTTCCTTAAAAGAAATAGCCCAGTCTGGATTGTAGTCACCTACAGGTGTGGGGATCAGGAAGCCACGAGGCAGTTTGGCGTAAACAACTACGTCAGTACACGTGTCCAATTCCTTTACGAACTCGCGTTCGATGTTGGAGTCCGTCAGCACATAGTCGTAAATGTGGCGTTGGAGCTTGTCCCCAGCCCTACTAAAGTCCTGCTTGGTTTGTCCGACAGTAAAGATGTCCAGGTCAAACTTGTCTTCCACAGGATCATAGGCAAGGTGCTCAATAATGACCGTAGCCTTCTGCTCGTTAATCAGCCGGGTGGCCTCGGCAATAAAACTCTCTGGATTGGTCTTGAATTGCCCAAAAACAGCTAAGTTTATTCCACGCAGAATGTCGGCGACGGTTCGCCTCGTCAACTGCGTACCCTCAGCTAGCTTGCCAATCAAATCATACTTGACCGCTGAATGAATTGAATTACGGTGCGTTTCGACTGCCGAATCTTTTAGTACGAAAGCCGCTCCGCCTTTGAGCTCGTCATACGTCACCTGTGAAGATTGTTCGCCGCGCTGTATGGTGTACTGCAACGGCGAGACGTGCAGATTTGCTTCCATGGCTTTGACCGCTTTAGCCACCAGCTCTTCGGAGTTGAATTGCACGCTGTAGGCTGCCTTACGGTTGATTCTGGCCCAAAGCTCTTTGAATTCCTGCTTCTCGAAGTTGGCGTTGGGCTCCAGCTTCTTCGCTTTGCGACCGTCTTCCGGCTGCATGATCTGGGCTTCGGTGAACACACTGTCGATCAGCTTGAAAACCTGTTCTGCGTAGGGTTGCAGATCGTCCGGCAACGTTACCAACGCGCCGTCCATTTTAGCCTGATGGTACTTCTCTGTGATATTACGTTTCTTATCGACGTAGCCATTTTGGATAAGATAAAACTCGATGTCCGTTGCTTGCTCGCTGGACACCGTAACCGGGCCTTCAGAAGTGTTGAGCACCTTACCCGTGAAGTAGGCCTGGTCGGCCACTTGCGGACGTGCCGACAACGATTCGCTAATGTCTTTTTGCAGCGCGGCGACGAAATCTCTGTAACTCTCGCTCGCTACAACAGTCAGTACGTTGATGTCGTGAACGATGGATGAATGATCCATTCGGTCGCCGTGCTGGTTTACTGAAAGGCGAAGGCCACGGCCTACTTCCTGACGGCGTGAAATCGTGTTGTCGCTATGCTTGAGGGTACAGATGACAAACACATTCGGATTGTCCCAGCCCTCACGGAGTGCGGAATGCGAGAAGATGAACCTTACTGGCTCGTTCAAAGATAATAAACGCTCTTTGTCCCTTAGGATCAGGTCATAGGCGTCCACATCGTCCGTTTCGGTGGCTTTCTTACCCATCTCCGGGTCGACCAGCTTTTTGGTCTTCTTGTCGATCGAAAAATAGCCGCTGTGGGTCTTCTCGACAGCAATATTCTTAAGATGGTTGATGTATGGTGTTTCGTCTAGATCCAGCACTTCGTTCAGATACAGCTGGTATTCCTCTTCGAACACGCGGGCATACTCACCCTTTTCATCGGAGGTGCTGTAGTCACGGTACTTCGCCACCTCGTCAATGAAAAACAGAGTCAAGACTTTGATACCCTGTTGGAACAGGGCTTGCTCTTTGTCGAAGTGCGCCTTGATTGCTTCTCGAATTTGAATGCGACGCAGAGCGGCTTCGTTTACGTCGCCATCTGCTTCGCCTACCTGCAGCTCGACACCGTTGGTGAAGCTTAGAGTGTCGGTGATAGCGTTGATGTCGGACACTGCATAGCCACGGTATTGGTCCAGCTCGTTCGACAATACAAAGAGGTTGTCGCCCTTGGATAGCTTCCGAACCACGCGCTTAATATGACCACCAGCGAGCTTCTGTTCAAATTCGACACGCGCCTCGGGCGGTTTTTTTGTGAAAACGTCGATGCTTTGCAGGTAGAGGTAGGCGTTGGTGCCTGCCAAACCCTTGACTGAGATGCCACGCACTGCGATCTTTTTGACCAGCTTCTGGTTGTAGGCGTCAAGTGCATCCAAGCGGTGAATCCTGTTGTGCGTCGTCTTGTGGGTGGCGGAATAGCGCAACACCATCAATGGCTTGAAATTGACCAGCGAATCCAGTGTCTTGCCACCTTCCATCTTCTGCGGTTCGTCCAGGATGAGAATAGGGCGGTTGGCGCTGATCACATCGATCGGCTTGCGCGATTGAAAATCGTCCAATTCTTCGTAGATGCGGCGGGCATCCTTACCCGTCGCATTGAAGGCTTGTACGTTGATCACCATCACGTTAATGCCCGCATCGGACGAGAAGCTTTCCAGGTGATGCAGTGCCTTAGAGTTGTAGATGAAGAAGCGGGCCTTCTTTTGGTACGTTTCCAAGAAGTGATCAGCCGTGATTTCGAGCGACTTCGCCACACCTTCACGGATGGCGATGCTAGGCACCACGATGATGAACTTGCTCCAGCCGTATTGCTTGTTCAGCTCGAAGATCGTCTTGATGTAGCAGTAGGTCTTGCCTGTGCCAGTTTCCATCTCGATGTCGAGATTGAGCTTACTCACCTTGGTCTTGACCAGCTCGCTAGATACCGGCAGGTTCTGTAGGCGCTGAACCTGCTGAATGTTGTCCAGCAGGACAGACTCGGACAAGGTTACGTCGGCATTGCGGAAGGCAGCCTCTTGGTCTGTTATGGCATCCTCCTCCAAGTCAAAGGCGGACTGAGAGCTGGCCGGTGCCGTCTTCTTCACGCCGGGATCTAAGCGATAGCGAACCCCGCCATACTGCGGTGTTTGGGTCTTGAAACAATCTACCACGGCCTTTACGGCTGCGGTTTGGTAGGGCTGAGTCTTGAATTTCAGTTTCATCGCCACCCCTTTAGATACATTTTACTTCGGTAGAAGGCGAGAGTGAGCGGAAAATCTGTTCCACGTTTATTTTTACAGCACTGTCCTTGAAGCCCGCATCTCGGAACACCACGCGCAGAGGCTGATGCTTTGCAAGTTCTTTGACAAAGCTTTCATCGATGCCACCGTTGGGATCAAAACAGGCCATGAGCGCATTACCATCGACGAAGAAGACTTCCTTTCCTTGGATGTTTTGTTGGGTGATAGGCAGAGTCAGATCGACACCCCAGTCCAACATAACCTGGAACAACAGGTCTTCAGGTGTGCGGTCTGGTTTGATGTTGTCAACGAACAGATCGAGGTTGCCTTTGCTCAGATCATCAGGAGCATAATAGACATCGGCCATGTTAGACGTGTCGATCTTGAGGACTCGGAAACCAATATCGACTGACTTCGCGCTCTCCAGATTTTTGCTAGCTTTACGTATACGATCTTTCGTTATGTCGGCTATGGTTTTGTAGCCAGACTTCGATGCAACGGAATCTGCTCTGCATTCTTCAGGAATCTGTACCAAAATGAATTTTCGTTTTCCCTTGTCTCGTTCATTAACGACCATCGCCGCGTGCGCTGTCGTTCCTGAACCGGCAAAAAAATCAAGGACAACACCATCTTTACCGCATGCCCATTCAATAATCCTCTCAAGAAGGCCTACGCTCTTTTCTGTATCAAATTCTTGAGTTTCACTGCCACTCAATGTGATATCCATCCAGTTGTCACTTAATAGTTTCCCCTCGCTTGGGGGGACGTAATACTGGATAGTTCCCTCTTCACTTTTTCTAACAAAATTCAGTTTGATATTTGTTGATGTGAGGTGATCAAGATAGTATTCATCTAGCGACAATCCATTTTCAGCTTGTACGAGATATTTTTTATAATTCTCCACAGCCTCCAATGACCTGGATTTCTCCCACCGCCACTGTCCAGAATCGGGATTAACACCTAGTAGTTCATAACGCATCGTTGGACGGTCCGTTCCTCGCCAAAAAGTGTCCCACTTTCCAGGCTTCGTTTCCTCGTGCGCTAGTGAAAGCTTAGGCAAGCGCACTTCAGATGACTTTGCGTACAATAAGATGTATTCGTGCCCCTGAGAGAGAGAGCTCAAATCGTCGAATTGAGCTTGGACGTTTTTAATCCCTCGCCGGACTGCAATCGTGTTTTTATGGCTTCCTTCACCAAATATTTCGTCGCAAACCTTCCTAAGGTTGTGTACCTCGTGCGAGTCTATGCTGATAAAAATCAGACCATCATCTTTTAGAAGGTTGCGAGCTAACTTGAGGCGCGGGTACATCATACTCAGCCAGTCAGAATGAAAGCGACCATTAGTCGCAGCATTGGCAAGCAGGTGTTTGCCCTGCTCGTCTTTCTGATTTGAGCGAATTAAGTAACTTTCCGTCGATTCAGAGAAACTATCTTTATATACAAAATCATTTCCTGTATTGTAGGGCGGGTCAATGTATATCAGTTTAATCTTGCCAAGAAAGGTTTCTTGCAGCAGTTTTAACGCATCGAGATTGTCGCCTTCGATGAATAAGTTCTTCGTAAAATCGAAGTCAATGCTTTGATTTCGACAAGGTCGCAGCGTTTTTGCGATTGGCGCGTTGGCCGTCAGTAGTGCCTCACGCTTGCCAGGCCAATTTAGGTGATAACGTTCCTGCGGCCCTTCAATGATCGATCCCGACAGCTCTTGGCGCAGTTGGTCAAAGTCTACCGCGAGTTTCACTCCACCAACTTCGTCCTTCGTTTCAGTCACGCAGCCAGGAAACATTTGGCGAATATGCGCGATGTTATGTTGTGTCAGGTCAGGGGAGTGCATTTTTAGCTTGTCCATCTTATTCCTATTTTTCTCGCAGGTCAAACGGCTGTTTTATAGCGTTGAATAGTTTTTGTTCCCGGAGGATGTTCTTGAATCAATAGTCCTTCGCGAACCATTGGGTATAGGTAGCGAGATCGAATTGTATGTTTATTTGAGTTAAGGGATTCCGATATGTCTTTTAGGCTCCTAAATTGGCCTTCGCAAATTCTTAGTATCTCTAACTTTCGTAAATCTCGATCTGTTTTCTGGTTCGACATACTTGTGCGATCCTTTTCTAGCAATTTGGACCGCTCAACTGTCCAATTTCATATTTCAATTTGCGTAATTCCGAGTTGATTTCCACTTTGCGATTGAATTGTTTTTCCTTCGCCAGCTTAGCGCCTACCTTCGCGATCTCGCGCTCTTTGGCCCTCACACCATCCAGACGCTCGACCAAGGCAGCAAAACTTTCGTTGGCACGAGGGGGCAAAGGTATCAACCGTTGTAGCAGGGCCTCATAGAGCCCCACCAAGTCGAGTACCACCGGCATATCACTGCGCACGCTGTCGGCTGGGATCCATGGGGTCGAAAAGTAGTCACTGACTACCGTCTTGCTCGCGTCTGCCTCGCTGGGCCGCTTGTGTGTAGCAATGACCCTTAGCTTACTATTGCTCTCCAACTCGAAGACGATGGGGAACTGCACAGCGCCGTCAATACATTTCAGTACATCGACGGACAATTCTTCCGTCTTCAGAACGATGCGGAAAACCTGCACCTCCGGCACGCCTGGCTTGGCTGGAAGGTTAATGGTTTCTGGCGCAAGTTTGTACTGCCACACAATCTGCTCGACCTGCTCCACGAACAGGTCTTTTATGCGTGTATTAGCCCCGCTGTGCTCGTAAATCTTATTCTTGGGCAGTACGCGACCAAACGCGGCCTGTTTGGGGTAATTGATCAGCGCCAGATGCTGGGCTGGAGGTGTACTACTCATCCAGCCTCCTGAATCACAAGGAAAGTGATGAGTTCGAAGTCATCTAAACCCGCGATGGTATTGGTCAGCGCCGTGGTCTTGCCACCGCTGAACAGGCTGTCCAGGTCTTTTTCTTCCTTCACCTCGATCATAGAGCGAATGGTCTTGTTCAGCAGCTCGGAGTAGAGCTGCATGTTTCTTCCATCGTTCGTCTCTTTGTTGAAGGATTGGCAGGCGATCGAGACGGGTTCGCCCTGGCCCTTGCAGCCGCTGCGCACGAGATCCAGCAGGCGCTTGACCTCGGTGTGATCGTTGATCACCTCGCCACTGCGCCCGACGTAAACGAGGTAGTACGGATGCAGTCGGTTGTGCTGGTTGACGTTGACCTGCGGGTTAAGATTGCGCAGAGTGAAGATCACTCCCGGTTTCAGTCCCAAAGCAGGATTTGCCGGAATCACTGCATGCATACCGTTAGGCACATGGCTGGGTTCACCATATGCCTTTACGTGGTTGAGCAAGTCCATGCGGAAATCGTTGAGCCCTAGGTCTGTGATCGACACGCCAGTTTTTAGGTCTTCCAGCTCGATCACTTCTTCCTGAAGGCGGCGTAATTGCTCCTTGCGGTAGGTGACATCGTTGGCTTGAGCAGAAAGTACGTTGTCGTCGCCGGTCGCCGTCACGTCGGCGATCATCATTCGGCTCTCAACCCGCTCTTTCAGGTTGATGTATTCGTCAAGCGAAATGTCGGGCCAGTAATTCGCTAGCTGAATGCTGGCGTTGGGCGAGCCAATGCGGTCGACACGCCCGAAACGCTGAATGATGCGGACCGGGTTCCAGTGGATGTCGTAGTTGATTAGGTAATCGCAATCCTGAAGGTTCTGGCCTTCGGATATACAGTCCGTACCGATCAACAAATCAATCTCTGCCGACTCTTGTGGGAGCACTTGAGCCTTCGACTTGGAGCGCGGGGAAAACAGGGTCAAGAGCTCCTGGAAGTCGTAGGCCTTCTTAAGCGTGGACTTGGGCGAGCCAGTTCCCGTGACTTTGGCACTGTGGAGCTGCTGGTTAGCCAGCAACTCTGGTGCGAGGTTACTGTAGAGATAATCGGCGGTATCGGCGAAGGCCGTGAATATGATGATCTTTTTGTTGCCGGGGTTGATTGGATTGGCGATTTTGTTGAGTACGTGCGCCTTGAGGTGTTGCAGCTTAGCGTCGTCCTCGGGCGTGATCTTGTTCATCGAGGCGAGCAGGGCGTTGATGATTTCCAGATCAACGCTCAGGTCATGCCCCCAAGAGGGCAAATCCATATCGGCCAGGCTGATCTTGACCTTGCCGCCAATCTCACCGCCGTTCAACATGGACAGATCGTCGTCTTCGGCGTCTAGGTGGTCCAGCACTTCGGAGAGGTCGGCGACATCGACTACACCGCTGCCTTCGTTGAAGCGGCGGATGTTCGCCAGCATGTTAGCGTGGTTGGCACGCAGGGATTGCAAGGTCAGCCGGAAGGATTCGATGGAGCTTTCCAGGCGCTTGAGCAGATTTGTGGTCATCAGCGCTTGCAGGCCCTTCTCGCGTCCATACAGGCTGAGGTTTTCTTTCTTGTCGCCGGACTGTGCGTTGTACAGGTCGATGTATTTTTTGACGCGGCTTTGAAGGATATAGGCGGCAGGGGTGTACACGCACAACTTAAGCAGGGACAGCTGCTCGAAAATTTCGTTGAACCCCAACACGTCCGAGCGCTGGGTCAGCGGGCAATGGAAGGAAAGCGGCTTGCGACGTTCAGGGAATCGGCCGATGTCCTTCATATCGTAGAAGGTTTGAATATGCTTGCGTGAGCGTGCGATAGTTACGCTGTCCAGCAACTCAAAGAAATCGAAATCGAGCGAGTCGAGAATGGCGCGAGCAGTGCGTTCCTCTGGTGGCAATTTCGACCAGACAGTGAAGGCGGCTTGTGCCCCACGAAAAATCTCTTCCACGCTCTTGCTAGTCTTAAGCTTCTTGCTGAGGCTTTCGGAGTCGCCCTCGTAGGCTAAGGCCAACTGGTTGCGCAGGTCGGAAAAGCGGTTATTGACGGGGGTAGCCGAGAGCATCAGCACTTTAGTCTTCACGCCCTCCCTGATGACCTTGTTCATCAGCTTCTGGTAGCGCGTTTCCTTGTCCTTGTAGACATCGTTGTTGCGGAAGTTGTGCGATTCATCGATGACTACGAGGTCATAGTTGCCCCAGTTGATGCGGTTCAGCGGTGTGCCAAACGACTCACCGCTGGTGCGGCTGAGGTCGGTATGGCACAGCACGTCGTAATTAAACCGATCCTTCGCGAAGATGTTCGTCTTCAGATTTCGACTGTAGTTGAGCCAGTTGTCCGCCAGCTTCTTCGGGCAAAGAACCAACACTGAACGGTTTCGCAACTCGTAATACTTGATCACTGCTAGCGCAGTGAAGGTCTTGCCCAAGCCAACGCTGTCCGCCAGAATGCAACCGCTGTAGGTTTCCAGCTTATTGATAATGCCGGTGGCTGCATCCTTCTGGTAGTTGAAGAGCTTTTGCCAGACCAGTGTGTTCTGGTAGCCGGTGCGGTCGTTGGGAAGCACGTCTTCGTCGATGTCGTCCAGGAACTCGCTGAAGATGTTATAGAGCATAAGGAAGTAGATGCTCTCTGGCGAGTTCTCCTGATAGACAGAGGCAATGTGATCACAGATTTGTTGCGTCACATCTTCTAGCTTTTCGGGGGCGTTCCAGATTTGGTCAAACAAGCTGAGATAGGTGGCCGTAAACGTCGGCTCGTTCATCTTGTTGACGAGGTTCGACACGGCATTGCCTTGCTGGTAGCCCAGGTCAACTGCAGTGAAGCCATGCAGGGGCATGTAGGCAGTGTCGCTGTTCTCGCCCGTGTCGCCACCGCCCGCCTGCACGCAGGCAAATTGCTGCATCGGCGCCTTCGTCCGATTGCTCTTGAATCGGGCCTTGCGACGAATCCAGTCAGCGCACTCTTTGGCAATTGCACGCTGGGTTAGCTTGTTGCGCAACTGGATTTCAAATTCACTGCCGTACAGGCTCCGCTCGCGATCGAGCTTAGGAATGTGAAATTCTCGACGCTCTTTGCGGATTATGTCTGTAACTTCATTGGCAACGAAAGTTGGCGACGTGAAGATGAAGTCCAGTTCCTCGATCTGCCCCAGCTCCGCCTTCAGGGCTTCGAACGCATACATCGAAAAGCAGGAGGCAGCGATCTTCAGTCGCGCCCCTGACTTCAGAGTTTGCCTCAGGTCGTCACCGAGAAGGCAACTGATGTTGTCAATGAGTTCCATTGAGTTCCTTTCCCTTCTTCACCCCTTCTGTAGGTGGCACGTCTGCCTTCAGGCCAAGCTCCTGTGCGTAGTTCAGAATCAATACCTCCACCATTGAGGCAATAGACCGGTGATCCTTCTCAGCCGCCATACGTAGCAGCTGCTTCACCTCCGCCGACGTTCGGATCGAAAGTGTTTCGTCTTTTGGGCGCTTCATAGGCTGATCCTGATACTGATGTGCTGCGAATGTACTGCGTTTTTTGCTTTCCTGCCAGCATTTCTATGTAACGCCGGGTGCGAACAAGTTGGACCATCGAATCTGATGAAATTTTGGGCACATATTATGAATTTGCTGGTACGGACTACCATGCAAATCAATTAACAATATCTGAACAGTCAAGCGAAGGAATTACCGCATCATGATGAAAATTACAGCAGCACCTAAATGGCAAGTGACGAGCTCGCGCAGCCCACTCAGTTCCAAGAGCAGAGTACCGATCACGGTCAACACCGGTCCGATGACGATTGGGCAAGCGCTGCTCCCGCGCAGCCTCGATGTCTCGTTCGAATTTAAATATCGTCGCTAAATCCAACCTCATCCCTTCGCGGTAGTTAATGCCGCGTCCAGACTGGCCCATGACATTTCGGTGTCATGGGCCTTTTTCATAGCTGTGCTCGCTCCGGCGGGCTTAACGATTTTTGGAACTACGAATGAAAAATGCAAACGCAACCAATGAAGTACCAGCGGCGTCTGGCCCTCAGTACATCACGCTGAAGAGCGGCAGCGCCCTCAAGCTCGGGAAGCACGCCGACGGCACCATCAGCTACAAGGTGGCTTGCGACACGGGGCGAACAGCACTGTTCCTCGCGATTACAGACAACTCCAGCGGCGGCTACTTCAGTCGGGAATACGTTTCTGTCGTTCGCATTGAGGAGCTACTCGCCAAGATCGACCAATCGGGCTTCCCATCAAAGGTGCTCAAGGCAGCCTTTACTGGCATGAGTAGTAACAACGCCGGCTTTCTAGCCGCAAGTCTCCATGCGGAAGGCTTGCTCGTGCGCGCCGCCGATAGCGAAACCAAACACGTCCGCGCCGGGGACTGGGCCAAATGGAAAACCTCGTCGCTGGCTCTGGAGGGGACCCCGGAAGAGATGGGCTCGCCACCGGCCGGGGCAGCCGATGCAACGGATAGCCCAGCGAATAACAAGGTGATCACGGCCAAGCCCCACAAGCCCGTTAACCCCACTAAATGATATCGAGCTCACATGCATGATCAACATCCGAACTACACCATCTTAGTCAACTGGGGCGTCGGTACGCGAAACCCGCGCGGGTTTGGCTGCCCTAAGGCCTGCGACTATTGCAACTGGCGAGGGTGGGGAGGTCTGCCTTACCAAGCGCAGTCCTCCCAACAGGTGGCGGCCTTCATCGCTTCATGCCGGAAAAGCACGGTTTCCATCAGCGGCGGCGCCGAGCCGCTATACCGGTTGAACGAGAATCTGCCGAAACTCCTAACCATGATTGGCGTCATCAGGGATCACGGATTTCGAACACGAGTCGTCACCCGTGAAGTGCAACACGTCGCCAAGCTTGACCGGATTGTGGATCGCTTCTCAATTTCACTGGACGCGGAAGTACTGGCGGAATTGCCGCGCTATCAGCACGAGTGGACGGGGATGGATGTCGAGTATTCGCTCGTCCTGCCACCTCTGCCAACCGAGCAGCTTCAGGCATTGATGCCGCAGTACACAGCGCTGCATGGTCGGCTTGGTCGCCGTCTTGTCCTGCGCGAAAACATCAATTCGCTTTATGGCGTGGATTTCAGCCAGCTGTCCGCAGGTCATCGCGGCATCGTCTTCGTTCCTAAGTCGCTGTGTTTGGCAGGTCGGTATTTGGCGACGCAAGAATGGCGCGGTCACGAGATTCTGCTCGACCATCAAAAGTTGTTCGAACATCTGATGCAAGACCCACGAGTCCATATCTTCGGCGGTGCAGTCAAGCACATGCTGAGCGCGACCGTACACAGCGAGTTCACGGACATCGATCTTGTCGCTACCGATACCGCTGCCTTGCAACCATTGCAGGAGCGATTTGGTTATCGGTTCAGGGAGGTCTCGGAAGGGGCGGCAAGCTATCCGCGCTACTACCTGGGCAAGTCCAGCCGCGCCGGTAAATCAATCCACCTCGTTTTGCTCAGGACGAGCGAGGACGCAAAGCGATTCATCTTTTCTGCACAGTACGACATCGATCGCGTGGGCTACAGCAATGGACGCTTCTACTTCGATGACCGGGTCGGCGAGACGTCGATCCGGCAAGCACTTCAAAGGAAGCAAGCGACCGCTGTTGTCGGCCCCCGCGAGCTGACATTGTTCAGCACAAACCGACCATCAATCGAAGCACGCCACCTTATCAAGCTCGTTCGCCGTGGCTTCGCCATTCATGACAACAACAGGAATCAACACTATGCAAGCAACCATTTTTGTGCGACCGGAGACCATCCAGACTCTGGAGGTCATTCAGCCGCTCGACTACTATGATCGCGTCTCCCTGAGCGATGAAACTGGACAGGAACTCACCAGCGCTCCGGGATACTTTCTCAACACGGCAGCCCTTCGTATTGCAGAGCTTCCTGCCGATGCCAATATCGCTCTCACGCTGACACCCGAACAGGGCGATGCGTATCACCGAGCCGTGACCGCGCCCGGTGAGTTGCGAGGTGTGGTCTACGCCGGCGCCGCGCACCTGCCGCCCGATTACGCCAGCATCATCAAGTACTGGTCTCCGCTGACGGTGAGCGCCTTTCATCGCAACGCCGTGTATTACCAGAATGTCCACCAGGCCTACTTGGTACAGCTTGCCGTGATTGATGGTGACGAACCGGCAGACCCCTACGTTGAACCGATACCCGCCGACGAGCTGCTAACGGATGGTGTCGTGTTCTGCCTGCGTGGCCTCGGGGTGCAGTTAGAAAACTGTGATCCGCACCATTTCGTTGAGGTGAATTTGCCGATCGACCCGGTCATTCTCGGCATCGAGCACGACGGCCTGCGAGGATCGAGCGAGTACCGATTTGATGCTGACGGCCCATGGGACCGGATCTACTTGCGCGTCGCTGACATCATGGCCTCGCCAAACCCAAACCTGGTAGCAATCTCGGCCCTGCGCAGCGAGTTAGGTGACTACGGATTCGTATATTGATCGGCCAAAAGCAGTAGGAAGCTTCCTGACGCGTCGTGTCTCGTTCGTAGGCGTCGCAATCCTCTTCACGCTCCGTCCGAAAGTTCAAATGGGCGAGGGCACGCCTCATCAACTATATTCCGGGACGTCCAATTAGCCGGCCAGCTTGCATGGCGAGCGAGGGCCGGCGCGCCCGGATTTTCTAATCGAAGGGAAATCGTATGCTACCCGATGCAATCTCGGAGGCTGCCATTTTTAGTCTTGGCAGCGTGGTCGCAACGCCCAACGCATTGGACCTCTTGGAGCAACACAGTATCGCGCCACTCAGCCTGCTCAAACGACACGCTGCTGGCGATTGGGGGGACGTGGCTGCCGATGACGCCAGAGCGAATCAAGATGCACTGAAATGCGGTTGTCGACTGCTCTCGTCGTACCGCATCGCGACCGATGCAAGGATCTGGATTATTACGGAAGCGGACCGCTCGGTGACAACGCTGCTTTTGCCGTCCGACTATTGATCCATTCTTGTGCGATATGCCGGCCGCAGTTCGACCCGGCCGGCACATCCAATGTGCAGCGTGGTCAGTTCAACCCCGTCGGGAAGCCTGCACAAATCACCGGAAAGAGACCGGAACAGTTCTGCGCGCGGTGCCCCGCAGCCATCCCAAACACATTAGCTAAGGTGCCGGCAGGGCTATTCACGACTGACTGTGACGGTGGGCACGGTGGGCAACGGACTTAGAAGACGGTGTCACGGAAAGGCGAGGGAGAGCATTCAACTCAAATCGACATCAAGGAAACGTAATGAGAAAGAACAAGTTCAGGTTCACCAATCGGGCGCTAAGCCAGTTGCCGGCGCACGCGCTGGACTCGCCATCGCGCTCGGCAGAGTACAGCGACGCGGACGTGATCGGCCTACGCGTACTGGTCAACAAGCAAGGGCGCAAGTATTTCTACTTCCGCTTCGTCTTCGATGGGCAAAAGCGAGCCGCAAAACTTGGTGAGTTCCCGGCACTGGACGTCGCGGAGGCGCGCACTCTTGCCCTCGAAATGCGGGCCAAGGTGGACCGTGGCATCAATCCGCAGCAAAGCGATAGCAGCCCCATCTCATCATTGACGTTCGAGGCCTTCGGCAAGGATGAGTACATGCCTTTTGCGCGTCAAACCAAAAGAAGCGCCCATGATGACGAGTGTCGCTTGCGTGTCCAGATCTATCCACGGTTCGGCACTCGGAAGATGAGCGAAATACAAACGCGGGAGATCCAGCAATTCCACGCTGACATGAAGGAATCGCACTGTGCTGCAACGGCGAACCGCCACCTGTCGCTGATTTCTAGGATGTACAAGCTGGCGGTGCAATGGGGGCGCGTCGAGCGCAACCCATGCGTTGGCATCTCGAAATTCAAGGAAAACAACCAGCGGCAGCGCTTTCTAACACCGGAAGAAATACAGAGGATGTACAAGGCCATGGGGAGCGAACCGAACAAAACAGCGGTCGCCGCATTGAAGTTTCTCCTGCTGACCGGAGCGAGGAGGGAGGAAGCGTTAAAGGCAAGGTGGGAAAACGTCGATCTGGAAAACGGCGTATGGTTCCTGCCACAGACGAAGTCTGGGCGCGGGAGATATGTGCAGTTGAACAGTGAAGCTCAAACCCTCTTGAAAGCACTGCCGCGCGGCGATGGTATCCCATGGTTGTTCCCGTCAAAGCGCGATCCAAGCAAGCCAATCTACAGCCCACGGGACGCATTTGACCGCGTGCTCACAGCGGCAGGCATTGGGCATCTTCGACTGCACGATTTGCGGCATACGCATGCAAGTATTGCAATCAATGCCGGTGTTTCACTATCGGTGATTCAAGCGCTTTTAAATCATCAGAGCCCTGTCCAGACGATGCGGTACAGCCATCTGATGAACAGCACTTTGCGCAACGCTACTGAGTCGATCGCCGAAGTGGTAAGTAAGGCCGTTACGAGTGCACCCGACGGTGCTACAGGCGCGCAGCAACGCCAGGTTTGATGGGACGTGCTTGGACGGTAGGATGGGGGATAGTTGGTCATATCGCCGGCTATCCGCCCATTTTTTTTCTTTAGTTGCTGAAGCCGGGTTGCGGCTTGTCGCTGATCAGAAAGCGCTCAACTTCGATCTCAGGGAAGCGCGGTCGAACCTTTTCGATGAACGTCAAGACGTCCTGGGTTGCCGGCACCGTGCGTTCGACCAGCGTCTCTCGCACGGCATTGCTTACGGCACTTTTGGACGTTGGATAGCCCAACGAGGTCAGCCAATCGGCCATCTCCTGATGCGTGACTTTTTCCGTCGCCGAGGTGACGCCGAATAGCTTCTGCGCGAATGCCCGCAAGAAGAGGCGCTTCATCACTCCTACCGGTCCGTCTTTGGTCATATTGATGGCGCGCTTGCCCGGCGTCGCGCTGCCACCTGTTCGGCGCGCACGTGCCACACTAAACTCGTAGGTGGCTTGCCAGGCTGTGAGATCGTCCAGAGTCTTCAGGCAGCGCTGCCGCCGCCACCCATCGAAATATGCGCGTGCCCGTTCGCCCGTTGAAGCGTCCGGCCACGGTACGGAATCGCAAGCGAGATGTTCCATACCTGCTACTTGAACCATGCGCGGGTTGACGAGCTGACGCTTGAAGTCAAACTCCAGATTCAGTGCAATTTCCCTTTCAACGCGGGTGACGTCCACATTGCGCAGCCACTGCTCGCGAAGCGAGGTGAAGGGGCGGGTTGTCGTTTTCTGGCCAGGCTTGCGTTCAAGGTAGAGCTTGACAAGGTAGTCGTTGTGCTCCGGTTTCGGCAGCGGCGGGGAGACGCCTGCCTTGGCCAGCAGTGCTGGTGCCGGATTACCATCATCATCGATCCAGTATTCTGCCGTGGCTTGGCCTCGCGTCTTCATGCCGATGACTTGACGAGCTTGATGCTTGCACTCAAGCATTTTCGAGCCCGGGGCGACGCGCTCGCACAGCGCCTGGAAGCGACGCGCCATCGGACCATCGCATCTCAGGCTGGTTTCAGGCGCGTCGGTCAGGAAGCCGTCGGTTGTGACACTGACCACGGTATAGCGCTCCGGGATGCCGCCGAGCACCTCGGCCATGACAGCGCGGACGAAGCCGGTCGCATGCGATGCCATGATGGCGTTCGTGATAGCCGAATGCGGCAGTTTCACGCTCGTCATGCCACGAGTATTGAACACAGTCTTTTCCTTGAGTCCCTGCGCAAGCTTGCCGTAAGCGGCATTACCCATAAGCTTGGCGTATTCTTCGAAGACATTAGCAATGGCTGGGTCGGTACGCATCGTCTTGTAATGGGAACGCAGTCCACGTGCCTTTTTTACGAATGCTTCGAACAGGCGATAGCTTGGGTCAGCCCAGGGGAAAATGACACCTTGCAGAATCTCGATCTGGCATCCCTGATTGAGGGCGACCTCGATTTCCGGTGCAGTGCAGTAGGATTCGCCCGAAAGTGGAAAGTACAGCCCCTTGACGCCCACTTCGACAGGGAGGGAAGGGAAGCGGCAGCCGTCCGGAAACTTGAACTTCACTCGTGCGAATCCGAGCACGTGCCCGACGAAGTCCTCTTCCTTGGTCGTGAAGCGCATGCCCTTGTAGTCGATTGCGCACAGGTCGGTAAGGCCGGTCGTATATGCACCAGCCAGGTCGAAGTCAAACCATCCCCCCACGTGGGTCGGGCCCATGTGGAAGCACTCGTTGCGGCCGCCGTGGTAGGTCATGGTGACGAACGGTTCAATAATCAACCGCTCCGCGCATGGAATGGTTTCTGTCATACCGCACACTTTGCGCTTGTGATCGTTCCAGGCCTCCGACCGGATCGTCTGATTACCCCAGGCAGCGTTGAAGTTAATCCCTTCACCCTTGAGCACGTTTTTGAGCATTGTGACCGCCAGGCTACTGACCGTGGGCGGTAGCGTCTCGCACCCAACTTCAATGCGGGCAAACGTCTCCAGGCGTTGAAGGAAGCGGACCGTGATTTCGGCATCGCGCATAGCGTAGCTCTCGAAAGCCGCCTTATCGGCCTGCAGCAACAGGTCCATGCGGCTCTTTGAATGCCCATCTGGAAGTTCGATCTTGGGAAGGTCGAGCGCCGTGCCGATACGCTCCAGCGTCACCCATTCAGCGACGTGCCGACCGATGTCAATAAAGTTAGTTTGCAGGATGAACAGGGCAATGCCGTCACGTACAACGGACGTCGATTTCAGAGGCAGCGCTGCACCGGTCCGCTCGTACGTAAAGCTGACATCCTGACCAACGGTGGCCACCTTACCACCTGCGCTGTCCAGCTCCGTCTTGAAGTGAGCGAAGTCGGAAAACGCGGCGAGGTCGAGGCGAAGGAAGAACCCCGCGATCGTTACCTTGCTCGGCCACTCCGAAATGACGCCCGCGTCGAGTGCTTCCAGAATCAAATTGAGAAGCTCGCGTTGCAGACTCGGACGAGCGCTTTTCACGGTCGTTTTTGGGTAGATGATCTTGGGCAGCTCGCCCTCATCGCCGATCAGATGAAATTGCAGGGAGAGGACGTCGTTCTCCCCCGTTTCCGGATTAAACGTGAACTCGCTATCGAAGCCGATCAGTACACGGGGACCATCGCTATTAACGAATGGCTTGCTCGGGTCACTGTCGAACAGTTTCAATTCACGCTGCAGCTTCGCTTCGAGCTTTGCGAACTCGGCATCCGGATCGAAAGCGAGTAGGCCCGTCTCCGCAGGTTCGGGAAAACTGCTGTCGTTTTGCGGTGTATATGCCCCTGCTTCGAAATTACAACCTTCGGTTGCCGATTCAAAAATTCTCGTTTCCATAATTTACCTGTACCCGGTGAAAAAAAGGCGGACTTGCTGTCCGCCTGTCGAGTTATTTCTTCGATTCCTGCTTACTGTCCTTGGCTTGAGCTTCTACCGCTGCCGCCTTTGGCGCTTCCTGGAGAAAGCTCCAGTCTGGATTGCGGTAGCGGCGATTGCCTTCAAGGGCCTGATTGATGATGTGTTGCACCCGTTCGGCCTTTTCTGCATCGGCCACTGGGATCCAGTCCAGCATCTTTCCGCGAGCATCCATCAGCACAACGCCCTTGTTCGGAAAGGCCTTGACCGACTGCACTACAAACGAGGTATGGGAATTACCGTTAGGCAACACAACGCGATTAGTCATCTTTTTTCTCCAATGTTTCATGCTGTGCGCAGCGCCTCCGGGACACGCTCCTGCACCGGTTCAGTCATCGCATCGCTCCGGAGCCCTACGCACAAGTTTTCGTATCAATCCTTTGCGGTCATCGCGTCGGATCTGGCCAATTCCAGTCGATCGTTGACCACATTCGCTGTCCCAATCAGCCGTTCATCACTGAGAACGGCGTAACGCGCAGCTGTTACGTTTATGCTCGAATGCCCCAGGAACCTGGACGCATCCAAAATTGGCACGCCAGCGTTCACGACGATCGAACACGCAGTGCGCCGCCAATCATGAAAGCTGAGGCCTTCTATCCCCGCTCGCCTCAGTATCCGTTTATAGGCTTGGGTAGGCCGGCTCATGTGCCCACCGTCGCGCCCCGGAAACAAGAACTCATTGCGGCGGTACGCCTGTAATTCCTGCAGAACGGATCGAGCTTCGGCCGATAGCGGAACCTGCCGGCTCTTCCCGTTCTTGCCCCGGCGGATGATCAAGAAGCATCCGTCCGGGCTGATGTCATCGAACCGCGCCTTGAGCGCTTCCCCTATCCTCAGCCCGCAACTGAGCAGAAGGCGAACCAACAATCCTGGGTAGGAAGGTTGGGGTTCCGCGTCGATCGCTGCATACACCGCCTTGATTTCGGCGTCCGATGCGATGCGACGTCGCTCGTTATTCTCCTGCTTCATGCGCAGGGTTGTTGCAGGGTTCCGGTCGATCAGGCCGGTATCGTGTGCCCGACGAAAAATCGTCTTAATGAGCGCACACACCCTGTTTCGGCTAGCCACCGACAAGTGCGGTGGCAGTCCTTCGATGAGTCGCAGCAATTCACCAGACTGGACGTCCGCAATCGGCCTTGACCCGATCACAGGACGAACATGGTTGTTGAAGCGACTCCTGTAGTCTCTGGCACTTGCCCGTTCGCGCAGCGCCCATGGATAGATTTGTTCGTCGAAGAACTTAGCTACCCAGATGCGCCCCACGCGAGGGGATTGCCCCGCTTGAACCAAGGCCAGTATCTTGAAAGCCTCTGCAACTGCGCTGGCCATTGGCCCATCGCCTAAGCTGATGCGCACCTTCTTCTTAGTCGTGGGATCGCGGCAACGAAGCCCCCAGTCGATTGCTCCCCCTTTATATCCAACGATTCTTAGCCCCGGCACGATCCCGCTGGCAATCTCCGCTTGCTTCACATTCAATGCGGTGACCTTATCGAGAACGGTCCTCCTGAGCGCATCTTCTTGCGCGAGGTATTTCATAGCGCGCCTTTCTGCTGCTTTGCGTCGCAAACGTCGCGACAGGGAGAACGATACGCGCGGCGAACCTAATTTTCGACCGCAGAGGTGGGCAGGCAAGGCTTAGTCATTCCCTCACGCCGGTTAAATGAATCGGGGCGGCCTGAGCCAGGATATACTTGCGAAATGCACCCACTTTTAGAGGAAGAGTTGTGAAAATTGCGGAAAGCGGGCTCATGCATACGTTGTTAGCGCAACTCTTGGCACTCACGCAGTCGTCCAATACCGAGCTATACAGGCAGGCAGTCGGGCTGGGGATCATCAAAGAAGGGGGGCTCGCTCTGAAGAGCTTCCACTACCACGTCCGCAACCTCGGGCTGCGACAGGAATCCGCATCGCACGTAAAGCGAGCAGGAGTGGGGGACGGGAAGCGTCCCCCATCGCTAGCGCCTTGCCGCCTATTCTCCAGTCCGATACTGTCGTTCTCGGTACGTTTGATCCCATTCACCTATGAATCGGAAGCAGGCGCAGGCGAGCCTGTCATGTATGGCGCGTTGGGAGTCGTCCAGGAATTGTGCTCAGGGATGTTGCGAGTAAAAGTCCTTGGCTCAGGGTGCACATCACCGAACGATTTATGCGGCCTGGAACTTGCACCTCTCGCTGAATTTGTCGGATCAGCGATCAGCCTGCCCAAATTGAAGATCGAGGCGGTGCACTTCCCAACGACGCGGTACCAGTCCAGTTTTAAAGCAGTTCCGGAAGGACTAATCGCTGCCTGGCTCGGCTATGCGCAGCCTGTGAAGCGAGCGGCCGGACTCCAACAAGAGTTTGCGAAGTTGTGTAAGGCTTGTCTTGATGGGGCGAACTGGGGAGGAGATGCGCACAGACTGCGCCCGCAGGTCGACGCGTTTCAGTTGGACTTCCCGAACCAGGCCGAGTCAGCAATGCTTAATTTGTCTCGACCACGCGGCAAGCCTTGGCAACTTCGCACGGTAACGAAGGAGATCAATGCTCGCGTCGATCGTTGGAACTTGGGGCTTCGAACCGATGAGGACGGGCCGCTGCGCGACGAGCTGAGCCCGGTACTACGGATATGGATAGCGCGCCAGTGCTTTAAGCGGGTTTCGATGTTCAACGAGGATAGGCAACGCGACGCACTGCTCGGACTCTGCAAATCGATCATGTACCGGAAACGACTCGACCCTGTGGTGCTCGCACGTATCCAGGATCTCGGAGTCGAACACTTAGATCGCAACAATTACCCGATTTATCGATGACTCATCAGAGCAGTATAATTGTTGCAAATTTCGCAGCGATCTCCGGCTGCATAGACAAATGTAGTTCACTATCATATGCCCCTTCCTTTCGCTCCCATTGTTGCAGCACTGTACGCAGGCGGTTCACTTGTACCCCACGCGGCGGGCGGCTTCATAGTCACCGCAGCTGGCGGTGGCGGCTATGTCGCCGGTACCTACCTAAGCACAGCCACGATCGTCTCGGTTCTGACTGTCGCCACGGCCAGCGCAGGCAGTATTGCTGCAGCGCTCACAGGCGGCGTGGCTGCACTATGGGGTTCTGCGGGTCTTTTCGGTACGACGATTGGCGCGACCGGGATCAAAGGCGCACTGATGTCGGTGGGGCTAATATCGGCTACGCCCCTGTGGGTACCAGTGGCAATAGGAGGCGCGGCGGCCACGAGCGTGGGCGGTGCCGGGTATTTGCTCTACCAGATCGGTAAATTGAAGAAAAAAGGTGACAAGCTCCAGCCTGGACAGGAAGCACAGTTCACAGACCAGGACGCCAAACTCTTTGAAAAAATTCTTCTAGCCTTACACGAGAAGGGGAAGTTGGCCGACTAGGGTATAGAGGCGCAACTTGGGAAGGCAGAGTGCTGCCGTGCCGAGATGTCGCCTTCCTGGGGTAACGTTCACTGTAACTTTGCGGTATATACTTCCCCGACGGGCAACTTACAACAGAGGTGCGATAGCATTTTCCGTCCACCAGTTTAGGATGGTATTCGTCCGGTGGCGCTAGCGATCAAGCTCACCGGGCCAAGCAACGTTCAAAATGTCCTCAAGCGTGGGAATTGAACGGGCACGGTCTGCTAGTCCGCGCCCAAACTTGCCGACGTTATCTGCTGGCGATACGTCGGGTTCTGCCTCGTTCAGCTGAAACCTTCCAGAAGACTTCGGTCGGCTGGTGATGGCGTCGGTGCCTGAGCGCTTTTCGTTGACCGGGCGCGCCTGCGCACCGTGTTCCGGGCAGCAGCTGCCACAGGCATTACAGATATAGCGACCCGCGCTGCATTTGTGCTTCAAATCGCGCGAATCGATAATTTCACGGCACTTCAAGCCCATGCAGTGGTTGATATAGTAATTGTTGCCGTGTTCCACGCAGGCCGGGTCGTTGCAATGAAA
>Ga0265798_10003759_pt1 | contig 21372 bp, 20 predicted proteins | sample P3T30metagenome_FD_192430 | JGI IMG/M metagenome (GOLD analysis project Ga0265798, IMG submission 192430) | Plant litter microbial communities from East Loma Ridge, Irvine, California - P3 T30 | ecosystem: Environmental > Terrestrial > Plant litter > Unclassified | place: USA: California... | reverse complement strand
GTCCTGGTACCCATCGATTGGGCACACACGTAGCAGATCGGTTGTCTTGTGGGATCACAAGCCCGATGAGGGCCTTTCATTCCAAGCCGCACCCACAGTTGACCTAAAGACACATCGGTTGCGATCCGACAGCCAGCGCAGAGCGCGTGAAGATTTCTACCAGAGGAAACGCTGCGTCTTGCCTGGCTCACTAGGCCAAGTGAAGCCTCTGTAAACGAAGAGATATATTATCGCAGCATTGATAGCCAGTAGCCAGACGGTCTCGAGTCCAAGACGCACATCGTACCCGTTCACAGCGAAAGACCGGCTCGTCTTAAGTGAAGCAGGCCGGCTTGGGACATGCAAGCGCCAGATGATCCAGGGGACGATGAAGTATCGAGGCTCCACCAGGGGAGCTGTTATGACCGAGAGGCCCGTTGTGATTAGCCAGATGGTAATGAAGCTGATTTGGCAGGGCGAGCATCCGATCTCGTCGCTGGTTGGACGAGCGTTCTCGCGTCTGCGCCTTAGTGCTTCTCCACTATTGGGCGTGCCGGCAATACACTGCCAGGATAACCATGCGCATGTATAGTAAATCGGTACTACCAGATATCTTAATGCTGGGTGTCGTCGGAAAATTGCGAATACATAGAAGACGTAGTGTCTATTGTCCGCCAGCGTGTAAGGATGGATAATGGTGTTGAGATGAACGGCCGCAAAGGCCCCAACCATAAAAACGCACGGTAACAAGAAGCCGTGGTACTTGGGTGTCCTGTTGGAAAAGCCCGTCCTCGTGGGGTGTTCTATGAAGCGGGCCGGCACAAATGTCGCGAGAATCTGAAACAGAGGCCGAAGCATCAACGGACTTGAGAAGAAAGCAATGTAAGGCCACATGTAGAGCATCTGCGGGATATGTATAGTCGCAGTGTGGGCAGATTTGTCGCCTAGAGCATATTAGCCTATGTGCCTGAGGACAGCAAAAGACAAATTTACCGAGAACGACGCTGCCATTCCAAGCCACAAAAGCAGAAAAAAGAAGGATGAGCACGAGATATGGTAGGGCGACTTTCAAGACCAATGCAGGCTTCCTCAGCACTGCTAGTCCCATCGACAATAGCAGAACTACATAATCTAATGAAGTTGCTTCGTTAGCGAGGCAATGGGACACAACGTAATGGGCTTACCTTGGAGATGAGCGTCTTGTATTGGACAGTCATACACTAGACCTTCTTCCCAGCTTTGTCGGAGCAGTGCACCCACATTACTCGAGTCTGAACGCTTCAACAAGATGGAGTTTGACTTCAGTGCATCGACCAGATTGAGACCAGCTGGAAAGACAGCAATCCAGAAAATGTTAGTCTGCCGAAAGAGCAAGGCAATGACGCCAATAACGATGGCATTCAAAACATCATACAGATTGCCATGAGATGATGACTTTCTCAAAAACGTAGAGTAGCTGAAGAGTACTGCAAAAGTGGACATGACATCCGTGTAGAACAACGCCGAGAAGAAGAACAATGGGGGAAATAGAGCGATGTTCAGGGCGGTATTAGCATCTAGTAGAGTAGTGGGATCACCAGTCGCCAGTCTGTGATCCGTAGATCTGCCTTTGTTTGAAGTCTTCGCGGCGGGAGAGCGGAGGACGCGGAGGATGCTGTAGACCAGAGGACACATCAAGCATAGCGCACTGACGTTCAAGAATCGAAGTGAAGACGTATCACAGCCTATGAAAGGTTTCATGAGCTTGGCCACGAGATATCTGTACCCTTTTAGCATTGATCGCTCGTGTTCCATGACAAATGTAGCCAATTACAAGCCTGGTGGTGTCGTGATCTTCGGGTCCCATGTATAGTCGCCCCTACAGTAAGCTTGGGCCTGAGGGACATGGAAGAACTCATCCTGGTATGGTGTGAGTCCTTCCTCTCTTGTTTCCGGGAGTGAACTTACGAGATATGGTTCAGGGACGTTTCTGGAGACAAGCGTATGCCACTGGGTCCCGAGGCTGACAGTTGCTAGCATCGCAGCTGGCAACGCGGATCTCTGCAACAGTCTAGACATCAGATCTTCTGTAAGATATCGCAGAGTGATGGTGAGGGTCGAAACGTGGTGATGTCGCACGTGAGTGGTCAGAAAGCTTCAACAGAGCAGCTGGTTGCTCCAGACCTTTTGATCTAGTTCCGATGTGGTTAGTACCAGCGAAACGCGCCGATATGAATACAACACAACACACGTCTCCAGACCGCATTAACGGTCAAGAGCAGCACCTGACGCTCTACAAAATGGCGCTTCCTCTTCCGCCGGGGCTGACTCCTCCCGAGATAGCTTTTCTGTGCGAAATGGAGCTTGTGACGGTCATACCGCGTCAAAGACTGGAAGGACTCGAGCTTCTGGGGGTATGTATGTCCCACCAACACCGCCACCCCGCCATGTCACTATGCAGTATTACTTCCGCCGTGAAAGTAATGATGAATATGCATCTGGGCCTGAATGCTGACTGAGCAGGGGCGCATTAAACCTCTCAACCCTCCACATAGAACCAACATCCCTCTGTGGCTCGCACTTCTTCTCAAGCGCCAACGGCGCGCCAACATTCTGCCTCCCCCATGGCTCAATACACATTCTCTCAATGCGATTCTGGACCATGAGATTGAACACGAAGAAACATTCTCTCCTCCGCCGCGATTACCTCCACAGCCGTCAAGCAACACCCTACCAACCTCCCCGCCATTCCTCGACAACAACACGGCAGACGCAGCGCCGGATGCGTTACCATACCACTGGCTAGAGCTGGGTGAGATGCTGCTGGAAGTCGCATCGGACGACTTTGAGGAGCCTGATAACGTGAGAAAGCTGTTGAGGGACATGCGCGAGGTCAGAATGGCGAAGCTCAGGAAAGGCGTGGAGGTGCTCGATGCGGGAGGTGGCTTCCAGATGAATGGTGTGGGAGGCATGGAGGTTGGAGAAAGCAGATCGTTTGTCACTGGAGTCATTGATGGGCTAAGGCATGCATGCACTGGAATGGTATTGTGTCGTTCAGCTGCTAACCAAGCACAGGAAAATTTCAGCTTCACGAGAGCAACAACGCAAGGACCGAGACCGAGAAGAGCTGGAGAACGGGTACTCTGGAACAGCTGGAGACTACGATGACGAGGAAATGGACATGCAATGAACACCACGCGCTGGAGACAGTCAGAGACCTGCCGCAGTACAGTACAGCGACTGGATGTCGTCAGTGCAGACCAGCAACCCTCAGCTTCAGAAGAGAAGCGTTCCTTGTCAACATCGATGTCTGCGACGGCAGTTCACACGATATTGGCATAGCGATGGACGTTGCTACCGCAGCATCCTGTCACGCCACACATATTGGAGACCGAGACCGAGTGTGTTTTTGTGCAAACCCGGAGAATGAGTCGAGCCATCAGCTGCTCGCCTGTTGGTGAGCATTATTCTGCAATCTCGTTCGTCGTGGAACGAGGACAAGCACTGAATTAGAGACGTCGATGTCGTTGCGATTGTCACGAGGCTTGGGTATAACAGCGAGATTCCGGAAGGCTTGCAGCTGCAGCATGTCACCCGAAGGGCGCACCACGCATCGCATATCGTAGAAGTATTACCGCTCGCAGCACGCATCATCGTAGAGCTAAGGATGCACGAGTTACGTCAATGGAGAAATCAACATTGTTGCAGGTGACGACAAGCCGCAGCAGCAAAGACATCTAAAAGGTGTAGATGAGGTATCATTGGTTGTTCCTCGACACAATATTGTCCAGTTTTGAGCACATCTGGGCTGATCTACGAGCTCAAAGCCACGTCTAAAACGGGTTCGTCGCTGCACCGTATGTACTCTACAAATGCCGAAGATCTAGAGTTTGCTACTCCTTTAAGTTCGAATACATTCAAGGCATACTGCGGAGTAGATCTCTACTGATACCACAACAACTATCATCTAGATAATCTGCCGTGGCATGGTCTCAAGTCATCGAATAGTAGGCGTGCGACAGCTGACTCGAAGGTCACCTTGGTTGCCGGTCACTCGGTCGCGACTCAGCAGTTCACTCGAAAGACTCTCCCGCATCATCAAGCTATCGCTGCTTCCAGTGGTTGATTCAAGGAGCTTCAAAGTTCACACCATATGCCAAAGTCTAGAGCCATTGTAATACCTCACCTCCCCTCATGCGAGTGCAGACGATATATTGAGAACTGGCAAACCTCCGTCTAGAGCCTTGGGTGACTCGTCCACGCTGCCGACATTGCGCGTTTGGAAGGTGACATCGTCATCGGCTATGCTCGAAGCCCTCATGTCCCATGCCGCATGCGTCCTGGTTTGTGGCTTACCTTCATGCATGGACACCTCCTGTCGTGATGGCGTTTGTGGCCAGACACTTGTCACAGCTCGCCTATCGCATGACAGAAGCGTGTGGGATGTTTCGCAGCTTCCGTCGTTCACCTCAGACCAGTAGGTCGATAGGTGGTGTGTCCTTGGTGTCATCAGGTGGTCATGCGTGGTGATGAGGAATTGTATTCGCCAAAAAAAAAATATTGATGACGATAACAACGTACACTTTCAATGCGCATGATCAGGCGAACGTATAGTCTCAGCGTGCTATCTATCCCAATTACTAGCTCTTCCTTCAACCCACGCCAACAACCTCACCCGGAGCGCTCATAATCAACACCGACGATCCCCCCAGAATCTCCACCATAACGTTCCTCTCACATATATCCGTTGATATCTTACCAGGGTCCATATAACAGCAATCTATAGCTCAGCTCTGAACTTCCCATTTTCAGTAGTTTCCAGTGGAGATGCTGCAGTGCAGAGACGCCTCTGTAATGATCTGCTACATGCCTCGAGATAAATTTGGAGGAAGGTGGAATTGATTATGGAGACCGTGTGAGATGTGTGATTTTCCGCGAATGGGAGCGTGCGGAATTGCGAGGGCCGGTGTGGTGAAACGGGTCTGCGGGACGTGTAGCGAGAGATGTTGGTTTGAGAACGCTCTGTGTATCGGCTTCGTGCTGTGTGTTTTGGACAATCAGTGGGCATTCGGGATATATAGTGTCTACAGCACTCAAGTGGCGACAGAACATTACTTTAAAGGCTTAAAAGATTGTTGTACTGCAATTTGCATCGACGTCCGAATCTTGGGTTTCCCGGGTTAGGGTTTGGCAAATGCATTTACCTTGCACCTGCATACGAGAACATGCAGGTACGGTTCGGGAAAGCTAGGATTAGAACTGCGTTCAAAGAGATTGCTCATGCTGACACGTAGCGTGGATTGACAAAGAAAAGCTCGAGTCTGCTGTGCGACTGCAAATGATGCCCACAGCGTGAAGTGGCCGCATACTCCTTGCACAATTGCTGTGGCGGTGGCATGCCTTCACGACGAACAAGTCGCTCTGATTGGGACAATTGTGCCGCGAAGGAGGTCCATCCTAGACCTGTAGTCTAATCCGCAGATTCCAGATCTCTGGTTTCGGAAGAAACACGGGAATCAGTCTTCCTAGAAGCATTGCCACGGGATTTGATCGCACAGCTATCGTCATTTACTAGAAGCCAACTTCTCCTCCACTACTCGCGATTGCTGGGTTGAGTGGCTGTCAAGACGCTCGCAGCCGAACCTTGGGCTTGAGAAGCGGTCCGCCACCCTTCACGAGCAACTCCAGCAGCGAATGTGTTCAAATTCGTGCATTTGCAGCGTTCAAACCCCAGTGGATCAAGCGCCTGGAGAGCTCGACGTTAGAGGGATGCAATGTGCGACGTGCATATGACGCAAGACAGCATCCTACAAATCGTACAAGCCAGGAGAGCCCTGCCCGTCGAATGAGGAAGGCGACGCCAGTCGTTACCGGTCACGAGTCGAAAATGGGGTTGCAGAGATCGGTGACGCCGAATTGACAGTTTGACCGCTGCGAAACGTTGATAGACAAGGTTGACAGAATGACAGCTGTCAGTCGGTGTACTGAATCGCTAGACATGTTGTTTTCTGAGTCGTGTGTACCGTAATGTTACCTAGCTTCGGCGGCACTTGGAGCACCGTTGCAGCCTCGAAGTAGGCACGTGCGCTGACGACCACTTCAACCACATTACCACAAGATTTGAGCATGCGCAAAGCCCTCATATCCATCTTCATATCTCTACTACTTACACATTTTACCAGACAGTGAGTTACTCGCACTGATACAGTGTCCTGGCTCTTGACACGTTAGCATGTAGAAGGAGTTGGGGATGGGTCCTCTCCGCAACACGAGCAGGCTGGTTGGTTCTTGTTTGCGACAAAACCTGCGATATGAATACGACTCAGTCAACTGATTTCGAGTCGCGCGGATTGTAAACCCTAAACCGCCCGATTGTTCTCATGGAAATAGTCAAGCACATGGTTGTGTTGTTCGTAGCTGACCTTTTGGTAGGATTATGGCGAATATCGTGTTCTGAACACATGATCTTGGCTTGGACAGTTACTAATGACTGCTAATTTTCCGAGCCTCGGCACACGTGGGTCGGTGATATTCAGTACCAGCCACTTTGCGATACGCTAATAATCATAGTACCGATCCTTTTTGCTGAGAAGACGTACTAGACCAATCGAGATATGTGTATGAGCCAATAATATAGCTAGGAACAACTGATTAGGACCGTTGCAAGGGTCTTACTTCTCAAAACGTGTAGTAGCAAAGCAAAACAACAAAAACAAGGCTGTCGGTAGGTAGCCGGAGCCCACAGTCCGGCGTCTTGAGGACTAGCCCATCTTCAACGCCAAAGAGGATGTGGTGGACCGTGTTGTTGGAACAGGTGGGGTAGGGTTCTCAAGCGCCATCTCTGGCAGAGTCCGGACTGATGAGGCTTCTGTCGACAGGATTATGTCGGACATACACACAAGAGAAGGTACTCAACGCGACTTTGAAGTTTTGGAACACGCGATGTCTAGCGCAGAGCTGCGATCTCATTTCATCGAATGAAGTTGACTCTGGATCGGAGATGTGCGAAGGCGCTGGCTTGTATTTGGTCGGCGATTTAATGTTTTTACGGGAGTCTGTGCTTGTTCCCATACGCGGTCTGAGATCATACAAATATTTTGATGTTTCAGGTGCAACCTAGCCCGGCGAAGATCCAAAAATTAAGCCTGTGGCGTTCGGAGATGCTCCGATATAAACTGGGATCTTTTACATGATGTCGAACGCCTCGAAATAAATTGTTGACTCTAGATGCCGCATTCACAAGGCCCACCGACCGCTTTTGTCAGCAGAACAAAAGACCAATGCGGGAATGTTGGGGTGAAGCTCGCTTTCGTAAAGTTGACCTTACGACGTGCGGAACGCACTTACCACAGACCAATACGCTCCCAGTGTGTTCATCACTTTTTCGTCGACTTTGATATCCGCGGCGGCCGAGGAGAGGATAATTGGCCTGATCTAAGACGATAGAGTTTGTGGTCAGATGCAATTTGTTGGGACCGAGGACGGCAGCAGTCCGTATCATCGCGTGCCTAAGAGTTTCTCTTTCTCGTTCTGCTTCTATCCGGAGTCGGGACGATCACTTTGGCCACTGCTCACAAATGGGGCTGTGCTTAGCAATAATCTGGTAACTAGCAGGCTACTCAGTATCATTACTTCCTCAGGGAACACAAATTCCATGTCGTTGAGCATGTTTTGGCTGAAACCACGCATACGCTTCATTCGGCAACCGTGCAATTACATCCAGAGGTCAATGGTTCGTCGTAAGTGAAGGTGTCGACTGTCGGTGAAACCAGGGACGCCGGAATAGGACATCCCGTCTCTGTGATTTTTGGTAACCAGATGCCAGATGCGATCAGGTGCAGGTTCCCGGGGATACCATGTGCAGATCCGAGGCCTAGTGGCCTACCGTCAGGATCATCCTTCGAGGTAGACATCTTGGCACATGATCGGCGTCCGTCAAAAGCAAAGCGTCTGAACGCCAGCGTCGTTCTCAGACAGACGATAGACTCGTTGTTAGTTCTGACGGGGACCTCGGGAGTTCATGAGCTTATCGAACTTTTCGAGCGGTCGCTCCCGGGGAACAGATCTAGCGCAAAGCTATGTGGAATAACTCCATGTAACATGGCCACATAGGACTGGAGCATGTGCTGAAACGTGTTGAATTATTGACAAACATACACCAGCGACCGCGGCAGTATACGAAGATGGAAGTTATCTCTTAAGAACGCGGCGTATTGTGGATTCATGGTTGCTTGTTGCCTGGCGGCTGGCTGACGAGATGCGGCTGAAAACCTCTCTGCGACGTAAGATGAGTGTTGAGGCAACATACAAGGGGCGTACTGCTAGATGTAAATTGATCTTTGAACGTGGATAGCAGTGTTGATTTACCCGTCTCAAAGGACGAAATGATAAATCTCTAGACAAGCACTGATTGTAGGTGTGTTACTTTGTCGAAGCTGAGTCTGGATAGTTATGCTGCTCTCGTTAGTGTGGCTCGAAGACGCCACACAACTTGATCTATCCTTCTACAAAGACTCATATTGGATGCCCTCATCGTCCCACCAAGCGCAATATCGTCAGTCTTGTTAGGTACATTGTTATTAATTGCAGACTATTAGTCCATAAGTTATCCAGGCAAGTCAATGTTCTACAAATGACGTCCGTCTGCATGCAGGGACACTGTGGATGCCCAACCTGCGGAATTTGTCTCTGCGTGTTACATGCAATGTAATTGGTGGCTTGCACGCTCTGAGGTTGGAGAGCTATTCCCACATTTGCCCAATAGGAAGGCATTGTCGAAATGCAGCAGTTGAGCGCAAGAAGTGATTGGAGGCGTCGACCTAGGATCGGGGAGCGTGTGCCGCTCGGTAGGCTGGCTCAAAGTGCGATAGAGCGGCTCCAGGTGATCTTGCCGCAATCCAGACCCAAGCGGAGACCGGGGGTAGGGTTCCTGGCGGAGCTTGCAAGCCTTGCGCTACAGTAGTTTGCGCCCCCTGCTGGTCCCCTTCATGCGACCGAGTGCATTATTCGCGTGCCCGGAAATGTGGAGCGTGGCAGTCGCTGGGATTTGGATCCTTCAAGATTTGGGTTCTTACCGTTGCTGCTCAGAAAGTTGGACTGATTGACAGCCAATGCTCCTCGAATTTGCAGGCGGCGCGCGCTCTGCATGTTGCTCTCGGTTGGATGAAATGCAGGACTTCTTGCCAACGTTTTCGTGGGAACTGTGCAAGGAAGCGTAGCCGGACAGAAGTCACTGGTTCCCTTCCGCAATTCCCTTGCGCACGGCCACAGACGCGCGAATCAAGGCTGCTCCATCGAGGGGGCCAAGCTGCCGTTCATGTTGGTTACGACGCCGCGGCCCACTATCAATGCTCCCTGGCCGTGTATCCCTGTCCGAGGCCCTGACAGTAGCCTGCCGTGAAGCTTTTCCTCATGTTGACGGGTCCGTGGCTTCCTCCGTCGTTGGGAGAAAATAACGGCGTTGGCTGCTATTCTGGCGGAGAGCACGCCTCCTCTTCCTGTTGGCACTCAGGCTGTTGTCGCGTGGGCCATATCCGTACATCAGCGTATTGGGCATTCTATTGCTGAAAAGCGTAAAGTCGCGTGCATTTGTTTTTATCATTTTAGTCGCAGCTCTTCGCTTGGGTCGCGACTACCGGACCGTTTGGAAGGAAGGAACCCCACGCACGCGCTCACCACCCTACCCCAGCCCTTGCGCCTTTCTTCACCTCACGAGAAAGCGCGACAGATTGCTGCATCATCGCCCGCAGCTGCCCCTCCTTTGCCTCCATCACCTCGAGCATCCACGAGAGGCAGACCGTGTCTGAGCTCGTCCGCCCGAGTACTCGATAGCTTGCTGCTTCTTTGCGTAACGGAAACGACGCATGTCCCAGCATCTGCGATTGTTTTCCTCGACTTCACCTCAAGATCTGTCACCCGCTGCAGCTTGTCACAGATACAAGTGGGACTTTCATTGACCAACGCTTTGTCGAACGAATCCTGGCCACGGGTATGTTCTCTCCGTTTGTCGCGTCTTCTTACCTACATTCCTGGAGGCAGGGCTAGATCTGTGGCATCAACGTCATTCCTCACTACTCGAACACAATAATAACATAGCTGCAGGGAAGCAACACCAACACCAGGACCGACAATACCAAGAAAACATAAGACAAGTACAGGCCTAGTCACCACGTGTGCGCTTCCAAGTGCTACTATCTACTATCATCGACCGGTCCCACGGCTCGGTCAGCGTCAGCTATCTTCCGTGTCATAGATGTCCCGAACCTGTACCAGCGGAGCTGCGACCGCTAACTAGCCACCCGCTGCTGCATGTGCAGGATCATTGCGCCAATTGACCCCTCTTTTACCGTTTGCGCTTTGCATCATGGCCGATTGGGCGTTCGACCGGGAAGAGATGAACAAGCATTCGAGCGCAGTCGTTGCACCTCTCAACATTCAGAAGTCGCCAAAGAGGTCGCGAGTCGGCACCCAAAGGCACAGTCGGCAATCATCGAGCCGGTCGCATTCACTCAGATCGCAATCCCAGTCGCAAATATCACCACCGTTGACGCCGACAACATCGAGTGAGGTCATGGCACCGTCAATGGCCCCACAGCCTGTATTCCACAATTATCTACGGGCCTTCTACCATTACAACCCCACTTCCACCGTCTCATCATCGACGGACGAATCCTCCATCACTGTAGCAATCAAACAAGGCGATGTCATTCTCGTTCATTCTGTGCACCCAAACGGCTGGGCAGACGGGACACTCCTGGCATCTGGCGCCCGCGGCTGGCTCCCTACCAACTATTGCGAGCCTTATGACCACCCAGCCGTGCGCAATCTCTTGAATGCTCTGACATACTTGTGGGATCTCGTTCGAGATGGTGAGAACGGAGACTTGGTAGCCTTCATGAAGCAAGACTACGTCCGGGGTATGATTGCGGGCATCAGATTCTTCTTGGTGAGTTCACTCGGTACACTCTCCCACAGCGAAGTAGACTAATTCCTCGCAGGAAAGAACCGAGTGTCTTTCGAGGGATTCGCGTCTTATCGTAGCACACATTGGCCTCCGACGCATGCGCAAAGGTCTATTGGGCGACTTGTCATCGCTCGTCAAGAGTGCCAAGAAGCTGCAAGAGACGTTGCAGAAGCCCGAAGCGCCGGTACCTGTGTATGAGTACATGGATGAGCTGGTACTCAAATCGTTCAAGCTTGTCACCAGGGCAGTGCGCTTCCTCGACATTTGGGCAACAGATGCAGTGTCGCTGTCATCATTCGAATTAGGTGACACAAGTGTCCAGAGACCGCTAACCCCGCCCTCGGACCCTGTTGTGCAAGCGCTGGGGTATCAAGATCAGATTGAAGATGGTCTTGCCGCCAATGGCGAGGAGCCTCACGTCTTGCAAAGACCCTTTTCCCTGCATTGCGTCACCACATCTACTCAACCACGGCGTAGCCTCAATCGTCTCTCTGTTGCCTTTTCAGTGCCGTCGGAGTCAGATGCCCTGCAGTCGCCCATACTTCTCTCAAATCCTCCGCGTCATTCGAAACACGCATCTGTCACTCACCGTCTGTCGTACACCAGCAAATCGCAATGCACTCGCACAGGACACCTAGCATCTGAGCGACTCGTCACTTCGCAAGACGCTTTCCTAGGTTTCATTGGCTCTTTCATTGGTCTGCATCTGCAGTCGCGCTCTTCCGAGGAACTTGCCTACATTACACAACAGTCCGTAATCGCTTGTCGTCAGCTCCTTTCAGTAGTTGAGGAAGTATGGGAACGTGACGGACAGAGATCCAAGGACCTGGAAGAGGCACGCGACACAATGTACACCCGGTTGAGCGAGCTCGTACAGGCGACGAAGGACATGTTCAACGAAGCCGATGCTGATTCAGATGGCGATTTATTTGCCCCGCAACTTGGAAAACAACTGGTGGCCGCCGCTACAAGCTGCGTTCGATCTGCCGGCGAATGCGCCGCTAAAGCTCGAATCGTCATCGAAAGAATAGGAGACTTCGAATTCGAGCCTCTGGATTTAAAGCACAGTGACCAGGAGATCGTCCCCGAGTGGAAGCAGTTGGAGGTACCAGAGACTGACAAACCACTTCCGGCGACTCCAAACGATGAACCCCAGGCGGCGCCACCACTAGTTATCTCTGAATCGAAACCACTACCGCAAGTCCCAGAGCCATCACCCCCTCTAGGCTCCAAGCGATCAAGTCTGTTGCCCATCCTCGCACTTGCGACTGTCGAGAGCCCAGCCGCTTTATCGTTCAGGTCGTTCGGTTCATCAATTTCGCCTCTCAACACTATTGCAACACCGAACCTACCTCAACCGGGACCGACTGAGCCTTCCGAAAGCCCAATTAGTATCGCACCAGAGTCGTCCTGGAATTCCACCAAGACGGATAGCGTCAATGCCTCTGTGGCAGACACAAGCAGTACATTCCATTTCAGTAGGCGTGACACTGGAAGCGTTGTTTCACACACTTCGACTCGAGCTACTACTCCAGATCACTCGCCATTGAAGTCACAGAGCTCCCAGACCATGATGAGCAGCTTTGGTAGCTCCTCAGAACTTCGTTCGCTAGCGAGCGATGACATAGCGGCCGGAGAAGATCACCTGCTGGAGACGACATATGTACACGAGCTTGTGTACAACAAAGAAGGTCAGATCTCTGGTGGATCTCTTCCTGCTCTGGTTGAACAACTCACGACCTACGAGACCACGCCGGATGCCGTCTTCGTCACAACGTTCTACCTCACTTTCCGTCTCTTCTCCACTCCAGAAGAATTGGCGCAATGTCTTATCGATCGTTTCGACTACATTGGCGAAAGTCAGATAGTCGGAGTTCCGGTCAGACTCCGAGTTTACAATGTTTTCAAGGGATGGTTAGAAAGTCATTGGTCCGGCGAAAGTGACTCTGCGGCCTTGGGTATCATCCTGTCTTTTGCGACAGGCAAACTACGGGCATCTATGCCCGCGGCCGGTAAACGTCTTGCGGAGCTCACATCCAAAGTGACCGAAGTACGAGGGGGCGCGCTCGTCCCTCGCCTGATTTCCTCCATCGGCAAGACCGGCGTCGCGAACACCCAATTTACACCAGCGGACAGCAACGTGCCATCATCTACCATCAGCAAGAGTCAGCTCAGTGCCCTCCGGGCGAGCAAAGATGGCAAGTCCCAATGTAGTATCTTGGACTTTGACCCGATGGAACTGGCCAGACAGTTCACAATTATTGAGTCGAAACTCTTCTGCTCCATCCAACCAGAGGAACTGCTGGCTTTGGAATGGACCAAGAAGACGGAGTCTAAGGCTTTCAATGTCAAAGCTATGGCGGCTTTGTCCACGGACTTGGCGAACCTGGTCGCTGACACCATCCTGAATCTCGAAGATCCGAAGAAGCGTGCTGCTCTGATCAAGCAGTGGGTGAAGATCGCCGCGAAATGCCTTGAGCTGCATAACTACGACTCGTTGATGGCCATCATCTGCTCCCTCAACTCGTCCATGGTCTTGCGGTTGAAAAGAACATGGGAGCTGGTGTCTGCGAAGACTAAGACTCGCTTGGAAGAACTGAAGACTATCACCGATGTTGGACGAAACTACGCCGTGTTGCGCCAGCGCCTGCACAACCACATCGCGCCTTGCATTCCCTTCGTGGGCATTTACCTCACGGATCTAACCTTTATCGACGTCGGGAACGGAACCACCCGCCAGCTCCCGGGTGAGTCTGGCCAGAACAGTGTCTCCGTCATCAACTTCGACAAGCACATGAAGACGGCCAAGATCATCGGTCAACTTCAGTCCTTCCAGGTACCCTATCGCCTGGCTGCCATCCCTGAGATGCAGGACTGGATGGAGACCCAGATCCAGCGCGTGCGCGCCAGTCCCAAAGCGACCGTTCAAGAGCAGTATCGTCGCTCACTCGTCCTAGAGCCAAGAGACCCTCAGCACTCCACACGCGGCTCGCCTTCAATTGATCAGGGCTCGTTTGCCCCTGAAAGTCGCATCAATTCGAAGGAGAAGTTCGAGTTTCTCAACTTCAACTTCTCCACCAACAATCTCAAGGGATCCTAGACTTGTAGCTTCATTGCGCATTTACCTTTCTTCTGTCCCAGCGGGTCGGAGACTATGGCTACCATCCAGCGGGACTTGGCACATCACATATCCATTTCATATGGCACGCGGCTGCCTTGCACATACGTTAATGTTTGTCTTTTTACTGGCATCTAGTTTTCCTTCCATCTTACGGCCGGCCACTACGATACCAATGTTCGAATCTCGTTCTTTTCCTTGTTTTTGATACCACATCAGCGTTTTCTTTTGTGCGAACGGCATTCTTCGGAACCACTATTTCATTGCGAAGGAATCTACCATCACTGTACAAACATCTCATCTGGGCGGGTTTTGGCATTGTTGGCATTGTTGGCGTACGAAGGCAAGCGAGAGGCTTCGCTGCCTCGAACATGGGTCGAAAAGTCTTGGGAAAGACCAAAAAGGCGTTTTTGTATAGTGATTAGGTCCCGCGTGCATATGGCCGCGGCAGTCGAAAGTCGAATCGAAGGAGTCAAACAAATGTTGCATCTCTTGTGTGGTGACGTATTATTGCCTCTCAGCTTGATCGTGGAGCAAGTTCGTATACCACCACGTCTCGTTTCCCAGACCACAGTTCTGCTGCCGCTGTGGCAAGTGTCAATGCTATCCACACTCTGTAAGAGAGTCTCGCCAGAATACTGAACTACATTACCTCCTACATATTACAATTCACAATGTTAAAGTGCGCAGATGGCAATGAGTTTGTCTTCAGTATCCTGTCCTCTACATCCATCATGTTCCCAGTCCCACACCCCTTCGACTTAATTCCTCTTCTCGAACCAGTCCCTCTCGTCCTCCCTTCCCGCACGCATCTTCCCCCACCCCTGCCGGACTGCATCCGTAACGCTGAAATCGTTGAAAAGCCACTGATTCCCGTGGCGCCCGTAGTACCTAAATTCCTCGCTTGCACCTTCACTCCTAACGCTCTTGCCACTTCCGCCTGTGTTCCTGCGGCTGCGTTCGTTGATGCGCGGCTTACTGAACTCGCCCACACCCACTTCAGCATACTCGCGGCTCGCCTTTGTGCACGGCGTGCTGCGCGATGTGTCGGTGGAAGACATGGTGGAGGACTTGCTGAAGGTGGGTTTAGTGAAGGAAGAGCTGGAGGTCCTCGATCGTCGGGAGTGAGTGGATATTTTGTCGGTGTTGTCATTTGTCTTTTGTGTTTGGAGTTGTGTGAGTCTTGAAGACAAGTCTCGAGCGTTGACGGTGTTGGTGGTAGGGTTTGTCATCGGCGATGTCTGTGTGTGTGTGTTGTTTGGCTCGTGTTTGGGTCTTTGGTATGTTCCTTGGTATTGGAAAGTCGATTACGTTCTCGATGTTTTGAGGCTGTGCATCGAGAGGGCCTCGCCCACGATATTTATGCTCATCCTCTCCATCTGCCAAGTACGTTCACCCCAATACGCGTCGTTCAAGCCCACTATTCCCGCGGCAAGCTCGTATCCACACCCAACCACAAGCCACAACCACCTGTCCGAAGCGCAATAGCCTCAACCATATCTAAACGAGCGCCACTTTTTACTAGCACATGACTGTCTTTTATGTCAGCTTTACGCCACAAACGGCTATCCGGCAGTCCGTGCGCGAGCTTTCACTAGCCACATCCAATCCCGATTGAGGATGATCACGCACAATGACATCGAATAGTTTCGTGACTGTGAGTCTCACTCCGTTCGTTCCGGCTAGACTTGGGATGGGAAGAGCATTGCCTAGAGCGGTTGGGCGGTTGCGTTGTGTTGCATGGTGAGTTGAGCCGCATACCCATGGAGATCCTTCGATTTTGTCTTTTCCGGCGACGCAACCGACACCAGAGTTACGTTTGGTTTCAGGTGTATAAGATGAGTGAACGGAGTGATGGAAACGTTACAAACACCACACTGTTCCGAGACAATCAAGACAATGGGAACGATAGTAAGAGCTTGCATAACGCCGCAGGAAGCCGGGGTATATCGATATACAAACGCCTGATACTCCACAACACAACGCGCAACGCGCAACGCTCACGTACCAGGCACGCCCTCTTTCGACCGTATGCGACCCTCTCTTACAGACCCAACAGTGACGCCAGCCTCACCAGTCAACCAGCCCGGCATCTTCTCGCCGTCTATGATTCCCTCTTCGACCAGCTGTCTTATACCAGCAAAAACGTGTGTGCCTTGAAAGCTAACGCGAACGTTTGGCACCCAGCCATCTTCGTTTTGTATATCCTCGAGGTCTTCTGCGGTTCTGTCGAGCACTGACGGACGACCTCTCCGTGCTCGCTGGGCGTCAAGGCTGGAATTGTCGCCGTCCACTTGCGCATCGTCGGCTCCAGTCGCGGAAGGGAATGGGTCGTCGATGCGGACCTCAAAGCGCTCAAGACCTTGCCCGTCGTCTGGTTGCGCGGATGTGCCGAAGCGGCCAGCTGCCACTTCTTTTCTTCGCTTCGCTGCAGGCGTTTCTGTGCCCTCTGCGGCTCGCTTTGGCCGACCAGGCCCAGGTTTTGTACTACCGTTCGTGGCACTCTTGGCCACACCGTTCTTGTCCTGCCCGTCCACTCTCTGCGTTGTGATGAAGTCGAGTGCATTCTGGCTGAAGCTGTGGTCTTGGAAGATACTCCATCCTCCCGTCGCCGCATTGCTCTTGCCGGGTCCGCGGTACGTGAGGAGAGCATCGAGAGACTTGGTGGTGAAGTTTGTGCTGGTCAGTTGGTAGCGCGCAGACGGCCGCGAGAATGCCTTGGGAATTGCCTGCTGTACAATGTCCCTCAGGTGCCTGCCATCATCGCCCACGACCTGACCAGTCAGTGTTGCCAGCGACGAGTATACGAAGGGCGACCCGTTCGGCCACACAAAGAAGACGGCCTTTGCACTGTCCGTACTATTGGTGTCGGCTGCAAGCGAGGCTTCTGTGCTGTATGGCGAGTCGTGTATGTAGACGCGGAGTATGGTCATTGGCGAGGTCTTGATGCGTGTAATGAGGTAGTGCGCCTTCATCAGCGGCGTGAGCTCTCGAGCCAAGTTGGACATGAAGGTCTGCGCCTGGAACCGCGGAAGGTGGTCTGAGTCGTTCGTGACTTCCATGTCTGTCACTGCGGACCGCGCATTCGCGATCTTGGTGAGGCGCTTTGCGGTCCAGCGCAGGGCATTTGGGTGGTCAAGTAGGTACTGTATCTCGGCCGTCGCCAGCTGGTACATGGATATGCCCGTCCGCCAGTCTCCCTCGAGAATGCGGTCGAGCAATTCCCTCCGTCCACCTTTGCGTGCAGCCAGCTCCCGGTACGTCTCCTGAAGCTCCTCGTAGCTCTGCGCGGGCTCGTACAGCTCTTCCTCCTCGTCGTCGTCGGCTTCAATACGGTCGCCGAGGAGGTAGGGTTTGCAGAAGTCACGGTTCTTCTTGCTCAGCCATTGTTGCGCGAGTGCCACGAGCGACTGCCGGGAGAGCTTGGTCAAGGTGCGCTGTACTTCGCGGTGTGTTATTGGGAGGCGATGAGAATGCGGAATGTTCTTGTAGTCTGGCGCGGTAGCCATGGCGGCGGCTGTCTATTGTCTAAGGCGGCGCAACGGGCGCGGGGACATGATGTTGACCATGTTATCGATACAGCGATTGACGCGTGGGGACGCGCCTGCCCGGGGCCAGTGCACGTGACGTGTCTCGGCTCTTGGCGCGCATGCATCTGATCGGCGACGGGATGACAGCTTGCTGTTATCACTCCAGCAGCGAGTTTAGCACTGCTCTACATGCCCCAGACCCATGAGCTTGCTATATCTTGCCTGTACTAGCTGCAAGTCATTGTGAGCCGTCTTCGATGCTAGCCGTGATCCTAACTTTGCTATTCGCTGCACACTCTTGATCAGTGATCGGTACTTACAACATACGTTCACGCACGTCAGCGGAAGAGTCGTCCGTAGCTCTGGCCGCGGCTTCTCTCTCGGCATGTGGTGCTGGACGTGATTGGCCGTAGTCTCCACACACAGCCTTTGATCACAAATTCACCGACAACAATAGTAAGACGCCTGCTGAGATGGCTTGTTGCAGCTGCAACAATAATCGCATCCACACAGCGGGTTTGCCGCGAGGAGCCAGTAACAGGCAACAGAGCCACGTCTCGCAAACCCAATTCGGTCAAAATTCGCGAGCGTTTGCAGGGTGAAGGGCGTGGGAGCGGTTGCTTTGTAATCCGGTAATCACACAGTCGGATCGGTGGTTCATCGGCGGGGCAGGACGGACGGCCGCATTGTCTTGCAATACTCCAACGTCACCACTTTTCCCCGTCTACACACTCCCTCCTACCAACACGGCTCCTGTATTCTGCAAACCCTTCGAGGCTCTGAAACACCATACTGTCACTGAGGACACCCAAGTGACGCCAGCGCGGACCCACGATACTGGACCGTTGCCGCACCCAGGAAAATTCCCCTCCACGGGCCTCACGTCTGTCCCACACCACCCTGAGCAGTCGTCCATGTCGGCTTACAAGGGCGCACGGGGCGTGAACGTGTCCCAGTACGTCCAGCAATTGAACCGGCTCTCTCCAGTGCAGCAGCCGCTCGACGAGGCCGCGCCATCGGGAGACGACTTTTCAGCATTCCTCAACGACGAGTTCTACGACGTCAACAACATCAACGGCGGTCCCCTGCCCGACTTCGACGTGCCGATTCTCGATACGGGCCTGAGCAACATCGCGCAACAGTCACAACAGTCACACTCGCAGCCGGGCCTCGGACATAGCTCGCGCAAACACAGCATCCAAACTAGTGCGGATCCCAACATGGACTTCAACCTGGGGAGTAAGTACACACTGTTGCTCCTTCTTTCCTACGCTCGTCTATGCGCATGTCCTTCGTTACGCGCAGTCTGGCCCGCCGTTGTATGTTGTGTGCAGCTCGTTGGCCAATGACGGCGGCCGTGGGCGCATGCAGACCCCGCCATTGTGCCCTGCCTGCATGCTTCACCCCCACACTTGGTGTACGGGGCCAGTTGCACTGCAGCAGGAAGCGGTCGTGCAGCCGAGCGAACTGCTCGCTCGAAGCACGCCATTGCCGTGGTGGTGCGCGAACACCGCCGCAGGTATCGCATCGTCGTCTCTCGATCGCTTTATCATATTGCATCACTAAACGCAGCCATGGCTAACTTCCATCTCTTCACAGGCGACTTCAACTTCACCGACTTCAGCAGCTACGGTCCCACCCCTCTCCTCGACCCGTCTCTGCAGGGCCTGCCACAGGCCCAGCCTGGCCATTTCCCCCTCCTCCCCAACTACGGCTCGCCCACATCGCCCACATCGCCAGGCTACGATCAGTCCACCAAGAAGCGCAAGCTCGACGATGTCGCCGCCCCCCAGAACATGGACGAGGGCGCGCGCGTCGCCGCAGAGGAGGACAAGCGCCGCCGCAACACCGCCGCCAGCGCCCGCTTCCGCGTCAAGAAGAAGCAGCGTGAGCAGGCCCTCGAGCAGAACGCCAAGGAGATGCAGGACAAGGCCACGAGGCTGGAGCAGAAGGTGCAGCAGCTGGAGACGGAGAACGCCTGGTTGAAGGGCCTCATCACTGAGAAGAGCGGTGGCACCACGAGGGACCTCAAGGCACTATTGAGCAAGCACGAGGAGGCGTCTGGACGGAGTAGTCCTACGCACACTGAGGGTGTAGGCACAAAGGCTTGAGTGCTGAAGGCAGACGCCAAAATTCTTCCCAGTAGCCTGTTTACTTGACTTTGGTCCTTTTATCTTGCGAGGTGATCATAACTCATTGCGTACCTTGACTTTGCGGGAGCAGAGTCGTGAGATTCGTAGTTGAGGGTGACATATCTCTCTAAACACATAATGCAGCCAGTTCCATAATAATCTTGTGCGCTTCGACGGCCGAATCACGCTGTGTTTGATGTCCATGCACTTGACTGCATGCTGGACTAAATAAGACGCCTGTACATTCGTGAAGTCTTGTAAGAAAAAGTATCTTCAGATCGCCAATGGATGTACGGTGAACTGAGACCCATACGTACACCACAACTTGCCAAAATCTCCGAAACACCAGGTATGATTGTCACTTGTCTCGGTTAGGCGAAGGAAGCGCGCGTGCTCAGTCGTCGAAGGAAAAGGCGGAAGAATAGAGGTGTATTATTCCAAAGTATCCTCCATCAGAAAGCGACTCAGCAATCTAGCATATACGAATTGGCTAACGCCGGCTATTCACACCATTCCTTCCCTACCCTTCACTACCCTTCACCACCCTCCACCACACCCAGCTTAGATCGCAATCCACGTAATCGTGATGACGATATCCATGCCCTTCTTCTCCGCCGCCTCCCACTTGTAGCTGTACGTGCCGTCCTTCTCGTTGTTCCAGAAGGCGCCGACCGCGCTGTGCATGCCGCGGCGGCCGTGCTTCTCGGGCTCAGAGGGCACGCCGATGTGCTGGATCACGGTGCTGTTGGCGATGTACTTGTACGAGGGTTGTGTGGGCTCAGAGCTGGTCGTGGAGGTGGTGGTGGTCTTATCGATGAGGGATTTGAGGATGGATTGCTGGGTGGGGTTAGTAGGCTCCAAGGTTGCTGGGTGAAGTATGGGCAGACGAAATGAGGGAGGATGAGTGTCGCGTGTGGGTGTGGTTCACGAATGGTGGATGGCTTACAATGATGGTGGTATTCCAGTCGGCTACCTTGGTGTGGTCGTATACTTCTGCTGCGCCGATGGCGGTCTCGCAGGCCTGTTCGTTACAATTAGGACAAGTTCGCATCTTCGCAGTCCATATACGTACGCTGCTAGCAATGTGCTCCAGATCTGAGGTAGGAAGCGGTGACTGTGCAGTATTGTTAGCTCCCACTCGCACCGCACCGCACTGCATGATAATCGGTCCTTACCGCCATTGTGATGTTGTAAGAATGTGTATTAAGGGTGAATCGTGATGCTGGGCGTACGGGCTGTTCTGTTGGTGTTTACGTCCGTCTCGGTTGTTTGGCACGGCGCCAGAGCCGGGGGACGTGTGCACGATCCAGCGCCGGCCCCACGTCGCAAAGCGGAGCTCTGTCACGTGGGCCTGTGATTGGACGGCAGCTGCGAATGACATGGGTCGGCCGTGTGTATCGCGGACGGGAACGAGCTTGTTTCTTTTCACCAGCAAGCTCTGCGTCTGACCTGAACCTTCTACACACACTGTCGGTTCGTCTGAAGCTACACCGAACGTCTCTGCTGCCAATTGCCTGCCTCGTCACCAGAAATCATCAAAAGCAGAGGGTCTACCACCACCGTCGTCATGTCTACACAACCGCTCCTCCAAACCGCTCCCGGTACGTCACACGCTCTACCACTCTAATACCAAATCCACAACAGCGACTAACACACGCCAGGTAAGCGCAT
>Ga0265798_10003757_pt1 | contig 21373 bp, 23 predicted proteins | sample P3T30metagenome_FD_192430 | JGI IMG/M metagenome (GOLD analysis project Ga0265798, IMG submission 192430) | Plant litter microbial communities from East Loma Ridge, Irvine, California - P3 T30 | ecosystem: Environmental > Terrestrial > Plant litter > Unclassified | place: USA: California... | reverse complement strand
AACGCAGGAGGCGCGACCTGCGTGGCCGCGCCTCCTGCGTTCTCGTCGTGCCCCGTGGGGCACCGGGTGTCAGTCGATCGGCGTGTCGAGGACCCCGCCGTTGATGCTCAGCACGTGCCAGGCGGTGCCGTCCCACTCGACCGTGTTCGCCGCGGCGTTCTCGATGTGCGGGACCTCGCGGCCGAGGATCTCGGCGAGGGTGAAGCGGATGATCGTGCCGTGGCAGACGACGACGATGTGGGCGTCGTCACCGTCGAGCGGCAGTCGCGTGTCGCGGATCATCTCGAGCGCGCCGACGCCCCGGGCGGCGACCGACTCGCGGGGTTCGATGTCGGGGTAGTCCGCGTTGGGCTGGTCGGGGATCGGCGACTCGGGGGTGCGGCCCTCGTGCGAGGCGTAGTCCCGCTCGATCAGTTCGTCGTAGGCGTCGCCCAACTCGATGCCGAGCTCGGCGGCGATGATCTCGGCGGTCTCGCGGGCGCGCTCGAGCGGCGACGACACGATGGCGCTCCACTCGACGCCGGCCAGCAGCCGCGCCGCCTCGAGGGCCTGGCCGCGACCCGTGTCGTTCAGCGGGATGTCGGACGAGCCCTGGAGCTTGTCGGCGAGGTTCCAGTCGGTCTGACCGTGGCGGATGAGTTCGAGGCGCATCGGGGTGTTCCGTTCCATGGTGCGGCCGCGGCGGTGCCGCGGGGGAGTGACGGCGGGCGGCCCCGGATGGAGGCCGCCCGCCGGGGGATCAGTGGTCGTCGTCGGTGCTCGCCGTGACGCCGGCCTTCGCGCGGGCGTCCCGTCGGGTCTTCGCGAGGCTGGCGACCGTCGCGACGGCGATGGTCAGCACGATGAAGCCGAGCGAGAACCAGATCGGGATCTCGGGGATCCAGGTGATCGGCTCGCCGCCGTTGATGAACGGCACCTCGTTGACGTGCAGGGCGTGGAACAGCAGCTTGACGCCGATGAAGGCGAGGATGACCGCCAGGCCCTGGGCCAGGTACACGAGGCGCTCGAGCAGACCCGAGATGAGGAAGTAGAGCTGACGCAGGCCGAGCAGCGAGAACGCGTTCGCCGTGAAGACGATGTAGGCCTCTTGCGTGAGGCCGAAGATGGCCGGGATCGAGTCGAGCGCGAAGAGCACGTCGGTCAGGCCGATCGCGACCATGACGAGGAAGAGCGGGGTGAAGAGGCGCTTGCCGTCGACCTTGGTGGTCAGCTTCTGGCCGTCGTAGTCCTGCGAGGTGGGGATGACACGGCGCAGGGCACGGATGAGCTTGCTGTCCGCCTCGTCCTTCTCGTCGTCGCCGTGGCCGCCCTTGACCTGGCTGTAGGCGAGCCAGAAGAGCAGGATGCCGAAGAGGTAGAAGACCCACGAGAAGTTCTCGATGATGACCACGCCGGCCGCGATGAACAGACCGCGCGAGAGCAGGGCGATGGCGATGCCGACGAGCAGCACCTTCTGCTGGTAGATGCGGGGCACCGCGAAGCTCGTCATGATGATCAGGAAGACGAACAGGTTGTCGACCGAGAGGGCCTTCTCGGTGATGTAGCCGGCGAAGTACTCGCCACCGAAGGTCCAGTTCGAGAAGACGCCGACGCCGACGCCGAACAAGACGGCGATGCCGATGTAGACGCCCGACCAGATGGCCGACTCGCGGATGGTCGGCTCGTGCGGCGTGCGGACGTGACTGAAGAAGTCGAAGAACAGCAGGCCGATGATGCCGGCGATGGTGATCGCCCAGGTCAAGAAATGGACGTCCATGTGTGTACCTCCAGTACGCAGCGGGTACCGAAGGTCTCCTCCACTCGCGTCGCGTCCTGATCAGGACGGCTGCGAACCGGTGCACCGGGTCGAGATCGGTCTCTTCCGTATTGACGACGCCACCGCGTGGGAGTACTCCCCTTCAACCTGGCGAGCTTACAGCCTCTGCACGTCCGCGGTCTCGTCCGGGGCCGAATAAGCTGGCCCGCATGGCTTCCCCCTGGTCCCTCTCCGGTGCCCTCCGTGGCATGTTCGCCAAGAAGACGATCGACGAGACCACGTGGGACGACCTCGAGGCCGCCCTGATCGGCGCCGACTTCGGCCCCGACGTGACCGAGCAGATCATCGACGACCTGCAGGCGAAGGTGCAGCGCTACTCGACCACCGACCCCGCCGACCTCAAGCGCATGCTGCGCGAGACGCTCGAAGAACGGCTCTCGAAGCTCGACTCGACCCTCAAGCTCAGCGCCCGACCCGCCGTCGTGCTCATGGTCGGCGTCAACGGCGTCGGCAAGACGACGACCATCGGCAAGTTCGCCAAGTTCCTGCGCAACTACGACCGCTCGGTCGTCGTGGGGGCGGCCGACACCTTCCGTGCGGCGGCCGTCGAGCAGGTCGCGACCTGGGCCGAGCGTGCCGGCGCCCGCATCGTCCGCCCCCAGCAGCAGGGCCAAGACCCTGCGTCGGTGGCCTTCCAGACCGTCGAGCTCGCCATGCGCGAGGGCATCGAGATCGTCCTGATCGACACGGCGGGGCGCCTGCAGACGAAGTCGGGCCTGATGGACGAGCTCGGCAAGATCAAGCGCGTCGTCGAGAAGCAGACCGAGATCGCCGAGGTGCTGCTCGTGCTCGACGCGACGACCGGCCAGAACGGCCTGGCCCAGGCGCAGGCCTTCATCGAGCACGCCGGGGTGACCGGCCTCGTCCTGACGAAGCTCGACGGCTCGGCCCGCGGCGGATTCGTCCTCGCGGTGCAGGAGCAGACCGGCATCCCGATCAAGCTCGTCGGTCAGGGCGAGGGCATCGGCGACCTCACCGGCTTCACCCCCCACGTGTTCGTCCAGAACCTGATCGCCTAGCTGCCGTCGACGCTGTCGACTTGGTCCTCGGTCGCAGGCTCCCTCGGCGCTGGCGTCGCGGCGCCGCTGGCGCGTCGCCCTGAGCTCCAGCGCGCGTCCAGAACCTGATCGCCTAGCTGCCGTCGACCGGAACGCAGGAGGCGCGGGTCACGCGACCCGCGCCTCCTGCGTCCACCCCGGCGCGCGTCACACGGCCTGGCGCCCGGCCCCCGCCTCGAGCAGGTGGCGCAGCGCCTCGGGCACGACTCCGCCGCGTGCCTCGGTCGCCCGCGCCCACAGTCGACCCGCACGGTACGACGACCGCACGAGCGGCCCGGCGAGCACACCGCTGAAGCCCATGTCCTCCGCGATCTCGCGGAAGTCGACGAACTCGTCCGGGTGCACCCACCGGGCGACGGGCAGGTGCCGGGGGCTGGGGCGCAGGTACTGGGTCAGCGTGATGATGTCGGTGTGCGCCTCCCGGAGTCGTTCGAGGGCGTCGACGACCTCACCTCGTTCCTCACCCATGCCGAGGATCAGGTTCGACTTCGTCACGAGCCCGGCGTCGTGACCCTGCGTGATGACGTCGAGTGACCGCTCGAAGGTGAACGCGGGGCGGATGCGCTTGAAGATGCGCGGCACCGTCTCGACGTTGTGGGCGAAGACCTCGGGCCGGGCGTCGAAGACCTGCCCGAGCAGGTCGGGGCGAGCGTTGAAGTCGGGGACGAGGATCTCGACGCCCGTGCCCGGGTTCAGCTCGTGGACGCGGCGGATGGTCTCGGCGTAGAGCCACGCGCCTCCGTCGTCGAGGTCGTCGCGCGCGACGCCGGTGACGGTCGCGTAACGCAGCCCCATCTCGCGCACCGACTCGGCGACCGACAGGGGCTCGCGGCGGTCGATCGGGCTCGGCTTGCCCGTGTCGATCTGACAGAAGTCGCAGCGGCGCGTGCACTGCGAGCCGCCGATCAGGAACGTCGCCTCGCGGTCCTCCCAGCACTCGAAGATGTTCGGACAGCCGGCCTCCTGGCAGACGGTGTGCAGCTTCTTGTCGACCACGAGCTCGGTCAGGGCGCGGTATTCGGGGCCCTGCTTGGCGGTGGTCTTGATCCAGGTCGGCTTCTTCTCGATCGGGGTCTCGGCGTTGCGGGCCTCGACGCGCAGCAGCCGTCGGCCCTCGGGGGCGGTCGTCGTCATCGGTGGGCTCCCACGGGGTCGGGTCGGGCCGGCCGGCGGCCGGCGGTCTCGAGGCTGGTCAGGTAGGTGGTCAGGGCCGTCTCGAGGGCGTCCGCGACGTCGGTGACGGCCACGCGCCTCCCGGAGGCGCGGGTCAGGCTGGTCACGCCGGCGTCGGTGATGCCGCAGGGCACGATCTGGGCGTAGGGGGACAGGTCGGCGTCGCAGGTGAGGGCGACTCCGTGCATCGTCACGCCCTCGGCGACCCGCACGCCGACCGCCGCGACCTTGTCGTCACCGAGGGGCCCCGGCACCCAGGCACCGCTGCGCCCGGCCACCCGCACGGCCGACACTCCGACGCCCGAGCACACGTCGATCAGGCACGCCTCGAGCGCGCGGACGTGCGCGACGACGTCGAGCGGCTCGGGCAGGCGCACGATCGGGTACGCCACGAGCTGGCCGGGGCCGTGCCAGGTGATGCGTCCGCCGCGGTCGACCGGGACGACGGGGGAGCCGTCGCGAGGCAGGTCGGTCGGCTGCGTGCGCGTACCCGCCGTGTAGACGGACGGGTGCTGGCAGAGGACGAGTGCCGAGTCGAGCCGGCCGGCCACCACGTCGGCGTGCAGTCGCCGCTGCAGGCGCAGCCCCTCGCGGTAGTCGAGCGGCGGACCCGTCAGGCCGACACGTCGCGTCGTGGTCATGCCCCGAGGGTAACCTCATTGATGCACCGAGTACAACAAAGCCGAGCCGAGGAGGTGCGGCCACGCAGCGCGGGACGCCGACGGTCGGTTAAGATGGGCGCACCATGGCCACTTTTGGAACCCTCTCCGACCGCCTCGCGGAAACCTTCAAGAACCTCCGCAACAAGGGCAAGCTGAGTCCCGCCGACGTCGACGGCACCGTGCGCGAGATCCGTCGCGCCCTGCTCGACGCCGACGTCGCGTTCGACGTCGTCAAGGCCTTCACGAACACGGTGCGCGACCGCGCCCTCGGCGACGAGGTCAGCAAGGCCCTGAACCCCGCGCAGCAGGTCGTCCAGATCGTCAACGAAGAACTGGTGCAGATCCTCGGCGGTCAGCAGCGTCGGCTCGAGTTCGCCAAGAACCCGCCGACCGTCATCATGCTCGCCGGCCTCCAGGGTGCCGGCAAGACGACGCTCGCGGGCAAGCTGGCCAAGTGGCTCGCGAAGGACGGCCACACGCCCATGCTCGTGGCGGCCGACCTCCAGCGTCCCAACGCGGTGACGCAGCTGCAGGTCGTCGGAGAGCAGGCCGGCGCCCACGTCTTCGCGCCCGAGCCCGGCAACGGCGTGGGTGACCCGGTGAAGGTCGCCAAGCAGGCCATCAAGTACGCCCGCGACAAGCAGTACGACACGGTCATCGTCGACACGGCCGGTCGTCTCGGCGTCGACGCCGAGCTCATGAAGCAGGCCGCGAACATCCGCAAGGCCGTGGACCCCGACGAGGTGCTGTTCGTCATCGACGCGATGATCGGTCAGGACGCCGTCGCCACCGCCAAGGCCTTCCAGGACGGCGTCGACTTCACCGGCGTCGTGCTCTCGAAGCTCGACGGCGACGCCCGCGGTGGTGCCGCCCTCAGCGTCGCGTCGGTCACCGGCCGCCCCATCATGTTCGCGTCGACGGGCGAGTCGCTCGACGACTTCGAGCCGTTCCACCCCGACCGCATGGCGAGCCGCATCCTCGACCTCGGTGACATCCTCTCGCTCATCGAGCAGGCCCAGCAGGCCTTCGACGAAGAAGAGGCGATGGCGGTCGCGCAGAAGATCGCGACCGACTCCTTCACGCTCGACGACTTCCTCACGCAGATGCAGCAGCTGCGCAAGATGGGCTCGATCAAGGGCATGCTCGGCATGCTGCCGGGCGCCAAGGGCATGCGCGAGCAGCTCGAGAACTTCGACGAGCGCGAGATCGTCCGCACCGAGGCGATCATCCAGTCGATGACGCAGCAAGAGCGTGCGATGCCCAAGCTGCTCAACGGCTCGCGTCGCCTCCGCATCGCGCGCGGTTCGGGCATGACCGTCACCGACGTCAACCAGCTCGTGCAGCGCTTCGAGCAGGCCTCGAAGATGATGAAGACCGTCGCCAAGGGCGGCGTGCCCCAGGTCCCCGGCATGGGCCCGATCCCCGGCGCCTCGTACGCCGGCAAGAAGGCGCAGCCCAAGAAGAAGGGCTCGAAGGCCGGCAACCCGGCCAAGCGCGCCGCTCAGAACGCCGCCCTCGCCACCGGTGCCAAGCCCGCTTCGTCCGCTCCCGGCGGTTCCGGCTTCGGACTGGGCGGCGGTGGTGGTGCCACGGCCGGTGGCACGGCACCCTCGCCCGAAGAGCTCGCGTCGCTGCAGAAGATGCTCGGGCGCGGCTGACCCGACCCGCGCCTCCTGACGGTCGTCGACGCCCGTCCCGCCTGACGCGGGGCGGGCGTCGTCGTCCGTGCGTAGCGACGTCCGTGCCTGACGTCGTCCGTGCACGACATCGGACGCGGCGACTCACTCGGCTGCGGACAACCCCTCGTCGAACTCGCGGACCAGCGAGGCCACGACGGGCCGGAGGTCTCCGCCGTGGGCGGCGGCGACGGCGAGCTGGCGCTGGTAGCTGGCCCCGCGGTCGGTGATCACCGCGAGCGAGTGCAGTTCGTCGAGGCAGCCGAGGCGTTCGGCCGCCGGCTCGAGCGACGTCACGAGTTCGCGCAGGTCGTCCGTCACCAGTCGTTCGTCGCCGGCCGCGTTCTGGATCACGATGGCGTCCATGCCGTACCGGGCGGCGCGCCACTTGTTCTCGCGGACGAACCACGGCTGCATGCTCGTCAGGGTCTCGCCGCGGTCGAGCCGCTCGGACATGTCGTCGACGAGGCACTGCACCAGTGCCGTCACGGCGGCGAGCTCGTCGGTCGTCGCGATGCCGTCGAAGACGCGCGTCTCGAGGGTGCCCCACTTCGGCGAGGGACGGAGGTCCCAGCGCAGTTCGCTGTGGTCGTCGATCACGCCGGTGTGGGTCATGTCGGCGACCATGGCCTCGTATTCGGACCAGGCCGCGAACTGGGGCGGCAGACCCGCCGTCGGCAGCTGCTGGAACATCAGGGCCCGGTTCGAGGCGTATCCCGTCTCTTCCCCGACCCAGAACGGGCTGGACGCCGTCAGGGCCTGGAAGTGCGGCAGGTAGGTGAGCATGCCGTTGAGGATCGGCAGCACCTTGGCGCGGTCGTCGATGCCGACGTGCACGTGGACCCCCCAGATCATCATCTGGCGGCCCCACCAGCGCGTGCGGTCGATCAGCGTGGCGTAGCGCTCCTTGTCGGGGGTCACCTCCTGGTCGACGTAGCGGCTGTAGGGGTGCGTTCCGGCACACATCAGGTCGGCGCCGAGCACCGAGGCGGGGCCGCGGACCTGGTCGATCGTGCCCTTCAGGTCGTCGACGGCGTCGGCGACGCGGTGGTGGACGCCCGTGACGACCTCGACCGTGTTGGTGAGCAGTTCGTTGGTCAGCCGCTCGGGGCCGCCGTCGTTCACGTGCGCCAGGTCGGCGAGGATCGCCGGGGCGTGCGGCGCCAGCTCGCCCGACTCGTGGTCGACGAGGGCGAGCTCCCACTCGACGCCGAGGGTCGACCGCTCTGAGGTCGTGAAATCGATGCGCATCCGCGTGGCCTTCCCGTGGGCGTCAGGGCGGGTCCATCCTGCCAGCCGGGGCGCGCAGGGGGCCGTCGACGGAGCAGGTGGGCACGTCCTGAGTCGTCCGATGACGCCGGGGAGGCGCGGTGCCCAACACGACGCGAAGCAATTCGTGCAGATGGCCTTTCGTCTGCAACAATGGGAGGTCGAGTCTTCTGTCGTCCGACCCTCTAATCAGGCGACGTTCGACTCCCATCAGAGCTTTCGAGCCGAGTGTGCCCCCACGCTCACGGCTGGCTACTCGCCCACATCACATCACACAGGAGAATTGTGGCTGTCAAGATCCGTCTCAAGCGCATGGGCAAGATCCGCGCCCCCTACTACCGCATCGTCGTCGCCGACTCGCGCACCAAGCGTGACGGTCGCGTCATCGAAGAGATCGGCAAGTACCACCCCACCGAAGAGCCTTCGTTCATCGAGGTCGAGTCCGAGCGTGCGCAGTACTGGCTCTCCGTCGGCGCACAGCCGACCGAGCAGGTCGCCGCGCTGCTGAAGCTCACGGGTGACTGGGGCAAGTTCAAGGGCGACGCCGACGCCGTCAGCACCGTCAAGACCAAGGCCCCGAAAGAGGCCTTCGTCGCCGACGAGAAGAAGAAGCCGGTCCTCGTGCCCAAGACCGAGAAGCCCGCCGTCAAGGCCGAGGCTCCCGCCGAGTCCAGCGACGACGCCGAGACCACCGAGGCGTAGTCGGTGCTCGCACCTGCACTCGAACACCTCGTCCGGGGGATCGTCGATCACCCGGACGAGGTGCAGGTCGTGGAGAAGAACTCCCCGCGAGGCGACGTCCTCGAGGTGCACGTCCACGCGGACGACCTCGGTCGCGTGATCGGCCGCGCCGGCCGCACCGCCAAGGCCCTCCGCACCCTGATCACGGCACTGGCCGACGGCAAGCGTGTCCGGGTCGACGTCGTCGACGGCGATCTCTAGAGCCGTGCCGTCCGACCGCAAGACCGAACTCCGGGTGGGGCGCCTCACCAAGGCCCACGGCCTCAAGGGCGCCCTCAAGCTCGAACTCTTCACCGACACCCCCGAACAGCGCTTCGTGCCGGGTGCCGTGTTCCGCCTGCAGGTGCCCGCCGACAGCGCCTGGCACGACAAGACCCTCACCCTCACCGAGTTGCGCTGGTACAACAGCCACCCGGTGGGCTTCTTCGAGGGCGTCGACGACCGCACTGCCGCCGAGTCCCTCGTCAAGGCGATCCTCTGGGTCGACCAAGACACGGACGAGCTGCCGCACGAGGACGACGCCTGGTACGACCACCAGCTGGTCGGCCTCCGCGTCGAACGTGACGGTGTCGTCGTCGGCACCGTGGCCCGGGTCGATCACCTGCCGGCCCAAGACCTCCTCGCGGTCGACACCGCGTCGGGCGAGGTTCTCGTCCCGTTCGTCTCGGCCCTCGTGCCGAAGGTCGACGTCGAGGCCGGCGTGGTCGTCGTGACCCCGCCGCAAGGGCTGTTCGAAGAGCTGGCCGACGACACGGACGACGAGCCGGCGTCCGACGGCGTCGACGAGCCGGCCTCCGAGGGCGAGTCCGCTCCCGACGACGAGCGCTGACGCGTGCGCATCGACATCGTGTCGATCTTCCCCGAGTTCTTCGGGGTGCTCGACATCTCGTTGCTGGGCAAGGCCCGGCAGCAGAAGCTGCTCGACGTCGCCGTGCACGACCTGCGTGACTTCACGCACGACCGGCACCGCACCGTCGACGACACGCCCTACGGTGGCGGGGCCGGCATGGTCATGCGTCCCGAGCCCTGGGGCGAGGCGCTCGACCACGTCTTCGGCGACACGTCCACGCCCGACGACACGATCATGATCGTCCCGTCGCCGGCGGGCACGCCGTTCACCCAGGCCATGGCGCGGGAGCTCGCGTTCGCGCCGCATCTGGTCTTCACCTGCGGCCGGTACGAGGGCATCGACCAGCGCGTCGTCGAGCACGCCGCCACCCGGGCGACGGTGCGTGAGATCAGCCTCGGCGACTACGTGCTGAACGGCGGAGAGGTCGCGGTCACGGCGATGATCGAGGCCATCGGGCGTCTCGTCCCGGGTGTCGTGGGCAACCCCGAGAGCCTCACCGAAGAGAGCCACGAAGACGGCCTGCTCGAGTACCCCAGCTACACCAAGCCGGCGTCCTGGCGTGGTCTCGACGTCCCTCCCGTGCTGCTCAGCGGCAACCACGCGGCCATCGCGACCTGGCGTCGTGAGCAGCAGCTCGAACGCACCCGTCGGGTGCGGCCCGACCTGCTCGACTGACGGGGTCCGCGGGTCGAGGTGCGGGCCAGGGTCCGCGGCCCCGCCTCGTCCGGGTCAGCCGCGTGCGGTGAGCACGAGCGGTCCGTCCTCGGTGACGGCCACGGTGTGCTCGACGTGCGCCGCCCTCGAACCGTCGACGCTGCGCAGCGTCCAGCCGTCGGCGTCGGTGACGATCTCGTCGGTTCCGCGCATCAGCCAGGGTTCGATCGCGACGACGAGCCCGGGCCGCACCGGCCAGCCCCGGCCCGCGCGTCCGTCGTTCGGGACGTGGGGATCGCCGTGCATCGTCCGTCCGACCCCGTGGCCGCCGAACTGCAGGTTGACGCCGTAGCCCGCGCTGCGGGCGACCTGGCCGATGGCCGCCGAGACGTCGCCCAGCTTGGCGCCCGGCTTCAGGGCGGCGATGCCGGCGTCCAGAGCGACCTCGCACGTCTCGATCAGGCGGAGGTCCTCGGGCGACGCCTGCTCGCCGACGACGAAGGACACGGCCGAGTCGGCCACCCAGCCGTCCACCGAGGCGGCGAAGTCGAGGCTGAGCAGATCGCCGTCGCGCAGCCGGTGGCGGTGCGGCAGGCCGTGCAGGGCCGCGTCGTTGACCGACGTGCAGATCACCTTGCCGAACGGACTCGCACCGAACGACGGGTGGTAGTCGACGTAGCAGCTCTCGGCGCCCGCCTCGCGGATCATGCCGTGCGCGAGCGCGTCGATCTCGAGCAGGTCGACCCCCGGTCGTGCAGCAGCTCTGGTCGCCTCGAGCACGCGGGCGACGAAGGCTCCGGCGGGCCGCATGCGCTCGATCTCGTCGGGCGTGCGCAGTTCGATCATGCAGCCATTCTTCACGATCGTTTCGTAGCCTCGACCGCATGACGATGCGCCGGGTCTTCTACCGCCTCCTCTGGGTGGCCGTGTTCGTGCTTCCGCTCTGGGTGCTGCTGGGCCGGGCGTTCTTCGGCGTCCCGTTGGGGCTCCAGTTCGTGGGCCAGCTGCTGCTCGTGCCCCTGCTCTTCGTGGGGCAGGCGGTGGCCACCGGTGTGGTGGTGGGTCGCCGCAGCGTCCGACAGGCGAAGGCCGTGTCGTGGGCCGACGTCGGTCTGCTCACGCTGTCGTGGCTCGGGCAGCTCGGTCTCGGGTTCTTCATCGTCGACAGTTCCGCCGAGTCGGCGTCCGCGTCGGCCTTCACGCAGGTCGCCGGCGGGGCCTCGTCCCTCGACCTCTCGACCGCCCTGTTCGCGCTCTGTGCCGTCGTGACGATCGCGGCGGGCGTCGGCCTGTTCGCCTCGGCCCTGTGGCAGTTCGTCACGGAGGCGCGGGCCCGCATGGCCACGTCGCTCGCCGATCTCGAGAGGGTCGCGTCGGGCACCGGGGCCGCCGCGGGGCGTCGGCCCGGCTACGGCGACGACGGCCCGGTCATCACCATCACGCCGCGCGGCTGACACGGGCGCCCGCGCTGTGGCACAATAGGCGCTTGTGCCTGCGCACGACTCTGCCACAGGGGAGTCTGCCGATCCAGAGCACACCTTCTTCATCATGACGGGCGCGTGACGTGCCCCAGACACGCAGTCGACCTGTGGCGGTTGCAGAGAGCGAACGACAATGCACATCCTCGACGCGGTTGACTCCGCCAACCTCCGCTCGGACGTCCCCGACTTCCGCGCCGGCGACACCGTCAAGGTGCACGTCAACATCATCGAAGGCACGCGCTCGCGCGTCCAGGTCTTCCAGGGTGTCGTCATCGGCAAGCAGAACGAGGGCATCCGCGAGACCTTCACGGTCCGCAAGGTGAGCTTCCAGGTCGGCGTCGAGCGCACCTTCCCGGTGCACTCCCCGGTCATCGACCACATCGAGGTCGTCAGCCGTGGTGCCGTCCGTCGCGCCAAGCTCTACTACCTGCGCGAGCTGCGCGGCAAGAAGGCCAAGATCAAGGAGAAGCGCGACAACTAGTCACGCCTCCCCGCGACATCCACCGAGCTCCCCGCCATCTAAGATGGCGGGGAGCTCGGGTGGTTAAATGACGAATGACACAGTGAGGCGCGCCCTGCGTCCTCGACGCGACGACGGCGGGAAGCGCGGCATCGGCACGTTCGTGCGCGACGTCCTCGTCATCTTCCTGGCGGCCCTCCTCATCTCGTTCCTGATCAAGACGTTCTTGATCCGGTCGTTCTACATCCCGTCCGGGTCGATGGAACAGACGCTCCAGATCAACGACCGCATCATCGTCAACGAGCTCGTGCCCGACCTCGTCGACGTCAAGCGTGGCGACGTGGTGGTGTTCACCGACCCGGGTGGGTGGCTCGACGGCACGGCGCCGATCAGCACGACCACGGGCAACCCGGTGTCCGACGGCATCTCGTGGTTCCTGACGCTGGTCGGGCTCGGTGCACAAGACAGCAACGACCACCTGATCAAGCGGGTCATCGGCCTGCCGGGTGACACGGTCGAGTGCTGCAACGACTTCGGCCAGATGTCGGTCAACGGCGTCCCCCTCGACGAGCCCTACGTCAACCTGCCTCCGGGCGAGACCCGCGTCTCGGCCGACGACTTCTCGGTCACGGTCCCCGCCGACTCCCTGTGGGTCATGGGCGACAACCGCTACAACTCGAAGGACAGCCGCTACAACGGCGCCACCCCGAGCAAGGGGTTCGTCCCGATGAGCGACGTCGTCGGGCGCGCCTTCGTCATCAGCTGGCCCACCGACCGCTGGACGTGGCTCGGCGACTACCCCGACGTCTTCCGCGGCACCGAACGAGAGGGCGAATGAGCCCCGTCGTCGACCCCACGCTCGAATTCGAGCGCGAGCTGCACGCCACCGGAGCGACCTGGGTGATCGGCTGTGACGAGGTGGGTCGGGGTGCCATCGCGGGGCCGGTCGCCGTCGGGCTCGGGGCGGTCCACGTCGAGTGCCTCGACGTCCCCGCGGGTCTGCGCGACTCGAAGCTCCTGTCCGAGAAGCGACGCGAGGCCCTCTACCCGCTGGCGACGTCGTGGGTGTCCCATCACGCGGTGGGCTTCGCCGAGGCGCACGAGGTCGATCGGCTGGGCATCGTCGTCGCCCTCGGCCTGGCCGGCAAGCGTGCCCTGACCGCGCTGCACCACGCCGGCGTCGGCATCATGCAGTCCGTCGTGGTGCTCGACGGCAACCACGACTACCTGTCGCCCCAGCTCGCCACCCCTCCCCGCATCACGACCCGGGTCAAGGCCGACCGCGACTGTGCGTCGGTGGCGGCGGCGTCGGTCATCGCCAAGGTCGAGCGCGACCGGCTGATGATCGAGGCCGACGGCGCCCACCCGGGCTACGGCTGGGCCGGCAACAAGGGCTACGGCTCGTCGGCGCACTACGGTGCACTGTCCGAGTTGGGGCCGTCGCCACTCCACCGTCTCACCTGGTTGCACTGACTCCCGGGGCAGAGGTCCGAACCGGCAGGCCTTCGGCGTCCGCGGCCCCGAGGGCCGCGTAAGATGATCCTCCGATGGACGAGGACGATTTCGAAGACTACGACCGCGAGGTCGAGCTCGCGCTGTACCGCGAGTACCGCGACGTGGTGTCGCAGTTCCGCTACGTGGTCGAGACCGAGCGGCGCTTCTACCTGGCCAACGAGGTCGACCTCGTCCGGCGCGACACCGAGCACGACTTCTACTTCGAACTCTCGATGACGGACGTCTGGGTGTGGGACGTCTACCGTTCCGACCGCTTCGTCAAGTCGGTCCGGGTGCTCACCTTCAAGGACGTGAACGTCGAAGAGCTCACGACCCGCGATCTCGAGCTGCCGAAAGAACTCGCGCTCGACGAGTAGTCCCGGCCGCGACGTGACCCGTTGTCGCGGGATGCGACCCGTCTGACACGGTTCGTCCCCAGCCGTCACCGGATCGGTGGCGTCCCCAGACGATGTCCCGCCCGCCCCCCGAGGGACAGGCCTCCGCCAGCCTGCTGGCAGGAGGTCAGACATGGCGAAGAAGGACGAATTGGGTCGGCGCGGCGAAGACGTCGCGGCCGAGTACGTCGAGGCGCAGGGCATGCGGGTCGTCGAGCGCAACTGGCGGTGTCGCGAGGGCGAGATCGACCTGGTCGCCCTGGACGGAGACGTGCTGGTCGTCGTCGAGGTCAAGACGCGGTCGGGCACCGGCTACGGCCACGCCCTCGAGGCCGTGACGCCGGCCAAGTTGGCGCGTCTGCGACGGCTGGCGGGCGCCTGGTGCCAGGCGCATCCCTCCACGACGCCCCGGGGGTTGCGCATCGACGTCGTGGGCATCACGGTCGAGCGGTGCGCGGGGCACGAGCGCATCGACCACGTCCGCGGGGCCGGAGCATGAGCGTGGCGCGGACGAGGGCGGTCGCCCTGCTGGGGGTCGACGGTGCCCTGGTCGAGATCGAGGCCGACATGGGTGCCGGGCTGCCGGCGTTCGTGATCATCGGTCTGCCCGACACGTCGCTGGGCGAGGCCCGCGACCGGGTCCGGTCCGCCGCGACGAACTCCGGGTGCGCCTTGCCGGCGCGCAAGCTGACCGTCAACCTGTCACCGGCCTCGCTGCCCAAGCAGGGGTCGTCCTTCGACCTCGGCATCGCCATCGCGGCCTTGGCCGCAGCCGAAGTCGTTCCCGCCGAGTCCGTCGAGCGCGTCGTCCACCTGGGCGAGCTCGGTCTCGACGGCCGACTCCGCCCCGTCGACGGCGTCCTGCCCGCCGTGCTGGGTGCGCGTCGGGCGGGGGCCACCACCGTCATGGTGCCGACCGACAACGCCGACGAGGCGGCCCTCGTGCCCGGCATCCGCGTGGTGCCCGTGCCGAGCCTCCGCGAGGCCGCGATCTGGCACGGCGCGGGTCTCGAACCCGAACCGGTCGAGGCCATCACGAGATCGCGCTCCGAACCGACGGTGCCGGCCGAACTCGACCTCGCGGACGTCATCGGCAACGTCGACGCCGTCGAGGCGCTCGTCGTCGCCGCGGCCGGCGGTCACCACCTCCTCATGGTGGGCCCTCCCGGTGCGGGCAAGAGCATGCTGGCGGCCCGCCTGCCGGGACTGCTGCCCGACCTCGACGCCGACTCGGCCCTCGAGGTCGCGTCGATCCGCTCCTTGGCCGGGGTCGCCGTCACGGGTGATCTCGACCGGCGTCCACCGTTCGAGGCGCCTCACCACACCTGCAGCGCGGCGGCCTTGGTCGGCGGCGGCAGCGGGGTCATCCGGCCCGGTGCCGCGTCGAGGGCGACCCGCGGCGTGTTGTTCCTCGACGAGGCTCCCGAGTTCCAGCAGACGGTCCTCGACTGCCTTCGCCAGCCTCTCGAATCGGGTGAGACCGTCGTCCACCGGTCGAGGGCGGTGGCTCGCTTCCCGGCGAGGTTCCAGCTGGTCGCCGCGGCCAATCCTTGCCCCTGCGGGCAGTACGGTTCCCGCGACTCCGACTGCAGCTGTTCCCCGCATCAGCGGCGTCGGTACCTCGGCAAGCTCTCCGGGCCGCTCGTGGACCGCATCGACCTGCAGTTGCGGGTGGCCCGCATCAGTTCGTCCCAGTTCCGAGCCTCGGCCGACGTCGTCCCGACGACGACGCGCCAGGCTCGCGACCGCGTCGACCGGGCCCGTGACCGTGCCGCCCGTCGGCTCGACGGCACCCCCTGGCGGTTGTCCGGCGAGGTCCCCGGTACCTGGCTGCGCGACCCGGCGAACCGCCTGGCCGTGGCTGACTCGCAGCCCGTCGACCGGGCTCTCGAGACCGGTGCCCTGACGATGAGGGGCTACGACCGCGTGCTGCGCGTCGCCTGGACCCTCGCCGACCTCGACGACGACCCTGCCCCCGTCCGCCGTCACGTCGTGCGGGCCCTGAGCATGCGGCAGTCGCTGTGAGCGACCTGCTCAGGGCGACCTCCACCGAGCTGGCCGATCTCGTGCGGCCCGTCCTGCCGGACGTCGACGATCTCAGCGAGGCGCAGACCGTCCGGGCCTTCGCCCTGGGCGCCTGGACGGGCGTGGTCGAACCGGGGGACGCGGTGGGCGGGGTCGTCCGGGCGTTGCTCGGGCCGACCGTCGGTCTCCGCGTCGTGCTCGAGGCTGCGGTCGGTCGGGACGAACCCCGCCCGGGTCTCCTGTCCGGGGCGCTGGTCGAGGCCGGGGCGACCCTCGACGACGTCGAGCGGCTCGACCTCGTGCGGGCGCTGAAGAGGTGGCGGCCACGACTCGAGACCGGGGTGATCCTCCGGTCGTTCCACACGGCGACCGTCGTGGGATCGAGGCTGCTCGTGCCGGGTACGCCGTTCTGGCCCACGGTCCTCGACGAGCTCGGAGACCATGCCCCCGTGGCCCTCTGGGCGCGAGGTCCGGCGTGCGTCCCGGTACCGGCGTCGAGCATCGCCATCGTCGGTTCGAGAGCGGCGACGGCCTACGGCGAGCAGGTGTCGGCCGAGCTCGCCGACGGCGTGGCCGACCGTGGCCTCGCGGTCGTCTCGGGGGCCGCCTACGGCATCGACGGTGCGGCCCACCGTTCGGCCTTGGCCGCGTCGGCGACGACGATGGCGGTCATGGCCGGGGGAGTCGACCACCTCTACCCGGCCGGGCACGACGGCCTCCTGCGACGCATCCTCGAGACGGGCCTGATGATCTCCGAGGCCCCCTGCGGGGGCAAACCGTCACGGTGGCGTTTCCTGCAACGCAACAGGCTCATCGCGGCCCTGACGGCCGCGACCGTCGTCGTCGAGGCCGGCGGACGCTCGGGGTCGCTGAACACGGCCGCCCACGCCCAGTCGCTCGGTCGTCCGGTCGGGGCCGTGCCCGGTCCGGTGACCTCGCCGTCGTCCGTGGGCTGCCATGCCCTGATCCGATCCGGTCTGGCCGAGTGCGTGACGAGTGCCGACGAGGTCCTCGCACTCGCCGGGGTGTCGACCGACCTCGTCGTGGCGTCGTACCAGGGGCGGCGGCTCGACCCCGAGACGATGCGGGTGCTGGACGCCCTCAGCACGACGGCGACCCGCGAGACCGACGAACTGGCCGTCGCGAGCGGTCTGTCGCTCGAGACGGTCCGCGACGTGCTGGCCGAACTCGACCTCTCGGGCGCGGCCCGACGGCACGGGTCGGGGTGGCGACGGGTGCGGGGGCGTCGCGATGGTTAGCCTGTCGGCATGCGAGGGCCGGGGTCGAGACGCGAGGGGCGGACCCTGCCGTGACGCGCCTCCTGGGCGAGGTCGAACGGTTCGCGGACCACCTGCACGACGGTCGGGGGCTCAGCGACCACACGGTGCGGTCGTACGGTGCCGACCTCGACTCGCTCGTCGTCTTCGCCGAGAAGCGGCTCGGCCGCCCGGGCGAGGTCGGCGACCTCGACCTCGACCTGCTGCGCGACTGGCTCTGGCAGGGCACGCAGGCCGGACTCGCCCGGGCCACCCTCGCCAGGCGGTCGGCGAGCGTCCGGGCCTTCACCCGATGGCTCGACGAGACCGACCGGACGCCGGTCGACGTCGGCGCGCGGCTGCGCGCGCCGAAGCCCGAGAGTCGTCTGCCCCGCGTGCTCACCCGTGAGCAGGTCGACGGCCTGCTGGGCTCCCTCGCCGTCCGCGCCGACACGGGCGACCCCGGTGCGCGTCGGGACCTCGCCGTCGTCGAGCTCCTCTACGGGGCGGGCCTGCGCGTGTCCGAGCTCGTCGGTGCCGACCTCGGCGACGTCGACCTCGAGAGGCTGACCGTGCGGGTGACCGGCAAAGGGGCGAAGCAGCGCGTCGTGCCGTTCGGCGTCCCGGCGGCCGAGGCCCTGGGACGCTACCTCGAACGCGCGCGCCCGACGCTCGTCACCCCGGCCACGGACCCTGCGTTCTTCGTGGGGTCCACCGGAGGGCGGCTGGGTACGAGGGCTGTCTACCGCTTGGTCGCCGGGCTGCTCGCCGACCTCCCGGGCGGGGGACCGGCGGGGCCACACGCCCTGAGGCACACGGCGGCCACGCACCTGCTCGACGGGGGCGCCGACCTCCGGGCCGTCCAGGAGTTGCTCGGCCACGCGAGCCTCGGCACCACGCAGATCTACACGCACGTCTCGACCGACCGGTTGCGGGACAGCTACCGTTCGGCACACCCGCGCGCCTGACGGCGCCGAGGACACCGGCACGGCCCGAGGCGCCTGACGCACGGGCCCGAGCGACGCGTCCCGAGTGGCACCGGTGCTCAGCGGGGCCGTGTCGGCAGCAGCACCGACGGTTCGATCCCGCCCAGGAACACCAGGGGCGAGACGTACTCGCCGTCGATGCGCGCCCCCAGGTGCAAGCACGGCCGGTCCGAACAGTGCCCCGGCACGAGCGCACCGACGGTCTGCCCCCGCGTGACGACGTCGCCCTTCGAGACGTCGGCCACCACCGGCTCGAAGCTGCTCAGCACTCCGCCGGAGTGGGCGATCGACAGCACCGGGCGGTCCACCACGACTCCGGCGAAGTGCACCACCCCGTCGTCCGGCGCGGTCACGACCGAGCCCTCGGTCGTCCCGACGTCGATGCCGCGGTGCCCCGGCGACCACGGGTTCGGCGGCCCGACGAAGGGCCGGACCACCGGGTGGGGCGAGGCGACGGGCCAGGCCCACACCGCGCCTCCTGCGTTCTCCGCCGGAGGTGATGCGAACGCCGACGAGGACGTGGACGACCCCGCGACGAGGACCGCCAGGACCGTCGTCGAGGCCCCGACGAGGCGGCGGAGCGACCGCGGAGGACCAGAACGCATACCGGTACCTTGCCGGTTGCGCAACCTTTCTCGGCGAGGCGTAAGGTTCACCCGTGCACGAACACCCCGTGCACACCGTTTGTGGGGGAGTCGTGGCCACGAGCCCTGCTCCTCGAGCCGTGAAGGAGTACAGGTGTCGAACACCACTGCAACGACGAAGAGCTTGAACAGGCGGGTGACCGCGCTCGCCGTGGCGGCGGCCATCGGCGGGTTCCTGTTCGGCTTCGACTCGTCCGTCATCAACGGCGCCGTCCAGTCCATCACCGACGAGTTCGGCCTCACCGAGTTCGCCTCGGGCTTCGCGGTCGCCTCGGCCCTGATCGGTTGCGCCATCGGTGCCTACGTCGCCGGCCGTCTCGCCGACAAGATGGGCCGCATCAAGGTCATGCTGATCGGTGCCGGTCTGTTCCTGATCAGCTCGATCGGTGCCGCCGCGGCCTTCGCCGTCTGGGACCTCGTCCTCTGGCGCGTCATCGGCGGCCTCGGCATCGGCATCGCCTCGGTCATCGCCCCCGCCTACATCAGCGAGGTGTCGCCCAAGGCCATCCGTGGTCGTCTGGCGTCGTTCCAGCAGCTCGCCATCACCCTCGGCATCTTCGCCGCCCTGCTCTCGGACCAGCTCTTCGCGGTCACGGCGGGCGGTGCCTCCGAGCCGTCGCTCTTCGGCCTCGCGGCCTGGCGCTGGATGTTCCTGGTGGGCATCGTGCCGTCGGTCGTCTACGGAATCCTCGCCTGGCGTCTGCCCGAGTCGCCGCGGTACCTCGCCGGTGACGGGCGTGAGGCCGAGGCCAAGAAGGTCCTGCAGTCGATCGTCCCCGCCGAGACGGTCGAGACGAGCCTGAAAGAGATCACCGACTCGATCCGCACCGAGGCCGAACTCGAGAAGAAATCGTCCATCCGCGGCAGCCGCTTCGGCCTTCAGCCCATCGTCTGGGTCGGCATCATCCTCGCCGTGCTGCAGCAGTTCGTCGGCATCAACGTGATCTTCTACTACTCGACCACCCTCTGGCAGGCCGTCGGCTTCCAGGAAGAGGACTCGTTCCTCATCTCGACCATCACCGCCGTCGTCAACGTCGCGGTGACCTTCATCGCGATCGGGCTCGTCGACAAGGTCGGTCGTCGGCCGATGCTGCTGACCGGCTCGATCGGCATGTTCGTCAGCCTCGCCGTCACCGCCCTGGCGTTCAGCCAGGCGACCACCTCGGCGAGCGGCGACCCGTCGCTGCCCGGCGCCTGGGGCCCGGTGGCGCTCGTCGCCGCGAACCTCTTCGTCGTGTCGTTCGGTGCCACGTGGGGCCCGCTCATGTGGGTGCTGCTCGGCGAGATGTTCCCGAACAGCATCCGTGCCACGGCGCTCGGCGTGGGCAGCATGGCGAACTGGATCGCCAACTTCATCGTGACGGTGTCGTTCCCGACCCTCGCCGCCCTCAGCCTCACGCTGTCGTACGGCATCTTCGCGTTCTTCGCGCTCGTCTCGTTCTTCTTCGTCCTGGCGAAGATCCCCGAGACCAAGGGCCGCTCGCTCGAAGAGATGGGCATCTCGGCCGTCCAGGCCGACTCGGGTCGGTCCACCAAGGCCTGAGTCCGGCAGAAGCACTCTCGGAATGCGAACGTCCCGTCCAGATCCTGGGCGGGACGTTCGCGTTCCGAGACTGCGCTCGGTCACCGACGCGTCGTCCGTGCGCAGCGCTCTCGGGCGTCGACCACCGCCTCTCCTCGCCCGCGGTGGTGCTAACATGAGCGATGCAGCCTGCTCAGCAGGCTGACTTCGCGTGCCCTGTGCGTCCTCGGACGCACCGACGTCGAGGCGACCTGGTCGCCTCGCGCCGCTCCCGGCCTCCACGTCCATTCGGTCCGAACGCGCCTCACGGTGTGCTCGGCGGACGTGTGCCCGGGCACCAGGCAGTGGCGACCGACCGGTCGCCCGACAACCGACAAGCAGGCGCACCCGCGGGTGCGCCCAGAAACAAGGAGAACGACCATGGCCGTCGTCACCATCCGCCAGCTGCTCGACAGCGGCGTCCACTTCGGACACCAGACCCGCCGCTGGAACCCGAAGGTGAAGCGCTTCATCCTCGCCGAGCGCTCGGGCATCCACATCATCGACCTGCAGCAGTCGCTCGGCTACATCGACAGCGCGTACGACTTCGTCAAAGAGACCGTCGCCCACGGTGGCACCATCCTCTTCGTCGGCACCAAGAAGCAGGCCCAGGGCTCCATCGCCGAGCAGGCCAACCGCGTGGGCCAGCCCTTCGTCAACCAGCGCTGGCTCGGTGGCCTCCTGACCAACTTCCAGACGGTCTCGAAGCGCCTCGCCCGCATGAAAGAGCTCGAGGACATCGACTTCGACGACACGACGCAGGGCTTCACCAAGAAAGAACTGCTGATCAAGAAGCGCGAGCTCGACAAGCTGCACAAGACGCTCGGCGGAATCCGCAACCTGACCAAGACGCCGTCCGCCCTCTGGGTCGTGGACACCAAGAAAGAGCACCTCGCGATCGACGAGGCCAAGAAGCTGGGCATCCCGGTCATCGGAATCCTCGACACGAACTGCGACCCCGACGAGATCAACTTCCCGATCCCGGGCAACGACGACGCGATCCGTTCCGTCGGCCTGCTGACGCGCATCGTCGCCGACGCCGCTGCCGAGGGCCTCGTGCAGCGTCACCAGAAGCCCGAGGACGCCGACCAGCCCGTCGAGCCCATGGCCGAATGGGAGGCCGAGCTGCTCGCGCAGGGCGAGGCCAAGGCCGCTGACGCTGCTGCCGAGGC
>Ga0265798_10003756_pt1 | contig 21376 bp, 14 predicted proteins | sample P3T30metagenome_FD_192430 | JGI IMG/M metagenome (GOLD analysis project Ga0265798, IMG submission 192430) | Plant litter microbial communities from East Loma Ridge, Irvine, California - P3 T30 | ecosystem: Environmental > Terrestrial > Plant litter > Unclassified | place: USA: California... | reverse complement strand
TACCATTGCGTTCTATCACTTGCCCGGCCCAGGCATCATCTTTTGCCCAGGCAAAATCGGTGGTTTTCAGCGGAATCGCATGCTCGGTCCAGGTCACCATATCGGGCGAGGAAAATACCAGCCAGTCGTGCATTACATAGCGGGCTTGCTTGTCGGGCGCTACGTCGTGGCCGGTGTACAGGTAAACTTTGTCTTTATAGACCAGGGCGGCAGGGTCGGCTGTGTATTTGTGGGTAATGATAGGGTTGCCGGTGGCATGAATTACGGTATCAATAACGGGAGTCATTATTGTAGTAGAATGAGCATTAAATACCGATGGTACAGCCAGCAGCAAAGCCGCCTTCAAAGCAGTTAAACAGGTTAATTTCATGGTTTTAATTGGTTCATATTGCAGGCGTATCAGGCCAATAAAGGCAGCAGCACAATCTTATAACAGCAAGTTGCGGGTTTAGCAAAAGTTTGATAGTAAGTAATTTGTGTTAATGGTTATAAAATATCATGATAGTTCAGGATAGATGAGCCTGCCCGAGTAAGTACCTTGTGCCCTCAAACCAAGTAATAAACAAACACACAGCAAGCAGTCTTTTTAGCCATAACCATCAAACCAAAGTTATAAATGTTAAGTTGATATTTATATTTTTGATATTGCCGGTCATAGGCTTTACTGCAATAAGTGAGTTAAATTTTACCTATGAAGTTAAATGTTTATACCGGCTGCACGCGCTTTTTAAAACCGTTGCTATTTGCTGCCTCCATCCTTATGGCCAACCTCGGCGAGGCAAAGGCCCAATCGGGTACCCAACAAATCAAATACCTTTCGGGCCGCGATAACCGCACCCAAGTGCAATGGGATTTTTATTGCACCGGCGGTCGCAAAAGCGGTTACTGGACTAAAATTGCCGTACCCTCATGCTGGGAGCAGCAAGGCTTTGGTGCTTACAACTACGGCCGCGATTATAAAACTTACGGCAAAAATTTTCGCTTTGCCGATGAGCAGGGCATCTATAAGCTAAATTTCGCCATCCCCAAAGCCTGGGCCAATATGGATGTGTACCTGGTTTTCGAGGGATCGATGACGGATACCGAAGTAAAGATCAATGGCCAAGCTGCAGGCGAAAAACACCAGGGCGCTTTTTACGAGTTTAAATACAACATCAGCAATAAGCTGAAATTTGGCAGCAATAACCTGCTCGAAGCCCGTGTAAGCAAAATGAGCGCCGATGCCTCTGTGAACAATGCCGAGCGATTGGCCGATTACTGGATATTCGGCGGCATTTTCCGTCCGGTTTACCTGGCCGCTTATCCTAAGCAGCACATTAGCCGCATAGCTATTGACGCCAAAGCCAATGGCGATTTTAAGATGCAGGTTTACCCGGAGCGTATGAAACAGAACATGCAGGTGGTATCTACCATTACGGATGCTAAAGGCAAGGTGGTTAAAAGCGTTACTGCCAATGTGCGGTCGACCGACTCGGTTTTAAACCTGGCCACCAAAGTAAACAACCCTTTACAATGGACGTCAGAAACGCCTAATCTGTACAAGGTAAACGTAGCGCTTAAATCGGGTGGTAGCACTATCTACCAAACCACCGGGAAATTTGGCTTCCGTACCATCGAGATCCGTAAGGGTGATGGTATATACATCAACGGGGTAAATGTAAAAATGAAAGGCATTAACCGTCATAGCTGGTGGCCCGAAACCGGCCGTACCCTTAACGACGATATACAGCTGATGGACGTGAAGCTGATGAAAGAAATGAACATGAACGCGGTGCGCATGTCGCATTACCCGCCCGATAAAAAGTTCCTCGAAATTTGCGATTCCTTGGGTTTATACGTACTTGATGAACTGGCTGGCTGGCAAAAAGCGTACAGTACCCCGGCTGGTAAAAAATTGGTGAAAGAATTGGTGCTGCGCGATGAGAACCACCCTTCCATTATTTTTTGGGATAACGGTAATGAGGGCGGTACTAACAAGGAACTGGATCAGGAATTTGTGAAGTACGACTTCTCTAAACGGCCGGTTATTCATCCGCACCATAAGCCGGGCAATGCGTTTAACGGCATAGATTGTAACCACTACGAAGATTACTACAGTACCAAAAACATCCTGGCTGATAGTAATATTTATATGCCTACCGAGTTTCTGCATGCGCAGGATGATGGCGGCGCTGCTACCAGCATGTCTGATTTTTGGGACTTACACTGGAAATCGAAACGTTCGGGTGGTGGCTTTATCTGGGCTTTGGTGGATGAAGGCATTGTGCGCACCGACCTTAACGGCATTATTGATGTAAACGGAGTAAACGCCCCTGATGGCGTATTAGGTCCTCACCGCGAAAAGGAGGGAAGCTTTTTTGCCCTGCGCGAGATCTTTTCGCCCGTGCATATAACCATGAAAGGTTTGCCTGCTAATTTTAATGGCAGCATTCCGGTAGAAAACCGCTTTCATTACACCAACTTAAACCAGTGTACCTTTAATTGGGAACTGATAGATTACCGCAAGCCAAATGAGGCCGACGGTGGATACATTACCAAAAAGAAAGGCATCCTAACAGCACCATCTATAGTGCCTGTAGCTGCCGGTAATTTACAAATTAACTTGCCCGCGGATTGGAAAAGCTACGATGCGTTAACGCTCTCAGCTTACGATCCGTTTAAGAACTTGGTGTACCGCTGGGTTTGGAAAAACAACAACGAGCGCCTGTTGAATAGTGTAATGAACCTAACCGGTAAAACTCCGGTGCAGGTAGCCGAAACAGACAGTACCCTGCAACTTAAGGCCGGCGCCATTGCCTTAACTTTTAATAAACGCAACGGTCAAATAAGGCAGCTTACCGGCAACAGCGGCGATCCGTTGTTATTTGGCGGTGGCCCGGTACCGGTAAGCGGTACCTCGGCGTTTAAAGACCTTCGCCACCGGACCGAAGCCGATGGCGAGTTGGTGGAAGTAAGCTACACCGGCGACCTGAAATATGCGCGCTGGAAAATGTTTAACAGCGGCTGGGTAAGTTTGGATTATGAATACGATTTGCCTAAGGGCGATTACGCTTTTGCCGGAATCTCCTTTACTTACCCCGAAAATTATGTGCTTGGTGCCAAATGGCTGGGTAAAGGCCCTTACCGAGTTTGGAAAAACCGGATGCAGGGTGTGGTAGATAACGTATGGAGCAACGCTTATAACAGTACCCAAACCGGCAGCGCCCCCTGGATATTCCCGGAGTTTAAAGGTTACTATGCCGATATTACCTGGATGGAACTGAACACCGTACAGGGCAAATTCATTGTAGCTGCCAAAGAGCCCGATTTGTTTGTGCGCTTGTTCGATTTTTATGGCCTGTCGGGTGTAAGGCCTGCACCGGCATTACCGGTGGGCAACGTGTCGTTTTTAGATGCTATACCACCCATGGGTACCAAGCTGGCTTTGGGTGTGGATATGAACACGCCTAAACTGGGCCCTAACGGCGAGCTCAACCATTTGGGTGGAACTACCAAACGTACGCTGTATTTTTACTTCGGCCTCATGGAACAAGCCGGTAAAAACACCCAGCAGTATAACAGGCCAGTGGTTGATGAATTGTTTGACAGTACCCCGGCAACGGCTCCTGCCAAGAAGGTGAAAGGGCAGTAAGGGAGCAGGGTAAATTAAACCCGTTATTGCGAGGTACGAAGCAATCGCTGCACGCCAGGTAGGCGGGCGACCGGTCTACGCAGAGGTTGCTTCGTACCTCGCAATGACGTGAGAGATAGAAAATCCTGTCGCGGACCTTGTAAGCGACGAATGCTTCGACAAGCTCTGCATGACAAGGACTAAAACGCTTTATTGCGTTAGGGATAGCAGCGTAAAGCCCGGAGTGCAGCGCAGCGAAACGAGGACTTGAAGCGGATAGCCCGGGCCGAAGGCAACGCCCTTCGAAGAATGACAAAAGGATTGAATGATAGAAGGAATGCGCATATAGCGAAAAAAAAAACCCGTCATTGCGAGGTATGAAGCAATCGCTGCACGCCAGGTAAGCAAGCGGCTTTTCTCCGCAGAGATTGCTTCGAGCCTCGCAATAACGGTGGATATACCAAAATAAACCATGCTTGCTTTTAGAGCCCTCCCTCCCGGGGAGGGTTTGGGAGGGGCTTAATGATACACCTATGCAAAAAGTAGCCTTTAAAATGAAGCTCAAACCAAGCTTCAAGGATGAATACCAAAAACGGCACGATGAAATATGGCCCGAGCTTTCGGCGCTTTTGAAAGCTAACGGCATCAGCGATTATACTATATTTTTGGATGAAGAAACCAATACGTTGTTTGGAGTGCAATTGCTTTCGGGGCAATCATCGCAAGATTTAGGCGCTACCGAAATAGTGCAGAAATGGTGGGCATACATGGCCGATATTATGGAAACCAATCCCGATAATTCGCCCGTGAGCACGCCGCTCACTAAAGTTTTTCACCTTGATTAAAAATAAATTAAATAACTAAACGCATGTTCATCAAGCGATTATTAGCTATAAGTGCCCTTTGCGTAGCCACCGGTGCTACCATGGCGCAAACTAAGCAGGCCACCGTTTGGCCTGCCGTAAAAACCCAAACCCGCCCCTGGACCCGCTGGTGGTGGATGGGTAATGCTGTTGACCAAAAGAACATTGGCAACCTGCTGCGCAAATACCAGCAAGCCGGTTTTGGCGGAGTAGAAATTACGCCTATTTACGGTGCCATAGGGTACGAGAGTAGGTATATAGATTACTTGTCGCCCAAGTGGATGGACATGCTCAATTATACCACGCAAACCGCCTCGACTTTAGGTATGGGTGTAGATATGAACACCGGTACCGGCTGGCCTTTTGGTGGCCCGCAAATTAAGACCGCCGATGCCGCGACCAAGATTATTATCCAAACTTACAAGCTCAATCCCGGCGATATTGTGAAAGAAGCCATCCGTGTAAACGACCCCAAGCAGCGCGATGTAGCCGTGCTGCAGGCCCTGGTGGCGTACGACGAAAAAGGCAACGTGACCAATGTGATGGATAAGGTAGATGCCAGCGGCAACTTTAACATGGCGCCTGTAACCGTGAAGACCGAGATCTACGCCGCCTTTGCGGGTAAAACCCTGCAAAAGGTAAAACGTGCGGCACCCGGTGGCGAGGGCTTTACGTTAGACCACCTTTCTAAAACTGCTACTGACACCTATTTAGCCCGTTTTACCAATGCCTATAAAAATAGCAGGCCCAATGTAAGGGCTTATTTTAACGATAGCTATGAAGTTTATGGGGCCAGCTGGTCGCCGGGCTTATTTGATGCTTTTCAAAAAGATCATGGGTACGATTTGCGCATGCACCTGCGCGAGCTGATGAGTGCCGATGGTAACGAAATGGTAGGCCGTGTAAAATCGGACTATCGCGAAACGATGAGCAACATGTTACTGCATAACTTTACGCAAAATTGGACCAATTGGGCGCATGGCTTAAAAAGTATGACCAAGAACCAGTCGCACGGTTCGCCGGGTAATTTGCTGGATCTGTATGGTACGGTGGATATCCCAGAGTGCGAAACCTTTGGGTCGAGCAAGTTCAATATCCCCGGTTTGCGCCGCGACAGTGCCGATGTGCGTAATGTTGACCCGGATCCTATCATGTTAAAATTTGCTTCCTCAGCAGGGCATGTGAACAGCAAACCACTCATTTCGAGCGAAACCTTTACCTGGTTAACCGAGCATTTTAAAACTTCTTATTCGCAATGTAAACCTGAGGTAGAGCAGATCTTTTTATCGGGTGTAAACCACGTGTTTTATCATGGTACTACGTACTCGCCCGAGGATGTGAAGTTTCCGGGTTGGTTGTTTTATGCCTCCATGAATATGGTGCCCGATAACAGCCTGTGGAGCCATGCTACCGGGCTAAATGGTTACATTACCCGTGTACAATCGGTACTGCAAAGCGGCAGGGCTGATAACGAAGTGCTGATGTATTGGCCCATATACGATGCTTGGTCTCACCCTAAAGGAATGGATATGCCTTTGGCCATTCATGATATTAAAGATTGGTTAACGCCGACAGCTTTCTATAAAAATGCCAACGATTTGCAGGCCAAAGGTTACAGTTTGGATTTTGTTTCGGATTTAGCCTTGTCAAAAAGTTCAGGCAGCAAAGCCGGTATAAAAACCAGTGCCAATGCCAATTACAAAGTGTTGGTAATACCTGAGTGTACGTTGATGCCGGTAGAAACTTTGCGCCAGATACTAAAACTGGCCGCAGAAGGTGCAACAGTAATATTTCAAAAACTACCTGAAGATGTACCGGGTTTAGCCAATTTGGAAACCCGCCGTGCAGAGTTAAAGCAAGCCCTGGCTACTTTAAAATTTGCGAATACTGGTGGTGTTAAGCAATCGGTGGTAGGAGCGGGACGTGTAATGCTTTCGGGCGATTTGGACGATGCCTTAACCGCAGCCTCCGTACCGGCCGAAAAGCTGGTGGAAACCGGCTTGAAGTTTATTCGCCGTGATGTGAATGGCAGCAAGTACTATTACCTGGTTAACCATACCAATAAGGCGGTAGATACCCGTATTCCGTTAAACGGCAAGTATGCTTCGGTTACCATTATGGATCCACAAAGCGGCCGTTACGGTTTAGCTTCAACAACTGCAGCTGCCGGAAAAACTAATGTAAGGGTGCAATTGCAATCGGGCGAAGCACTTATTTTATTGGCCGGTTTGCAGACTAAAACCGGTGTTTCGGCATGGAAATATTTGGATAAACAAACCGGTGAAATTGCGCTGGCTAACCCATGGAACCTTACGTTTACCCAAGGCGGCCCTAAACTGCCTTCGCCTAAAAAGCTGGATAAATTAATTTCATGGACCGACTTGGGTGACACTACGGCTGTAAGCTTTTCGGGGACGGGCGTTTACACCAGTACATTTATTTTACCCACCAAACCCCCGGGCGAGTGGGTGCTCGACTTGGGCCAGGTAGATGAAAGTGCTTGTGTTTGGATCAACGGCAAAGATGCCGGTATTTTGTGGAGCATTCCGTTCAAGACCCGGGTTGGTTCGTTGCTGAAAGCTGGTACCAACACTATAAAAATTGAAGTGGATAACCTTATGGCTAACCGCATTCGCTACATGGATCAGCATAAGATAGAATGGCGCAAGTATCACGAGATAAACTTTGTGAACATTGACTATAAACCGTTTGATGCCGCTAACTGGAAACCCATGCCTTCGGGTTTGTTAGGTCCGGTTAAACTGGTGCAGTATAAGTAAAGCCCACTTATTAAGAGTAAAAACCGTTATGCCAATATTCATTGATATGACGGTTTTTAGTTTACGATACTTGCGGTATCTTGTGTAACCATAACCAATTTTAAATTATCGTTTATAAGTGTAGATTTGATATTTATGAGAGGAAAGTATTTTGCCGCACTTTGCCTGGCTGCCTTAACCTTAAGCAGCAAGGCGCAAAAAAGCGTGCCCATTACCATTAATGCCGATAAGGTGACCGCACAGGTGAAACCTACCATGTGGGGCGTGTTTTTTGAAGATATTAACATGGGGGCCGATGGGGGCCTGTATGCCGAACTGATCAAAAACCGTTCGTTTGAATTTGGTATGCCACTGATGGGCTGGACAGTGAAAGGTAAGAACCTGAAAGAAGGTGATGCTTTAGTGTTGAACCGTCAGCAGCAACAGCAAGCTAATCCGCGGTTTTTGCGCTTGAACGTGCGTAATGCTACTTCTAAAGGCGATGTGATTTTAAATAATGAAGGTTTCAGGGGTATTGGTACCAAAAAGGGACTGTCTTACGATTTTTCGATCATGTACCGTCAGGCTTCGCCCGGTGTAAAACTGCATGTAGAATTACAGGACGAAAAGGGGAATTCGATAGGTGAGAATACACTCGCCCCATCAGAAAGCGGCGCCGAATGGCATAAACAGGGGATTAGCCTCACTTGTAATGCCACGGTACTGAAAGGTAAATTCCAAATATGGTTCGAGGGTAATGGCACCATTGATCTGGATATGATCTCCCTTTTCCCAGGCGATACCTGGAAAGGTCGCAAGGGTGGTTTGCGCGGCGATATGGTTAAAATGCTGGCCGATATGAAACCGGGCTTTATCCGATTTCCCGGTGGCTGTATTGTGGAGGGTAAAGACCTGGCCAATCGCTACCCCTGGAAAAAAACGCTTGGCCCTATTGAAGATCGTGAACTCAACATTAACCGCTGGAACACTGAGTTTAAACACCGCTTAACCACCGATTATTATCAAACCTACGGCTTAGGCTTTTTTGAATACTTCCAAATGGCCGAAGATATTGGCGCCGAACCGCTGCCTATCATCAACTGTGGTATGGCTTGCCAGTTCAATACGGCCGAAGTAGTACCTATGGAACAATTAGGCCCTTATGTGCAGGATGCTTTAGATTTGGTAGAGTTTGCCAACGGCGATGTAACCACCACCTGGGGTAAAAAACGTGCCGAAATGGGCCACCCGGCACCCTTCAATTTAAAAATGATGGGTATCGGAAACGAAAACTGGGGACCGCAATACTTAGAGCGCCTGGCCGTGTTTACCAAGGCACTCAAAGAAAAGTATCCCGACATTAAAATAGTGAACAGTTCGGGCACCGACCCTAACGGCGAGCGTTTCGACTACCTGAATGCATCGCTCCGTAAAACCAAAGCCGATTTAATAGATGAGCATTACTACCGCTCACCCGAGTGGTTTTTAAGCAATGCCACCCGCTACGACGGTTACGATAAAAAAGGCTCTAAAGTGTTTGCCGGCGAATATGCTGCACAAAGCGATGGCATAGCCAAACCTACTAACCAAAACAACTGGCGTACCGCTATTGCCGAAGCTGCCTTTATGACTGGCCTCGAACGCAATGCCGATGTGGTGAATATGGCCTCCTACGCGCCGCTTTTTGCCCACGTAGACGGCTGGCAATGGACGCCCGATATGATTTGGGTAGACGACCTGCATGTGTACGGCACGCCAAATTACTACGTACAAAAAATGTATTCCCTATACAAAGGTACCAGCGTGGTAGGCATCAGCATGAATAATAAAGTGATTGCCGGGCAGGATAGTTTGTATGCTTCAGCGGTAATGGACGCTAAAACCAATGAACTGATCGTGAAAGTAATTAATGCTTCCAATAAAGCACAAACCCGCAGTATTGCTATCAAAAGCAGCAAAAAATTACCTATAAGTGCTATTAATACTTACATTACTAATGATTTAAAGGCGGTTAACTCTTTCGAAAAATCAACTAATGTGAGTCCGCAGGATGAACGCATAGCTGTTAAAGGAAAAAACCTGGCGCTAACGCTTAAGCCGTACTCCTTTAACATAGTGAGGCTGCAGCTAAAATAAGTACTTCAAGCCTGTAAAGGCAGTTTTGATGATAAGTTCCTGCCCGTGTTTTCAAATACAGGTAGGAACTTTTTTTGTGATTATACGTAGAAAGCGTTCAAATCAGAATCACTATTGTTTAAGCCGCTATGCGTTTATATACCTCTCTGTCCAACATTAAATATTTAGACAAAAATTATTCCCTTAAGTATCTTTTCATTTCTTTTTTAGGCGTTCACATCCCATTAATAGGCATTATCGTGTTTGTGCTGGTATCGGGCATTAAATCCATGTCGCCGCTGCTGGTTATTGAATGCGTTTTGATATTTACACTGCTGGCTTGCGCTATTACGCTGTTGGCGCAAAATGCGCTGGCCAAACCAATCATTATCACCAAAAATGCACTAATAGAGTATCTGAATAATAAAACGCTGCCTGCACTGCCTTTAAACTTTAAAGATGAGGCAGGGCTACTCATGAGCAATACCCATACGGCCCTCCACGAACTTGATAACCTCATCAAAGAAAAACGCGATTTTATTTACCTATTGTCGCACGATCTTAAAACACCGCTGCACAACATGATCACTTTGGTGCAATTAATGCAGGAAGACTACAAAAACGAATCGAAAGACGAGTATTTGCATCTCATTAAGCAATCTACCCGCCACCAAATACAAATGATAGGTACCGTGCTCGACCTGGCCACCAGCGACTTTGCCAGCCTGGCTAACCCCACTACCATTAATCTGGAGCAGCTGATGAACCGCATTGTAAAAGATCTTGAAATTAGTTTTAAAAACAAGGAAATGCAGATTTTGCTGGACGTACCTATTACTATGCAGCTTACTGTAAACGAAGATCTCTTTAGCATGGCTTTAACCAACCTGGTTACTAACGCTATAAAATTCAGCAACCGCAATAGCGATATTATGGTACGTGCCGTTGAAATGAAAGACCATGTGATGATACGGGTAATTGACTATGGTATTGGCTTCGCTGCCAGCCATGCGCCAAACTTTGAGCCCTTTTTTAAAGCCAGCCGCCCCGGTGCCGATGGAGAATTATCTAACGGACTGGGCCTGTATTTTACCAAAAAGATTATTAACTATCACGGGGGCACTATTACTGCCGAAAGTGACGGAGAAGGCAGAGGAGCAAAATTTATTATTAAACTGCCTAAATCTGCATCAGCTGCTTAATGTATTGTGTTAAAATACTGCTCATAAAAAAAGCCGCAAATTAATTACTTGCGGCTTTTTGGTGGGTAAAGTTTTTTACTGGTAGCTTTCGTCTACGCGGCTGCTTACCTTGCTTATAGCCTCGTCGGTGTACTGCTTGGCTTTTTCAATCCATTCAGGCGCTCTCTCGTTCCAGTCATCAATAATTGATTTACCATCTTCTACGCGTTTCTTGGTAATGTGTTTAATGCCGTAGGCCGCAGCTGCGCCTACAATTGCCCATTTTAATAAGCCCATTGTATGTTAATTTTAAGTTGTTTTAATAAAAACCTAATAGTGCAAGTTTGGTGCCAATAAATAAAACTTGTTGGTATTCATCAAATTAAATGGCCTACCATTTTTTTACCTTTTTTGCTGTTGAGGTGTTTTTAAACAAAAGATTATCAATAGCTTAGGTGTAACCTTTTCCTTAATGTTATGCAGCTATTTTTTCAAATCCTTCGCATCCTGTTCTTACCTGCGTTAAAAGGCTCATTCACCTATATTAAAATCCAGGCAAGCGGCATCCCTTTCAGGTATTTATTGCAGGATGTGCTGTCGGTATTGCAAAAAGTAGGTCTGTTGGTATTTCTTGCTTTAATTGCCTCGGTAATATTTTTGGCTTTGCCTCAGGGCATTGATACCATGCTGGTGGTTGTTGAGGATCTGAACAAGGGTAAGGCAGCCAAATTTATTTTTCTGCTCCTTGCTTTATTTAGCTGGAGTATTGTTTCCGAATTTGGGATACGTTATGCTATTTATGTAAGCGATAACTCCGGGAAGAGCCTTAGTGACAAGCGCGTAGCCTGGAAAAAAGCCGTTCAAAGAATTGTAGCGGCCAGTTGCCTGCTTTGGCCAACACTGCTTATTTTTATTAGCCTTATAATAACGCTATTGCGGTATACCAGTAAAGATTATCTCAATTGGGCAACTGCCTTCTTTTGCTTGTATGTACTGTTTTGCGTACTTACCAACCTTTACTTTTATAAAACTAAAAGCAACAGGCCTAATATACTTGAGCGCAAATTTGTGTTAGCGCCCGAGCAATTACCGGCTGTTGAACAAAAATGGTTGGGCAAGCTTTACGGCATATATAATGATTATGTGTTTGCTGTAACCAATGCTGCAAACTTTAACCCACCAGGCTCTGAATTATTAAACAGTTTCAACGGCGCTTTTAGTACAACCACCGAAGCACGAAACAGCTTTCCGCAGAGCGTTGCCCTGAGCGAAGATTCACGTGTGCCCTCCCGGTTCAAACTGCTTAAGGTTACACCCGAAATGCCTGATGGCAAGCAGGATTTTAAGTGGAACTACCGTATTCCCATTAATTTTTATCCGGTCTTGCATAAGCAAATCAAGTACGTGGCAATTATTGCATTAGTCGTGTTCCTGGTGGTATGCTTCATTCCGGTTAATTGGGGCATATTTGAAGTGGTTGGCGCGCCTGGTTTAGTTTGCCTGGCCTTTGCCTGCTGGATAGGGATCTATATAGGCGTGCTTTACCTCGATTTTGCAAAATTGCGCCGGCTGCCGGTTTCTGTCAGGTTTTTGCTTTTTGTGTTGTTGCTGGTTTCGTCGGCAATTAACAACGATCATCCACTGCGTGAAAGGGATAACGTTGAAAATATATCAAAGGAGCGGCCCCGGCTTGATACACATTTTGCCGGGTGGATTAAGCAATATAAAGCAGATATGGACAGTGCCTATGCTGTAAAAGATTTGAGCAAAGCCAAACGTAAAACCGGTTCTAAACTAAAGAATTACCCTGTCATATTTATTTGTGCCGAAGGCGGAGCTTTACGCACCGGAGGCTTCACGGCTTTATACTTAACAAGGTTGCAGCGGGCTTTGCACGAATCTTTAGGTTACGACTTTAAAAGATCAGTATATGCCATGTCGGGCGTATCGGGCGGTGCTTTAGGCTTGGGGCTGTTTAATGCGGTAGCCTACGTTAATAAAAGCGAAGAGCTGATTAACGGCGGGGCTTCAGAAAAATCTGCACAATTGTTTTTTGAAGGCGATTTTATTGCACCCGTAATCGGTAAAATGTTTTTCGGCGATTTACTGAACCTGTTTTGGCCCATTCATGTTAATATACTCGACCGGGCTATTGCCATGGAACAGGCCTGGGAAAACCAGTATGCCATGCTGTTGGTAAACAATGGACATCATCAAGTTAATAATGTGTTTAGCCAGCCATTTGATACCCTGCATTTCAATGCCAGGAAGAAGCCGCTCATCATTTTTAATACTGATGAGGTAGAAACCGGAGAGCAATGTTGGTTAACCAATGTTAAACCTTTGGGCTTGTATAAAGATACCGTGCGCGATTTGTTAAATTATAAAATCAAGAAAGCTGTAAATTACAGCACCAGTATAAATTTCAGTACCCGTTTTCCGCTGTTCTCGCCCGGGGCAATGGTAAAGTTAGATACTATAAAGCTGCATTATTTAGATGGAGGTTACGTAGAAAATACCGGCGCGGGCAGTATGCTCGAAGTTTTAGAACTTCTACGTAAAGATACCGCCGCCTTTAAAAATATAATACCCATGGTTATCTTTTTGAGGTTCAGCGAGCAGTCGCCAACGTCGAGCACTAAAGATAATATCAACTTTGGCAACGAGGTAACCGAAATATTTGGCGGTATATACAATGCCCGTAAAGGCCGTAGCGATGTTGCAGTACACCAGTTAAGAGATTTAGTTGAAAATAAATACCATGGTGGAGTATTGGATGTTGAGCTTAAGGCAAATGAAAGAGCTGTGCCTATGAACTGGATTCTCTCTAATCAAAGCATAGAGTATATTAAAAAAGATATTGCCCAAAAGATTAATAATTGGGCGTACACCCGGGCCAAATTACAATTAGATTCGGTTAAATACATGCCGGCGCCAACAAAGCTCAAATAATAGCAGTGGTACACGGGGCAATAACACAAAACGGACTTGTTCCTGTTTAAACCAGCATGCGCCGCTTGCTGCAAAAATGGTTAAAGCAACCCATTATTCGTTTATCAGATAAATACTCTTCACGGCCTGATGCCAAACGGGTGCATACTGCATTAACTGATTTATACAATACACTTATTACAACGCCGGGTAAGCGTGGTGTGGTTATTCCGTTTGATGCCGGGAACGACCGATTTGTAATTCTATCTGACCAGCATAAGGGCGCCCGTAATCATGCCGATGACTTTGCGCTATCTGAAAAGAATTATTTGACTGCCTTAGACTATTACTTGGAACAGCATTATAACTACATCAATTTAGGCGACAGCGAAGAGTTGTGGAAAAACGGGATACTAAGCGTTAAAAAATGCAACAAAGCTACCTTTGAAAAGGAAAAGCAGTTTCTGCAAAACAAGGCGTTCTTTAAAATTTTCGGCAACCACGATTTATACTGGGACAATGACCCGCTGGCCAGCATCATGCTGCTTCAAATTTATGGTCAGCGGGTTAAGGTATATGAGGGATTAATTTTACAAACCAAAATAAACGACAAGCCACTAAGCATTTATTTAACCCACGGCCACCAGGGCGATATGCAAAGCGATGGCAACTGGTTTAGCAAATGGTTTGTATCAAACGTTTGGGGGCCGTTCCAGGCTTATCTCGAAATTAACCCCAACACACCGGCTACCAACGATCATGTTAAGACACAGCACAACCAAATTATGTATGATTGGAGCAGTCGTCAAAATAACCTGCTGCTTATTACCGGCCACACTCATCAACCTGTATTCCGGTCGTTAACCCACCTGGAACGCTTATACATTGATTTGGAGAACGCAGAGAAAGAGAGGAATGCTACTTTGGTAAAAAGCTTAAGGCAGCAAATTGATAAGCATGTAATGAAGGGCGAAGGCAAGTTTACTTTCCCAGGTTACCGGCCTTCGTACTTTAATTCGGGTTGCTGCTGTTTTGATGATGGTGACATTACCGGGATTGAAATAACCGAAGGTTGCATGCGGTTGGTTAAATGGGAGTATAACGAGGCAGGTGTGTCAGAGCGCATTGTTTTAGAGGAAGCCAAATTGCAGGATATCCTGACAGATTTAGCGGTGATACCGCAATAAAGCTCACCAAGCAGTCTTTATTTATAAATTTGCACCACGCTATGACTACATCGCCCCGCTTTTTTGACTTCTCTCAAAAAATAAACTACAAGAACGAAATATTGGCCGGCTTTACCGTGGCTATGACCATGATGCCCGAATCATTATCGTTCGCTATACTGGCTGGCTTTCCGCCGCTGGTGGGGTTATATGCGGCGTTTATTATGGGCTTGGTTACGGCAGTATTGGGCGGCAGGCCCGGCCTGGTTTCGGGCGGTGCGGGGGCTACTGTTATTACGCTTATTGCACTCATGAAGTCGAACGGTATTGAGTATGTGTTTGCGGCAGTGGTGCTTGCAGGGGTATTTCAAATTATGGTTGGCCTGTTCAAGTTAGGCAAATTTATTAGGCTGGTGCCACAGCCCGTGATGTATGGTTTTGTAAATGGCCTGGCCGTGGTAATTTTCATGGCGCAGTTAGAACAATTTAAAATGGTAGTTAATGGGCATACTACCTGGTTAACTGGTCAGCCACTGGCTATTATGGCCGGTTTGGTAGCCTTAACTATAGCTATTGTAATTATACTGCCGCGTTTTACTAAAGCAGTTCCACCCTCCTTGGTCGCTATTATCGTGGTTTTTATGATAGTGCTGGGATTTGGTATCCATACCAAAACGGTGAAAGATATAGCAGCGGTAAGCGGAGGATTTCCACCTTTTCATATACCGGCTATACCGTTTAGTTTCGACACGTTGAAGCTCATTTTTCCCTATTCACTTATTATGGCAGGTGTAGGGTTAACGGAGGGACTGCTTACGCTTAACCTGGTTGATGAAATAACCGCCACACGTGGCAACGGCAACCGCGAATGTGTAGCGCAGGGCACAGCCAATATATTAAACGGCTTTTTCTTCGGGATGGGGGGATGCCCTATGATAGCTCAAACGCTGGTCAACTTATCTGCGGGCGCAAGAGCACGGCTCTCGGGCATTATAGCAGCACTAACTATCTTGGTTATCATTCTATTTGGCGCACCTGTAATAGAGCGTGTGCCTATGGCCGCCCTAACCGGGGTAATGATCATGGTGGCTATTGGTACTTTTGAGTGGGCCAGTTTCCGTATCATCAACAAAATGCCTAAGCAGGATGTGTTTGTAGGGATCATAGTTGCACTGATCACCATTTGGCTGCATAACCTGGCGCTGGCCGTGTTGATGGGTGTAATTATATCGGCCCTGGTGTTTGCCTGGGAAAGTGCCAAACGCATCAGGGCTAAAAAGTTTGTAGATGCAGCAGGCGTTAAGCACTATGATATTTATGGGCCGTTGTTTTTCGGTTCGGTAACGGCTTTTAACGAAAAATTTGATATCACTAATGACCCCGAACAGGTAGTGGTCAATTTTAAAGACAGCCGCGTGGCCGATATGTCGGCTATTGAGGCGCTGAACAAGTTAACCGAGCGCTACCACCAAGCAGGTAAAAAACTTTTCCTTACCCACCTGAGCCGCGATTGCCGCACCCTGCTAAAAAATGCCGACGAGGTAATTGATGTTAATATTTTAGATGACCCGGATTACCGTGTGGCTACCGAGAAGCGTAAGTAGGCAGTTTGTTAGGCGGGCGCTGTATTTTGGGTATAGTATTTATTACGGATCCAAAAGGCGAGGTTAACCAGCGCAATTAAGGCAGGTACCTCTACCAGCGGGCCAATAACTCCAGCAAAGGCTTGTCCCGAGTTAATGCCAAACACGCCAATGGCTACGGCTATAGCCAGCTCAAAGTTGTTACCTGCCGCGGTAAATGCTATCGCAGTACTTTTAGCGTAATCGGCACCCAGGTATTTACCAGCCCCAAAGCTGATAATAAACATCAGAATGAAATAGATCATCAATGGAACAGCAATGCGCACTACATTAAAGGGAATTTGTACGATGAGCTGACCTTTAAGGGTAAACATTAACACTATCGTAAATAACAGCGCAATCAGTGTAATTGGCGATATCAACGGAATAAATTTTTGCAGGTACCAGTCTTTGCCTTTTGTTTTGATCAATACCAGGCGACTAAGCACCCCTGCAGCAAACGGAATACCCAGGTAAACTCCAACGCTTTTGGCAATTTCGCCAATGCTCACGTGAATTTCTAATCCGCTGAAGCCTAAAAGGGGAGGCAGCACGGTAATAAAAAAGTAGGCATATACGCTGTACAGCAGCACCTGGAAAATACTATTTAGCGCTACCAGCCCGGCGGCATATTCGCGGTTACCTTCGGCCAGTTCATTCCAAACAATAACCATGGCAATGCAGCGGGCAATACCAATGAGTATTAAGCCTGCCATGTATTCGGGCTTATTGTGCAAAAAGATGAGGGCCAATGCAAACATCAGTATTGGTCCAATAACCCAGTTAAGCAGGAGCGAGGTGCCCAGCACTTTGGTGTTATTAAACACCTGGCCTAAGCTTTCATATTTTACTTTAGCTAAGGGCGGGTACATCATTAAAATGAGCCCTATAGCCAACGGGATATTGGTAGTGCCATTAGCAAATGAATTGATAAAGCCGCCTGATGATGGCATAAAGTAACCGATACTCACGCCCAAAGCCATAGCTAAAAAGATCCACAAGGTAAGGTAGCGGTCTAAAAAGCTTAACTGCTTTCGTTCTATAACAGGGTTGCAATTACTGGCGCTCATCAGTTTGTCAGGTGCTCATTTACGAATTGTTCACTGTAGGCCTTGATCATTTCCCGCGTGCTGCGGAACGATTGCAATACCTCTTCTTCAGTGCCGACAGCCTTAGCCGGATCGGGGAAATTATGGTGAAAGCGCTCGGCTCTGGTAGGGAAGTACGGACAGCGTTCCCTGGCATTATCGCACACGGTGATCACATAATCAAAGGGAGTATTCATGTACTCGTCTACATTGTTAGATGTATGTGCGGAAATATCAATACCATCTTCGGCCATAATTTGAATGGCTTTTGGGTTTACACCGTGGGTTTCTACACCTGCACTGTAAACAGTTGCCCGGGTGCCCGCAAATTGCCTTAAATAACCCTCGGCTATCTGGCTCCGGCAACTGTTGCCGGTACATAACACTAAAACGTTTTTCATGATATTTGGTAAGGGATCAGCAGCAGCCGCTTCCGGGTTCACAAGTTTGAGCAGGAGCAGAGGCTAAGTTTTTTAATTGAATAAGCGGCTTCACGGTAGTTGCAGCCGGTGCGCAGCACTCTTCGCCTGTGAGTGTAGTGCCGCAGCTTTGCCCGCGATCTATAGCCTTACATTGTGTAAAATCGGGTCGAAGGTCAACTATCAGGTCATCTCCATTTACAGTAATATCAGCGGGGTACATTTGGCGTGTATCATACGTTGAGTTGCCGAATTCTATTTTAACGATAGCCACCGGGTTTAAAGGCATAGCTTTTTCAACCAGTTCTATAATTGATATTGCCTTATCAACGGTCATGGCACGCTCGCTGTCTTTAACTGAGGGCTCCCATAGCTGCACAATAACTTCTGTCCAGGCATTCATTACACCACCGCAATCTACAGAGGTAATAGGCGCTTGTTTTATTTCGGTAATATGGTAAGAGGCATCTACCAGTTGGCCCTCGGCGTATTTAAACTGCAGGTGCTTATTGGGGTATCCGGCAAGTAAGCTTCTAAAGCTTTGCCAATCCATCAAATGTGTGGTTTCCATAGTTAAATCGTAATATTGCGATGTTAAAATCCAAATTTTTTTAACAGCAGGTGTTAACCGGCTGGTAAGCTTTTAATAAGGTGGTTATTTGTGTACCTAACTCTTGCCAAACGGTGGGGTTAATACAGTAGCAAACGCTTGCACCTTCTATAGTGCCTTGTATAATTCCTGCCGTTTTTAATTCTTTTAGGTGTTGAGAAATGGTAGCTTGAGCTAAACTTAACTCATTTACCAAATCGCCGCAAATACAGGCGTTGGCTTGTATTATTTGCTGTAGTATAGCGATGCGTGCCGGGTGTGCCATTGCTTTTAACAATGTAGCCAAGCGGTTTTGCTCGTTCGTAAATATTTCAGATTTAGTTAAGCCCATTTGTTCATTGCAATATTACGATTAATGCTTGGTCTAACAAAATTGGTACAGGCTGGTCATAATCGCAGGGAGGGTTGTACGCAATTTTTATTTACTATCCATCCAGCAAAAATACATACAACTCTTTAGGCCCATGCGCACCCAAAACCAGTGTTTTTTCAATGTCGGCCGTGCGGCTGGGGCCGGTTACGGTGGTGATCATACTGGGCAGGCGTTTGCCGTACTTGTCGTTTAAAATTTTAAAACCGTCTTTAAGGTCGAGCACCAACTGGGAGGTATAGGCCAGCACAATATGTACCGGCGGATAGATACTTAACCTGCGGCCTGCCAAGCCTCTATTACTCAGCATAATGCTGCCATTGCGGGCTATTAAAGCTTCACAAAGAGTAAAGCCTACTTCGGCCTGCTCAAAATCTTTATCGGTTTCGTAGTAGGGGTATTCATACTGTTCCAGGATCTTTTGAAGTTCGGGCTCCCAGCAGTAAATTTTATGCCATTTACGCTCTTCGGCCAGGTTAAGCAGCGATTCCAGGAACTGTATCTCATCCTCGCAAAAAACAAACTGGCCCGACACCGCTAAAAACTCTTCGGCAAACATGACCTCCAGTATTTCATCATCTTTGGGGTGAGCATACAAAGGCAGGTCTTCCTGGTTAGGGTAGGGGTTATCACGACGCTCTAATAAGGCTTTACGAACCTTTTTCAGCATCTTTTCTTTGGAGGTGGTGTTATCTTTCATTCAAAAAATAAAGCCACTATTTTCATAGTGGCTTTAAATATAAACAGAATATTGCTTATTTGTTCTCTGTGCCGTCTATACGGGCAGTTTCGGGGTTGGTTACACTTTCAGGGATGGCATTGTTGTCAACCTCAGGGTTTAAAGCCGCCTCGCCGTTTACAAACTTGTCGTAAGTGGTACGGTTATCAAACGGACGCTCGCCCAACAGTTCTACCAAATCTTGCTGAAACAACACTTCTTTTTCAAGAAGTTTAGCTGCTAACAACTCTAACCCTGCGCGTTTTTCAATTAACAGGTCTTTGGTACGTTGATAAACGCTGTCTATCAGTTTACGTACTTCCTCGTCAATCAATTCGGCAGTAGTGTCAGAATAAGGTTTGTTAAACTGGTATTCACCTTGAGGATCGTAGAACGATACGTTACCTACCTTGCTGTTCATACCATAAATCTTCACCATGGCGTATGCCAGTTTGGTGATGCGTTCTAAGTCGCTCAAGGCACCGGTAGAGATACGTCCGAAAACGATATCCTCGGCCACACGGCCACCCATACTTACTACCATTTCGTCCATTAACTGCTCGGTAGTATGTAAGAACTGCTCTCTCGGCAAATATTGGGCATAACCTAAAGCGGCAACACCGCGGGGTACGATAGATACCTTAACCAACGGATCGGCATGCTCCAGGAACCAGCCTGATATAGCGTGACCGGCCTCGTGGTAAGCCACAATGCGTTTTTCTTCCGGAGATATGATCTTGTTCTTTTTTTCTAAACCACCAATTACACGGTCAATAGCATCCTGAAAATCCTGCATATCTACCGCAACTTTATCGCGACGGGCAGCTATCAGGGCAGCCTCGTTACAAACGTTGGCAATTTCTGCACCGGCAAAACCAGGAGTTTGAGCCGATAGTTTCTTAGCATCCACACCATCCGATAATTTTAACGGACCTAAGTGGACTTTAAATATCTGCTCACGGCCAATCAAATCCGGCTTATCAATGGAGATCTGACGGTCAAAACGTCCCGGACGCAGCAAAGCCGAATCCAAAACATCGGGGCGGTTAGTAGCAGCCAGGATAATGATACCAGAATCGGTACCGAAACCATCCATCTCTACCAGTAACTGGTTCAACGTGTTTTCACGCTCATCATTACCGCCTACAATATTGTTTTTACCACGTGCACGGCCAATAGCATCAATTTCATCAATAAAAATGATACATGGGGCTTTATCCTTAGCTTGCTTAAACAAGTCGCGCACACGTGATGCACCCACACCTACAAACATCTCCACAAAGTCGGAACCTGAAAGGGAGAAGAAAGGTACTTGTGCTTCGCCGGCAACGGCTTTGGCCATTAAAGTTTTACCTGTACCCGGCGAACCTACCAGCAATGCGCCTTTAGGTATTTTACCACCCAGGTTGGTGTATTTTTTAGGGTTTTTAAGGAAATCTACAATTTCCATCACCTCTTCTTTAGCTTCCTGTAAACCGGCCACATCATTAAATGTAACATTGATCTGGGCTTCTTTATCAAACAGGGTAGCTTTAGATTTGCCAATGTTGAAGATCTGACCGCCTGGGCCGCCACCTGCACCACCACTCATACGGCGCATAATAAACAACCACAAACCGGCAAATAACAACAGCATTATAATGCCTTGAACCAGCCAGTTTGACAGAATACTTTCGCGTTGCTGTGCATACTGAATAGGTACTCTGTTAGCATCAGGCACATCTTTTTGCGCATTGGCGATAGATTGCTTCAAGCTTTCGTAAGAGGCATCAGTAAAAATGTATTGGGCTACCACAGCATTACTCATGCTCATGCCGCGTTTGCCCCTAACATCTTTATACTGCGATTTTTTATCTAAGCTGTCTTTTTTTATAAAAACCTCGGCAATTACACGGTCGCCATCTTTATAGGCAACCAGGTGGTC
>Ga0265798_10003755_pt1 | contig 21376 bp, 41 predicted proteins | sample P3T30metagenome_FD_192430 | JGI IMG/M metagenome (GOLD analysis project Ga0265798, IMG submission 192430) | Plant litter microbial communities from East Loma Ridge, Irvine, California - P3 T30 | ecosystem: Environmental > Terrestrial > Plant litter > Unclassified | place: USA: California... | reverse complement strand
GCTCAATTGGCAGAGCAGCCGGCTGTTAACCGGCAGGTTGTTGGTTCGAGTCCAACTCGGGGAGCGAAGGCCCAGCGGCTCCACCCGCTGGGCCTTTCTGCATTCCCAGGAACAGGCGCGTGACAGGGATGCCGATCAAGTCGGCGAACATCACCATGTCCTCAGCCGTCATCGGCGTCGCGCCGCTCATCCGTCGATTCACGTAGGGCGCGGTCATCCCGAGGGCCGCGGCCATCTTGCGGCCCGTCCATCGCTGGCGCCCCATCTCCGCGCGAAGGTTGGCCGCGACGAGGTCGTTCGGTCCCGGGACCGTCTGCACGTGTGCGTTGCTCATAGGGCGAGCGTATCGCAAGCACGCCCAGCGTATCAACAGGCGTTCCGTCTGACCTTGTACCGAGTTGGGGTGACACGCCCAGCGAAGCTTCCGGCTTGCGGTGGAACGCCCAGCGTGTCACTGTGGAACGCATGGAAGCCCCCACAGTCGACGTCGCCGGCGAGGTCCGAGCCGTTCTTGCCCGGAAGCGCATGTCCCAGCGCCAGCTCGCTGCCGCCCTCGGCGTCACGCAGCCCATCATCTGGCGGCGAATGCGCGGAGAAGTGCCCTTCACCGGCGAAGAGCTTCAGCGCATCGCGGCCGTACTCAACGTCCCCACCTCGAGCTTCTTCGGCGAGACCCCACCGACGACCGGCTCGATCCAGACTCCTGCGGAGGCGACCCCCCACGCCTCCGCAGGTTCCACCACAGGTGACGCAGCGTGAGCACCGTAGCTCGCGCCGTGCGCGGCACCGTCCGTACCTTCGCCGCCGCCCTCGTCGTCGTCGGCCTCGCCAGCGCGGCTCAGCAGCCTGTCACGGCCGTCCTCGTCGGCGGGCTGCTGCTCGTCGTTGCCGTGGCAGTCGCCCTGCGGCAGACCAGGGGAGCGGTCTCGTGACCGTGCTCTGGGTGCGCGTTACGGGCTGCACCGTCTACGTCTTCCCGCCCACGATGACCGGCTCGCAGCTCGACGACGAGCAGTACCAGGCCGGCACGTTCCGCGGCACGGGCCTGGGCACGACGACCGCGACGGCGAACACGGGTGCCGACCCCGTGCACCTCGGCGAGTACGAGACCCGCGCCGAGGCGATCCACGCGGTGCTCCGCCACCACGACATCGTCCCGACCGAGAACAGTGTCGGGATCCGCTGATGTTCGACACCGCTGCCCTCGCCCGCCCCTTGCCCGCCCCCGCGGCACCCGTCTTCGTCAACGCCGACACTGTGCGCGCTCACCTCGCCCGGCTCGCCGCCCGCGGTATCGGCTACAAGCGCGCCGCCGAGCTCGCCGGCGTGACCGTCGAATCCGTCCGCGTCATCGTCGCCGGCCGCCGCGGCTCGCGCCGAGGCGAGCTGCCCCAGGCGGTTCGCTACCACCTCGCCGCCGCCCTCCTGCGCGTCCTCGGTGACGAGCCCGACCCCGTCCTCGTCCCCGCCCTCGGCGCGCAACGCCGTATCCAGGCCCTCGCCTGCATGGGCTGGTCGCACTCCCTGCTGGCAGCACGGCTCGGCCTGAACGCGGGGAACTTCCACCGTGTCCTCCGGCAGGAGCAGATCCGCCCGACGACCCACTGGGCCGTCGTCGCCCTCTTCGACACCCTCTGGAACGTCGCACCGCCCGAGGCGACCCCCCACGAGAAGGCCGCCGTCACCCGTGCACGAGCGCACGCGCGCGAGAACGGCTGGCACGCCCCCCTCGCCTGGGACGACATCGACAACGACGAGGCCCCCGCCGAGGGTGAGCATGTCGCCGTGGACGAGCTGGCCGTCGCACTCGCCGTCGACGGGGAGAACGTGCGCCTGACCTACGCCGAGCGCCGCCCCGCCGTCGCCGCCCTGAACGCCCGCCGCATGACGGACCCGGAGATCGCGGAGCGTCTCGGCCTCAACCAGGACCGCGTCTTCCTCATCCGTAAGGAGCTGCGCCTCCCGGCCGTGCGCGACGGGGAGGTGCCCGCGTGACGAAGCCTCCCTCGATCACGTTCAAGCAGGCCGCGGTCCTCCGGGGCCTCGACTGGACGGTCGACACGCTGTGCCAGTTCCGCCCGCACCCGAAGTCGCCCATCCAGTGCGCCGAGCGCGCGACATGGCGACTCCGCTGCCAGAAGTGCCCCGCTGGGTTTGACCTCTGCCCGCAGCACGCCACCCGGTACGGCTCCTGGCGCCGCATCTGGATCGCCGACCGCGAGTACGAGTGCGGGACCTGCGGCCTCACCGGCCCCTTCGGCCACGTCTTCACCCTCGAGCAGCTGGGACAGCCCACATGACCGCGATCCTCACCGACCCAGGCACCGCCGCCCTCGTCGTCCTCGCCCTCACCGCCGCCGTGTGGCGGCTCACCGAACGGAGCCACCATGGCTGACCAGCACCTGTCTGGCGTCAGCATGGGAGTCCGTGACTGCGCCGGTCGCGGCATGCAGGTGCGCCTGATGTTCCCGGCGACCCGCGCCGCCGACGGGCAGCTCCTCGAGCCCGCCGCCGCCGCAGAACTCGGCCGCGCACTCATCGCCCAGGCCGACGAGGCCATGCTCGCCGAGCAGGCCAAGCGACGGAGCACCCGGTGAGCCCGGCGCACCCAAAGCCCGCGAAGCGCGGCAAGACGATCGGGCAGCGCTCGCGGGATCAGGTCGACGCGCTGCGGCCGGCGCTCTACATGCGCGACGACTACCGCTGCTGCGTCTCTGGGACGCCCGTAGGGGCGACGTCGCCTTGTGAGGGGCCCGTGACGGTCCAGCACCGCGTCGGCCGGGGTTCGGGCGGGTCGGCGCAGTTCGACGGCCCTGCGTTCCTCCTGACGATGTGCCTGCGCCACAACGTGCTCGAGACGTCGTCCGCAGACTTCGCCGCGTGGTGCCGCACGTACGGCTGGTCCATCCGTCGTAACGCGCTCGACCTCGACCCGACCCGCATCCCCGTGCTCTACCGCGACGGCTGGTACCTCCTCGACGGCGCGACGTGTGACCGCCAGCGGATCCGCCCGAGCATCGCGGCGAAGCTCATGGAGCAGGCCGCGTGACCCCGCCCGCCGAGCGTCAACCAAAGGTTGACAGCGAACCCCGAGCCACGCGGAGCCCCAGGCGTCGTACCCAGCGGGCCCGTCACGAGGTCGAGACGCTCTCGTACCTCGCAGGCGCCGCCCGCTTCATCCGCGCCGCCGGCGTACGTGTCGGGCAGGGCGACGAGGCCGAGCTGCAGAGCCTCCTGAACCTCCACGACGTGCTCGACGAGGCCACCCAGGCCGCCGTCGACGGCCAGCTCGCCATGGGCAAGAGCTGGGCCGACATCGCCGCCGCCACCAACAAGTCCCGACAGGCCGCGTTCAAGCGGTGGGGACGCAAGACCGAGGACTCACCCGCATGACCGACGACACGACCGAGCGCAGCCCTCAAGGCTTCGCGCAGATCCCCAGGTGGGTGCAGCAGTCCGAGACGATCTCCGCCGCGGCGAAGCTCGTCTACCTCGCCCTCTCGTCGCGGGCGAACCGGTACGCCCAGTCGACCCCCTCGCACCGTCTGCTGGCGCAGGAGGCGTCGTGCTCGATCGCGACCGTGAAGCGGGCCCTGCTCGAGCTGCAGGCCCTCGACCTCGTGTCCTGGGAGGACCGGTACCGGCCGGGCGACGAGGGCCGCACGTCGAACGTCTACACGGTCTCGGTCGGGCAGCGCCCCGGCTCACACGGAGCGACCCCCTCGTCCTCCCTGAGCGACCCCCTCGCTCAGGGTGAGCGACCCCCTCGCTCACAGGGAGCGACCAAGAACGAGACCCAGAAGAACGAGACCCAGAAGAACGAGGAAGAACTCTTGAGCGACGCCTCCGGCGTGCTCGTCGTCGTGACGCCCGAGGTCGACGTCGATGCCGAGTTCGAGGCGTTCTGGAAGATCTACCCCCGCCGGGTCGCCAAGAAGCCTGCCGCCGACGCCTACCGGCGGGCCCGGAAGGCCGGCACCCCCGCCGCCGTCATCGCCGCCGGAGCTACCCGGTACGCCGCCGAGGTCGCCGGACGGCAGCCCGAGCACATCGCCCACCCAACCACCTGGCTCCGCGCCGAGCGCTGGACCGACGAGACCCCCGCGGCCCGGACGGCGGCCCAGCAGCCCGCACGCCGCCTTAGCAACGCCGAGCAGGCCCTCGCCCTCGTCCAAGCCATGAGCAACCCCCAGACCCCCGCCGCGCTCGCGGCAGCACCGGAAGGAGTCCCCGATGGACCTGACGCAGACTGGTCAGCTGTTGGTCGTCGCGTCTAGCGTCGACAACCGCATCGTGACCGACCTCATGATCGCCGGGTGGCACGAAGCCCTCGGCCGTCTCGACTACGACGACTGCCGCGCCGCCCTGGCCCACCACCGGGCGAATAGCGGCGAGTACGTGCAGCCGCACCACATCGCGGCCGGCGTCCGACGCATTGTCGCCCAGCGGAACACCGACCGGGAGGCGGCCGGCGCGCACGGTGACATCTCGCGCGGCTGGCACCCGAAGCCGTCGCCTGAGCTCTTCGACCGCATGAGCCAGGCGTGGAACGACCCCGTCGAGTTCGCCCGCCTCCGCACCGAGTACCAGGACGAGCTCCTCGCGAAGGGCTACAGCCTCGCGCAGGGAAACCCGTACGAGCAGCGCCGCATGATGCGGGGCGAGGGCCGCGACATGGCGATCCCCAGGGGCGACCGCTGATGGCCGCGTTCGAGTACACCGCCGAGCAACTCACCGAGGCAATCCTCGCCGCGACGAAGGCGGGCAACCTCAAGGCAGCCGAGGGGCTGCTGACCCTGCTCGGCATCCACTACCCGAAGGCGTACGACGACTTCCGGGCAAAGCTCGCGCTCGCGTCGCTGCTCAAGACAGCCGGCCTCGCATGACCGAGACCTACGAGGCCGCCCTCGACCGGCTCATGGCCGAGCAGTTCTCCCACCGCGGCGAGACCCGAGCGCAGCTGCTCGAGCGTCTGAACCGCGAAGAGGCACCGGGCAGCCTGCCCGACTTGGCCCAGCGCCGTGCGTCTTACGACGCCGAGCGGGCCCGACACACCACCGCGAGAGGAACGACCCGATGACCGACAACGGCAACCAAGGCGACAGCCGCCGTACGAAGCGGCGCTACGCCCACGAGCTCTACCCGGCCGGCGAGGAAGGTGTCGTCCGCGATCTGGCGATCGAGGTACCGCACCTGTACGCCGTCGCCATCGGAAGTGAGGTCTGGGACACGGGCTGGTTCGCCGCAATCGGGAGCGACGAGCGCCGGCAGGAGGCCGCCGACCGCACCGTGCAACTCGTCTACACGCGACAGGTCGCGTTCCTCGCCGACGCCATCGCGCAGGGCTTGACCGGAGACGCCGCGTGGCAGTGGGCTGAGGACCACCTCGCGGATGAGACGGGCGAGCTCGCCTACGAGCGCGCCGTGCACCACGGAGTCGACCCCGACCGCATCAAGCCGTACCCGTGCGGGCCCGAGCCCATCAACCACCGCCACTACTCGCACGGCAGCCACGGCATCGCCACGCGCATCCCGCTCCGCGAGTCCGAGTGCGCCGATTGCACCGAGCCTGTCGAGGTATCCGAGGAGCAGGCCCGATGACCCGCCAGCAATCGCGGACGCCGAAGACGTCCGACCAGGCGCAGGCCCTCCACCGCCTCGCGGACGTCATCGAGCACGCCGTCGAAACCATCGCCGCCCCCGCGCTCGCCGCAGCGCCGGCGCCCGAGGTCGAGCAGGCGCAGGTCGTCGCGACGTCGGCTCGGTACCTGGGGCTCCGCAACCTTGGGGACTGGATCGAGATCCCCGGCCGCCCCTCGACGCCGCTGCAGCGCACCGAGCCCAGCATGCTCACGACCGCCGGCGTGCTCGTCGGCATCCGCCCGGGGGAGCCCGGACGCGGCGAGCAGCCCCCGACCCGTGTCCTCGTCATCGCGCAGGGCGGGCAGATCGCCCCGCACTCGGTGCGCGTCGACGAGCCCGTGAACACCTACCCCCGCGCGCAGCGCTGACGGAGAACCGACCATGTCCGAGATCACCCTCACCGACCTGTTCGCTGGCGCCGGCGGGTCGTCCACCGGCGCCCTGCAGGTCCCCGGCGTCAAGGTCCGCATCGCCGCGAACCACTGGCAGCTCGTCTGCGACATCCACGCCCTGAACCATCCCACGACCGACCACGCCGTCGTCGACCTGCACCAGGAGCGGCCCTCGTTCTTCCCGAAGACCGACATGCTCTGGGCCTCGCCCGAGTGCACGAAGTGGTCGCAGGCCAACGGCAGCAAGATGCCCGCGATCGAGGAGGGCCTGTTCGAGGACCCGCTGTCCGACGACGCCAAGAACCGGTCCCGACTGCTGATGTTCGACGTGCTCCGCTTCATCGAGCACCACCGGTACCGGCTCGTCATCGTCGAGAACGTCGTCGACATCGCCACGCAGGCGAAGTACCGCACCGCGTGGGACATCTGGCGCGCCGAGCTCCGCGCGCTCGGCTACCGCTTCCGCGTCGTGTCCTTGAACTCGATGCACGCGCAGACGTTCGGCGCGCCGGCCCCGCAGTCCCGCGACCGCATCTACGTCGTCGCCTGGCCCGAGGGCGCCGTCGCCCCGGACCTCGACCGCATCCTCCGCCCGAAGGCGTGGTGCGACCGCTGCGACGCCCTCGTCGAGTCGGTGCAGTCGTTCAAGCGGAACCGCTCCGTGGGCCGGTACCGGCAGGCGTACGTCTACTGCTGTTCCCGCTGCGCCCAGATCGTGGAGCCGGGCTGGCTGCCTGCCGCTGCGGCGATCGACTGGTCGCTGCCGGGGGAGCGCATCGGGGACCGCCTCAAGCCGAAGACCCGGGCACGCATCGCGGCCGGGATCGCCCGCTACTGGGGGCCGCTCACGCTCGAGGCGGCGGGGAACACCTACGACGCGACGTCGCCGCAGCACCCGCACCACGGTGACCCCGACGCGTACTACCGCTCCTGGCCGATCGCCGACCCGCTGCGGGCCCTGCACACGACGAACTCGAAGGCCCTCGCCGTCCCCACGGAGGGCCGCGACGGCAAGGAAGCCGCGCCGGTCGCTGCCCCGATGCGCACGCAGACCCCCCGCGCCGAGACGGCCCTGGCGCACGCCCCGTTCATCGCCGAGATGTACGGCACGTCCACCGCTCGCTCCGTGTCCGAGCCCGCCGGGACCTTCACCGCTGGCGGCAATCACCACGGGCTGGTGACGACCGCTGGCGGCTCATGGAACGACGAGACCCGTACGACCGAGATGCCGCTCCGCACCCTCACCACCAGGGACGCGAACGCGCTCGTGCAGCCATTCGCGATCGCCTACGGCCGCGACCGTCGCCGCGAGTACGACCCGCGGGCGGAGCCCCTGCCGACGACGACCGCGGGAGGCGTGAACCAGGCGCTCGTACACCGCATGAACAGCGGCGGTGCCGAGATGACCACACCCACGAGCGAGGAGCTGCGCACCCTCACCACGGCCGGGCACCAGGCGGTCCTCCACCGGCCAGACGGGCCCACGGTCACGGCTGCTGACCTCCGGGCCGCGGAGGAGCTTGTGCCCGAAGTCCGGTTCCGCATGTTCCAGCCTCACGAGGTCGCCGCCGGCATGGCGTTCCCCGACGACTATAAGTGGCAGCCCACCGATCGTGCCCGCCCCGTCTCGAACCGGGACCTGGTCCGCGCCGCCGGGAACGCCGTCACCCCGCCCGCCGCCCGCGACATCATCGCCGTCGCCGCGGAGTCCCTCGGCCACGACGTCGCGCTCGTCGCATGAACGGCCCCGGCGTCGACCCCGTCTGCGTCGACGCGGTCACCAGTACTTGTCGGAGAGACGCTTCCGGTCGGTGCGGATGCCCTCGATAGCGGCGCTGTCGCCTGCTCGCGCACGGCCAAGCGCCTCCGTCACGTACCCGTGCTTCTTGATCGCATCGTGCCACGTGAGAATCGCGCCCGAGAAGGTGTCCGATTCAACGTCCGTCAGGAAGAGGTCGAGCCAGGTCGTTGTGATCAGGGCATCTTCGAAACCCGCCTCGAGGAAGCGAGTTCGTGCACGGGCCCATGAGCGAAAAGCCTTGCGCTCATCGGCTGGGGTCGGGTTGCTGTCGTACACGGAAAGGCGAAGCCGATCCCAGAACGCGTCCAGAAGGCCAGCGCTCGCGGAGCTCTGTGCAGCCTCTCGAGCCACGCGAGCTTGACGCTTCGCCACCCACGCCTGCCAACCAACAGTCGACGCGGTACCGATGAACACGCCGATCAGGGCGAACCAGCCATCACTCATGAGCAGCACGCTAGCGCTTCACTTCTCCACAACGTCACACGGGAGGTACCAAACCTGTGAGTTTTGACACGACAGGATCGGCGCTCGCCGAAGCGGATCGTCTGCTGCTCAATTTTGAGGATCGGTGGCCGGGTCACACGTGGGAGAAGGACCGCGCGATGCGCGTAGAACTGCGGCTCTCGCCCACGGTCTACTACCAACGACTCCGGGTCGTCGTGACCGACCCGGCGGCCGTCGAAGCCTTCCCTATGGCGTGTTCGCGGTACCGGGCGGGGGTCGACGCGCAGCGTGCACGGAGGGCGTCGCGGTCGTTCTGAGGCCCGGAGGCATGGGGCAGGCGAAGAACCATCGGTGCCTCACGGAAGCATCTCGGGCATGAGCTGGACCGACGATGAGGTGGTGGACCGTGGCTGACGAGCGGGTGGTGTTCGCGGGGGACCTGTCCGGCGGGCACCTGAACCACGCGATCGTGGTCGAGGTCCCCGATTCGGCCGCGTTCCCGTGCGCGGTGCAGGGTGAACTCGTCGGCATCCACCACGCCCGCTCCGCGCGCACGCACCGCCCGGTCGTGGTCGTCGCGATCGGTGGACCGTGCCCGGACTCGCCGTGGGGCCCGGAGTGGCGCCCGTTCGTGTTGGATCCGGACTGGAAGGTCACGGTGGCCCTGTGAGCGCCCTCGATCTGCTGGACGACTCGTTCCCGCACGGCACCCCTGCCGGCTTCGACCGTGGCTGCCGCTCGGGTGGTGCGTGCCTGGCGAAGCCGGTCACGGGGCAGTCGTGCAAGGAGGCCAAGACGCGTGTGCAGCGTGACGCCGGCTACCGGGCCCTGGTGCAGTCGGGTGCGACGGTGGAAGTCCTGCGCGAGCCGGAGCGCCCCGAGCAGGCCCCGGCCGTATCTGCGGCTCCGCGCCCGGTGCCGCACGCGGCGACCCCGAAGCTGCTGCAGGAAAAGCCGACCGCGACGCCTGGTCCCCGCAAGGGCGAGCTGGTGCATGGCACGACGTCCGGGTACTGGCGTGGCTGCCGCGATGACTGCCCGGGTGACGCCGACGGCATCACGTGCCGCCAGGCCGCTGCGGCTCAGAAGCGTGAGCGCCGCGAGAACCCGCAGCCGCGCAAGGTGGGCCGCACGCACGGCACGATCAGCGGCTACCAGGCCGGGTGCCGCGACGACTGCCCCGGTGGCGCGGACGGCACCACCTGCCGTGAAGCCTCCCGCATTTACGCCCGCGAACGCGCCGCCCGCAAGACCACGGACCGCGTCGCCGGCGCACCCCTCACCCCCGCGACGAAGGAGTCCGCATGGCCCGCCACCGACACGACGGACGAGGCGACTTCGTCAGCCGCACCGACAGCACCTTCACCCGCCGCCTCACCGACGACGCCACCTGCCGACCTGACCTCGACCCCGAGCGCCACAACGGGTACACGTGGTCCGACGTCCCCCGACGACCCGAGCCTGCCCACCGTGCCGTCGGAGACCTCGTCCGCGGCACCGAGGCTCTCATCGCCCCCGGCTTCGGAACAGTCGGCGTCCAGGCCGTCTACCGCTGGAACCCCCACACCGACACCTGACACCACTAACACCACCACGCAGCCCCCGCGCTCGCCGGATCCGGTGACGCCGTTCGACGAGCCGTCGGAGCTGCTGCACCTGACCGTCATCGCGACGTTCCGGGCCGCGTGGCTTGACGGCTACCGGGCCGGGGTGAGGGCGCGATGAGGAAGACCATTGCCGAGCTGGTCGCGGTCTTGTGCGACGAGCACGACGTCGAGGTGCGCGGCGGGCGCCTGCACCGGGAGGACGGCCTGATCCCGAAGCTCCGCGAGTCCATGCGGGCGTCCATGGGCATGACGCACGGCGGGCACTCTCTTGCGCATGAGCGGTCGACCCTGAATCTGGCCGCGTTCACCCTGTACGAGCACGTGACGTTCACGGCGGGCCTGATGCTGGGGCAGGTCCTCGTGGCCGGCGACGACCCGGTGGATCGGCGCGACCCGGAGGGGTCCCTGCGTCGCTGGCTCGAGGAGTGGACCCTGGCCGTGCACCGGGGGGAGACGAACGACGCGCAGGAGGCCCTGGCCCGCCGCCGCCTGTCGGACCTCGCGGCTCGCATCGACCAGGTCCTGGCCCCGACCCGGGTGGCGGAGATCCTCGGCGCGTGCCCGAACCCCGGCTGCGGGGAGCGGTACTGGCCGACGGATACGCAGGGCTCCCGCACGTCCGCTCTCTACGCGGTCCTGGTCCCGGGTGAGCCGGTGCAGGCCCGCTGCCACTGGTGTGACACCCAGTGGACGGGTGAGGCCGAGCTCGAGCAGTTGAACACCGCCATCAACCGACAGGAGAAGACCGCATGACGACCACCATTCACGCCTTCGGGGGCGACATCGACTACGGGCACCTGTCCCTCAGCGTCGTGCTCGTGGGGGACGGGGCCCTGGTCACCGCCACGGCTCGCACGGACGACAGCGAGTCGGCGGACGTGCTGGTGGCGGAGACGACTGCCGTGCCCAGCTTCGACGGGGCGCTGCTCGCGAGCTACGCCGAGAACGCGGTGCGGCTGCTGAAGGTGCGCATGGCCGAGCTCGGTCTGTCCGTCGCCGTCGAGGGGGCGCCGACCTCGTGACCGACACCGACGATACCCCGGCGCTCGCCGCGTCGGATGGAGCAGAACGCGCGAACACCTACACCTACCGTGCCGGCCAGCTCACCACGGACGCTCTCGGCCGCGAGGTGAGCGTCGACTACGCCGGCCACGGTCGCGAGAAGCGCCACGTCGACGACGTACTCGTCCGCGTCACGCATGACGCCGCCGGCACCACGGAGCTGTGGTTCCGTGCGACGACATGGCAGCGGGTCGTGGGCCTCGGCCTGTTCAACACGGATCGCACCGTGCCATGCGGCCTGACGATCCCCTCCGACCAGCTCGTCACCGTCCACCATCCCTGACCCTTCGAGAGGACCTCCCATGACCAACCCGAACATCACCAGCGAGACCACCATCAGTGGCACCGGCCCTCTGACCGTCGGCGTGCTGCAGGTGGACCTGGGCGCCCTGCCCGCCGACGCACGCGTGAAGGTGACCGTCAGCGATAACCAGCGCGACGGCAGCTCGTGGTCCGTCTCGACCCGGAGCACCGGGCGGCTCGCATGACCGAACCCGCCGCCGTCCTCTTCGTCGACCCCACCTCGGTGAGTAGAGCCGAAGTGCTGCGGCCCATGTGCCTGCTGATCAGGCACCCGGACGGTGAGGTGGTCTTCACCCTCGACTGGGACGGCACCGTCACCACGGGCCCGAAGGAGCGCGTCGCCGAAGCACTCGAGCACGCACTCGGGAATCAGCGCATTGCGATGCCCTGGCAGCCTCAACCACGCCCACCGACAGGAGAGCCCTCGTGACCGACACCAACGACACCCCGGCCCTCGCGGAGTTCGAGCCGAGCGCATGAGCACTTGGCCTGAGACTCTGCAGCTCGGCCCAATCCGCGAGTGGCCCGGCACCCTCACCAGGGACCGCCGCGCCGCCCCGTTCCGGTCCGCACTCACCGCAACCCTCAAGCTCCTCGACCGCGAGATCTACGAGCTCGCCGACACGCGTTCGCAGCAGACCAGCGCTGAGCTACTCGTCGCCATGCAGCCCGGCATGTTCCGCCTCGACGGCCGGCCCCGCGCCGACGCCCGAGCCGAGCACCCCGGCGTGGTCTTCTCCATGGACACCCGCCACGGCCGCCTCAGCTACCCGTGCGACACGTTCACGACGTGGCAGGACAACCTCCGGGCTATCGCCCTCGCCCTCGAGGCGTTACGCAAGGTCGACCGGTACGGCGTCACCCGCCGAGGTGAGCAGTACCGCGGGTTCCTCGCCCTCGAAGGCACCGCCGCGACCGCAAGCTTCGCCACCGCCGACGATGCCCTCGCATTCCTCAAGAGCGTCACCGGCGTCTACACGAACACCGTCACGGCGGCCGCGTACCTCCGCGGCGCCCAACGGCGAGCCCACCCCGACACAGGCGGCGACCCCGCGACCTTCCACCGCGTCTCGCTCGCCGAGACCAAGCTCCGAGAGGCAGGCAGGCTCTGATGGCCCACCACGACGACACCCCGGCGCTCGCCGAGTTCGAGCCGACCCAGGCTGAGGTGGATGCGTTCACCGCTGCGTGGGAGGCGGAGCGGAAGGCGATCGGTCGCGGGGTCGCGCCGAAGGGGCAGAAGACCCGTGCCGGACTGCGGGCAGCCTTCGCCGAGCGGGAGCGTGCCGAGGCGGAGGCGCAGGAGGAGTGCACCGCGGAGATCCACACCTGGGATTACGGCTACCGACCCGAGGCGGTTGACCCGTACTGGATGCGCTGCGACCGCCTCGGACCGCACACCACGCACGAGAACAGCGTCATGGGCGCCACCTGGACGGAGAACACACGATGACCGCACCCAGCAAGACGACCCGCGCCGCGCGTCGGGCAGCCGACCCAGCAGTGCAGGAGCGCGCCGAACAGCACGCCCGCGACCGCCGACTGCGCGACGAGCGAGCCGCTCGCGCCGTCCGCCGCGCAGCCGACGACGCCATGCTCGCGCAGGCCCGCACGATCGCGACCGCTATCCACCAGGCAGGACGGCCCTCATGACCGACCCTGAGGAGACGCCGGCGCTCGCCGAGGTGCGGGACGCTGTCGACCGCATGGACCAGGGCGAGGCGTCGCTTGAGGTGATGTCCGTCTTGGTGCGGGCAGCGCGGGCCTACGCTGCCATGACGCCGGAGTACGGCTTCGTGGCCCCGCAGCCTGGCCTCGTCTACGCGTCACGAAACGAGCTGCTCATCGAGACAATGCACGCAGCCCGCCCAGTCGAGCAGCTCTTCACGCGACTCTCGCCGCCGTGGGTCCCGACCGACCGAGTGGCGCGATGACGACCCACCACGAGAACCCCGGCGCTCGCCGAGTATGAGCATCCGGGGATGACGGCGCTCGAGTGGGCGGAGGCGACGGCGGTGGATAGCGCGGCACGCCCCTGGGACGCGAGGGACGACGCCGGCTACGAGCACCTGGACCACCCGCACGAGGAGGACGACCGATGACCGAGCCCGACCCCAGCTCGCACGAGCACCCGGACTTGACGCGCGATCAGTTCACAAACGATCGGTCGTACTGGCTGGCGACCGGAGACCCGGCCTATCACCCGCTCGGCGCGAACTCTCCGCAGGCGATCCAGATCTCTCACCCGGTTGACCTGGACGACCCCGTGCTCTTCGCGCAGATCGTTGAGTACGCGGGTGCATGGCAGGCCGAGGACGCCGAGTGGTTCGGTCCTCGGTGGATGCTGGCTCTGGCGGCCAAGGTCGTGGAGACCCGTGCGACTGAACGGCAGCGTGAGGAGGCCCGCAGGGAGCGTGACGAGCTCGCCGCGGCGATGAAACGCGCACCTCATGCGGGGACGTGTCAGGGGTGGCGTCCTTCTCGCATCCTGTGGGTTGGTCCCTGCACATGCTGGAAGTCCGCCGCCTCGTCCGAGGCTCTCGCCGAGGTCAAGCGCGAAGCGGCCGCGTCTGCCCTCAAAGGTGAGGGCAGGGTCCGCCTCGGCGACGCCCTCGCGGTGTCGGGCATCGTGGTGAACGACGCGGCCCTGGATCGCATTGTGTCCGCCTGGGAGGAGTTCATGGGGGAGTCGTGCCCGTGATCGACTGCCACGGATGCGGTCACGATGCTGCTGAGCACGATCACCAGCTCGGGTGCATGCACGGTTGGACCTACGGTCCCGAGGGCGGGCCGGCACTGACCCAGGGGTGCGAGTGCCCCTGGACACTCGCGACCGAGCGCGCATGACCCGCCCGAGGATCACGGCGCTCGCCGCAGGGGACGCGTGCTTTCGTGCCCGGCACCGCACCATCCAGGACCGCAACGTGCTCACCTTGCCCACGGGGGAGCGCGTGCACCGGGTGCTCTGCGACGACGCGACGTGCCGCCGGTACGGGACCACCATCGGCCACCGACCCATCCGAGCATGACCACCCACGCCCCACGACTTGACACGCGCTCGCGGGATCGTGCTACATTCGGCCTCACGCACTAGAAGTGTCTCTAGCGCCACCCAAACCGCCTAGGCCTCTCGGCCAGGCGGTTTCGTCGTTTCAGGGCCGCAGCGTTGCGCTGAGCCCCTCTCCGGTGCTGATCCTCCGGGCGACAGAGCACGGATCAGGCCGGGCGCAAGATCGCACGAGGCTGAGCGCTCGGCCCCCATCGCTTCGACGCACCGCACGCCGACACACACCACCATCGGCTGACTCTCCTGCCCAGCCCGGCTCCTGGCCGGCAGGGCGGACGCGGGCACAGCACACCACGGAACTGCGGTGATGCGCTCGTGCGTCGAACCTCTCTCGAGCGGGCCCGTCAACGGGCTAGTGATTCCCCCGAAGACCGCCCATGACGCCATGGCCGAGGCGGGCGCACTCTGTGCGCACCTGCGGGCCCACTCGAACCAAACGTCAGTATTCGGTGGAGACCGCAGCGCGGTACAAGGGCATGTCCCCAGAGGCGCGCGCGAGGTCGGCAAGTCTAAGCGGGGCGGCCCCTGTAAGCCCCGCGAGACTGACGCTGCACTGCGGCCTAAGAACGAGGCGTCGCCACACGCCTACTCCACCGACGCAGGCGGGTGAGGCCGAAGTACGCCAAGCGCTGCCCGGACTCACCCGCCCTGGGTGCTCGGTGGCGATTCAACGAAGGAGCGTCACCGGGATCTGCAACTGCTGGTCCGCGCCGGCCACATGACTGAAGGCATTGATCGTCCCGACCTCGTCAAGGCCGATGTTTGCGTCCCTGTAAGTGACAACGACGGCGTCCTCAGTTGTTATCACGCTGTCCGCGCCGTAGTTGGACTGCGTGCTACTAACGTGCTCCCAGACATGTGCCGTCGCCGCCGTCTGCCAACGGACGCCAAAGCGCTTGCCCCCGTTTCCATCGGGTCCGTAGTAATCCACCCCGTACCCAAAGAACTCGACCGCATCCTCGGTAACGGGCTCACCCAAGCCCCATGTCACGGTCACACCTCCGTCCTTCTCCTCCATGAGCACGGACGTTACGACACGAGGTACCGCTGATTTGGTCATGGTCCCCAACTTAGAGATCGACAGGCCAACAGCACATCCCCAGCAAGCTAGCCTCTCGCCTCGCCGTGCGCAGAGCGGGTCCGTTTGACCCCGACCACAGGAAGGCCGCATGGTGACCACGCGCAACGGGCACGGGCACCGCGCCTACCGGCGGGCGCAGGCGACACTGAAGCGCCGCACCCGCGACGAGCGATTGCCGTGCGCGTGGTGCGGCGAGGCCATCGACACGTCGCTGCCGGACACCGACCCACTGGCCTTCACCGCCGACCACCCCGACGCCCTCGCGAACGGTGGCCGCCTCGCCGGGCAGCAGCTCGCGCCCATGCACCGCCGCTGCAACGCCCTCAAGTCGGACCACGCCGAGGTCGAGATCTGGCCCGCGAGCTGAACGAGCCGCGCCGCTCGGCCTGAGGGGTGGGGGGTGACCCCCTGACCCTTCACGCTGCCAGCTCCCCGCCTGGCCTGGCGCTTCTCTCCCCACTCCAGAACGTGCAAGTGACACCAATTGGAGTTCACACCAATTGGAGGTGAACTCGTGCCTCGACCGAAAGCGCCCTGCGGCACGTACTCGGCCTACAAGCGGCACCTGCGCGAGAAAACTCCGGTCGACGACGCCTGCGCCGCCGCCCGCGACGCCCGCACCGAGGACGCCGCGCAGAAGCGACGCGCAGCCAAGAGCGAACCCCGCATCCTCAGCATCGTCACCGCCGCACCCAAGAGCCCGCCGGCACCTCCGGCCGACCCCGATCCCGATCCCGAGGAACTGACCCAGGTGCAGATCCTTCGCGAGGGACTGGCCGCCGTGCGGGCCGCCATCACCGTCGTGAGGTCCAACGACCCCGCCCGCCTCGCCCCGCTGCTCAAGGAACAGCGCGAGATCGCGCGCGAACTGGCACAACTCGGCACCGCGGAGGGAGCGAAGAGTGAATCGCTTGCTTCTCAGCTCGCCGCGGCGCGAGCTGCACGGCAGACAGGCTCCTAACGTCCTGACACTGCCCGACCGCAACGGCAGCAAGCTCGAGGAGCTCCTCGACCTCCTCCACCTGGTCAAGGTCGGCCTCGATCCGTGGCAGCAGACGTCCCTCGACGCGCTCCTCAGCGTGAACATCGCCGACCAGTGGACGTGCACCGAGTTCGGCGAGCTTGTCGCCCGCCAGAACGGCAAGGGCAACATCATCATGCCCTTCGAGCTCGGACACCTCTTCCTCTGGCCCCGCGAAGACGGCGAGCCGAAGCTCATCGTCCACACCGCCCACGAGTTCAAGACCGCCCGGGAAGCCTTCCGGCGCATCGAACGCGTCATCCGCAGCTCACCGCTCCTGATCGCCGAGCTCAAAGGCGGCGTACGGGGCGGAATCTCTACCGCTCACGGCGAAGAAGGCTTCGAGCTCAAGGACGGCACCCGCCTCCGCTTCCTCGCCCGCTCGAAGAACTCCGGCGTCGGCTTCACCTGCGACGTCCTCATCATCGACGAGGCACAGCAGACACCCATCGCCGCCATGGACGCCCTCCTGCCGACGATGTCGTCCGTGCCCAACCACCAAGTGCTGTTCACCGGCACCGTGCCCGACGAACTCGACGACAGCGAGTACTTCGAAGGCGTCCGTGACCGCGGCCGCTCCGGAAGCGACCGCCGCACGGGCTGGATCGAGTACTCGCCCGACGGATCACACGACCCCGACATCGCCGAGCAGCTCGACATCCTCGACCGACACCTCTGGGAGCAAGGCAACCCCGCCCTCGGCATCCGCATGACCGAAGAGGCCATCGAAGACGAGCTCTCGCGCATGACCCGCGACTCCTTCCTCCGAGAACGCCTCTCCGTGTGGCCCAACCGGCGCCCCCAGACCATCGCCAAGCTCTCCGAGCTCGACCTCGCCCGCTGGGGCGCCAACACCCGCCCCGACGCCAAGCTCGGCGACGGCACAGTCATCGCGATCGCCGTCGGACGCGGCGGCGGCTTCGCCACAGTCGCCGCCGCCAGCCCCTTCGACGACGAGAGCGTCTTCGTCGAGCACAAGAAGACCGACAGGCAGACCCGGTGGGTCGCCGAGTACGTCCGGGACCTCAAGGCCGAGCACGGCAACGCCCTCGTCGTCCTCGATCCCAAGAACGCGTCTTCCATCCTCACCAGCCTCGACAACGCCGGCGTGAAGTACCTCCCGATGAACCTCACCGAGATCGCGGGCGCGCACACGATGTTCATCGAGTACTCGAACGCCGGACTGGTCATCAACCGCGGCCAGGACGAAGTCACCGAGTCCCTGAAGCACGCGACGACGCGCCCCATCGGGCAGGCCGGCGTCACCTGGGAGCCCTCCGACCCCACCAAGCCGATCACGCACGCACAAGCGGTCACCTGGGCCATGTGGGGCGTCAAAAAGGCGCAGTCCGCGCCACCGAAGCGACCAGCGCAAGTCAGGGGGTACGCATGACCGAACGCCAGCCCGCCGAGCTCGGAGACCTTGTCGACGGCTTCTGGAAGGACCTGCGCAACGAGTGGGCCCGGCTCAGCACCCTGCAGAAGCGCATCGAGGGCAAGCTCCTCCGCACCTGGATGCCCGAGAGCGCCGACCTCGAGTACAAGGACCTCTTCCGCAAGGCGTCGTCCCCCTGGCTGCTCTTCGCCCGCGACTCCATCGCCCAGGGGCTGCTCATCGACGGCTACTCCGACCAGAACGTCTGGCGTAAGGCCTGGCAGGCGTCCGGCATGGACGGTCGACAGGGTCAGCTCATCCGCGAGGTCGTCGGCCTCGGCTACGGCTACCTCGCCTCGCTTCCGCACGCCGACGACGACCGCGTCGTCCTCCGCCCCATGTCCGCTCTGCAGACGTACGCCGTCTACGCCGACGACTGGGACGAGTGGCCGCAGTATGTGCTGCACCTCGTCGGCGGGAACCTCAGCCGCCCCAGCACCCTCCGCTGGATGTTCGTCGACGAGAGCGGCGTCTACCGGTTCCAGGGCGACGCGCGCACCCCGCAGAAGGTCGAGTACGTCGCGCACGGCCTCGACTACTGCCCCGTCGCGCGCATCGGCAACACGCTGCCCCTCGGCGGCAAGCCACAGTCGAGCGTCGAGGCCGCCGTCACCGTCTACCAGCGCATCGTTGACGCGACGTTCACACTGCAGATGGTCCAGCGCTACGGCGCCTTCCCGCAGAAGTGGATGGCCGGCGGCGAGATCGCCGTCGACAAGGACGGCAACCCGCTCGTGCGGTCCTCCGTCGACGGTCTCCTCCACGCCTCCGGACCCTCCGGCGAGACCGCCCGCTTCGGCAGCTTCCAAGCGGCCAGCCTCGACCAGGTCGTCGGAGCCGTCGACGCGCACATCAAGCACTTCAGCGCCCTCGTCCAGGTCCCGCCGCACTACCTGCTCGGCGCGATCGTCAACATGTCCGCCGAGGGCATTGCCGCCGCCGAGTCGGGGTACTGGCGCAACATCAACGACCGCCAGTACGCCATCGGCGAAGGGTTCGAGCTCGCCCTGCGCGCAGCAGCGGACCTCCTCGGGCTCGACAGTGCCGGAGACGACCTCGGCTCGGAAGTCAACTGGGCCGACATGTCGACCCGGTCGCTCAACCAGGTTGCCGACGCGGTCGTCAAGCTCGCGACCGTCGATGCACCTCTCGAGATGCTCTTCGCCCTCGTGCCGACATGGTCGAAGGCGGACGCCCTCGGCGCCGCGGCGGAGGTACGCGAGCGGCGCCGGGCACTCCCCACACCTCAGCCCACCGACCCACCCGCGTAGCGGGGACGCAGACACGGCAGCTGCTCAATTGCCGGCACATCGACGGATCTACGGAGGAACACCATGCACGATCGCACCCCCTGGCTCAGCTTCGCCCAGCGGCACCCCCGTCTGCGCTTCATGACGGACCCGGCGCCGACGGACGGAGGGGGAGACCCGAAGCCGACTGACCCGCCCGCCTACACGCCCCCGGCGACCCAGGCGGACCTCGACCGGATTGTCGAGTCCCGCCTCGCCCGAGACCGCGAGAAGTACAAGGACTACGACGACCTCAAGGCCGCCAAGACCAAGTACGACGAGCACCTCGAGTCCCAGAAGACCGAGCAGCAGAAGGCGCTCGACGCCGCCAAGGCCGAGACCGGCACCGAGGTCACCCAGAAGTTCCTCAAGCGCCTGGTCACCACCGAGACGAAGTCGATCGCCACGTCCCTCGGGTTCAACGACCCGGCCGACGCGCTGCAGGCCATCGGTGACGAGCTCCCCGTCAAGGACGAGGAGCCCGACACCGAAGCGATCAAGAAGGCCGTCGAGAAGCTCGCCACCGACAAGCCCTACCTCGTCGGAACCGCGCCCCGGCGCGCGCCCGGCCGGCAGCAGGTGCGCCGCGGCGAGCCCCTCGACGACAAGGACGCCAAGGGGAAGGGCCGCGCCGCGGCCGCTCTCCGCCAGCTCGGCGCCGCCCGCAGAAGTTCCTAACCACCCCACCCCTCGTGCCGCCGCCGGCGGCTGACCCCAGAAGGAGCGCTCTGCCATGGCAGACATCACCCGCGACGACGTCGCGACCCTCATCCAGGAGGAGTACTCGAACCTCCTCCTCGAGACGGCGCAGGCGGAGTCCGCCGCCCTCGCCGCGTTCACGAACGTGCCCCTGGGCACGCGCATCACGAACGCCCCCGTCCTCGCCACCCTCCCCGAGGCCTACTGGGTCTCCGAGAGCGCCACCGACGACAGCGGCGTCAAGCCGACGTCCAAGGCGACGTGGGGCAACAAGCAGTTCGTCGTCGAGGAGATCGCCGTCATCGTGCCCGTGCACGAGAACACCATCGACGACGCCACCGAGGACATCCTCGCGAACATCACCACCCTCGGCGGCACCGCCATCGGCAAGAAGCTGGACCAGGCGGTGTTCTTCGGCACCCAGAAGCCCGCCACCTGGTCCAGCCGCGACCTCCTCGCCGCCGCCACCGCGGCCGGGAACGTCTTCCAGGTGTCCACCGCCCCGGGCCCCAACGACCTCGCCGGGTCGATCCTGCAGGCCGCCGGTGCCGTCGCCGACTCCGGCGCCGACCCCTCGTCGATCCTGTCGGCGTCGGGCCTGCGCTTCCGGCTCGCGAACCTCCGCGGCGCTGACGGCCAGGCGATCTACCAGCGGGCCCTCAGCGAGGCCGGCGGCGTGCAGGACAACATCGCCGGCCTCGACGCCGCCTTCGCGAAGAACGGCTCGTGGGACAACGCCCGCGCGACCGCCCTCGTCGCGGACCGCAGCCGCGTGCTGATGGGCGTCCGGCAGGACATCACGGTCAAGTTCCTCGACCAGGCCACCATCGGCACGGGCGAGAACCAGATCAACCTCGCCGAGCGGGACATGGTCGCGCTCCGTTTCAAGGCCCGCTACGCCTACGTCCTGGGCAACACGGTCAACGCCACCGGACAGGCCTCCGAGCCCGTCGGCGCCGTCGTCCCCGCCGCCGCCGGTGGTGGTGCCTGATGGGCATCCTCGCCCACGCCAAGGGCCAGACCGTGACGGTGCCGGACACCGCCGAGGCGTACTACCTCGACAAGGGGTGGACGCGCGCCGGTGCTGAGGAGACGGCCCCCGCCGTTCCCGGCCCCGCGACGCCCGACGAGTCGTGGAAGAACGGCGACCTCGAGGCCTACGCCGCCGAGCACCGCATCGACCTTGAGGGCGCGACGAAGAAGGCGGACCTGCTGGCCGCCATCGCCGCCGCGAAGCCCCTCCCCGAGGCCGACCCGGACGGCAACCCCGTCACCCCCTCGACGCCGACCGGCACCGAGGACCAGCCCTCCGAGTAAGGAGACGTCCGGTGGACCTCAAGAGCGACGACGTCGACCCGTTCCTCACGGCGAAGCAGAAGGCAGACCCCAGGGTCGACGCGTGGCTGAAGAGCCTCGCCGCCCTCCTGACCAGCCGCTACGGGAACAGGATCACGACGGAGCTCCGGCCCGTCTTCGTCAACGCGGCGGCCGACGCCATCGGTCGCCGCGTCGACAAGGGCCAGCAGATGGTC
>Ga0265798_10003751_pt1 | contig 21388 bp, 11 predicted proteins | sample P3T30metagenome_FD_192430 | JGI IMG/M metagenome (GOLD analysis project Ga0265798, IMG submission 192430) | Plant litter microbial communities from East Loma Ridge, Irvine, California - P3 T30 | ecosystem: Environmental > Terrestrial > Plant litter > Unclassified | place: USA: California... | reverse complement strand
CGGTAGATCTGCCACGGCCCGTTCGATCGAAAGGCATGCGGCAGGATCCAAAGCGCCCGGAAAGATCTGTGCGCCGTCGTCTTCGAAGCGCAGATCGGTTTCTACGGGTTGGGCCTGGGGATTCATCACGTCAGGCCGGTGGGTTGCCCGATCCGCCATTGAGAGCACCGGGATGTTTGTGGGCATCGGTGGACGAGCTTCGCGCAGGCGCCGCGTCGGCGCCGCTGCCGGCGAGCATGCCGTTCAATGAACTGCCGGTCATGCCGAGTTCCGCCATCAGTCCGTCGATCAGCGGTCCGCCGACGCGGTAACGCATCGCGGCGGCGACCGCGGCGTCGGCGAGATTGCCCTGACCGCCGCCGGTCGCGCCGTCGCTGCTCCCGTCGCCATGCAATCCTCGCGCATCGAGGATGCTGATCTTGTCGATGTTCTCCATCGGCTTGCTCGCCGCCGCGATGATCGCGGGCAGGGCTTCAAGCATCGCGCGGCGGATCAGCAGCGCTGTCTGCGCATCGCTCAGCAGGTTGGTCGCCTCGTTGAGCGATGCCTGACCTGCCGCATCGACCTTGAACGCCGCCTCGCGCCCTTCCGCCCGGGCCTTCTCGGCATCGGCTTCGGCAGTCGCTTCGGTCCGCAAGGCGCTTGCACGAGCCTCGGCGGCTTCCTTCTCGGCGGTTGCGGCGACGGTGATGCCGACCGCCTCTTCCTGCGCGCGCTGGGTGGCGGCGATCACGGCGACGTTCTTGTTGCGGTTGGCGATTTCGGTCGCCTTGGCCGTCGCGACGCTTTCCTCCGCACGGACGGCAAGTGCACGCGCCTCGTTGGCGGCGGCGGTGGCGGTCGATTCCTCTTCGGACTTCTGGGCGGTCTGCACCGCGGTCGTTATGCGCGCGATCTCGATGGTGCGGTCGCGTTCGATCGTTGCGGTCTGGATCGCACCGTCGCGGGCGATGGTCGCGGTCTGGATGACCTTGTCGGCCTCGGTCTGCGCGACGGTCTGCGCCTGGCCGGCGGTGATGCGGGCGATCTCGGCGAGACGGGTCTGCTCGGCTTCGGCGGTGGCAATGGCCGTTGCCTGTTCGGCGCGGCGGGCGGACAGCGTCTGCTCCTGCGTCAGGCGCGCCTGCTCGGCGGCCTGGGCGATCTCGAGCGACTGGTTGTTCGCGTCGAGGTTACGCTGCTCGATCTCGACTCGGTTGGTCGCGACGATGTCGTTGCGGATCTTCTTGCGCTCCTCGATCGTCCGCGTGAGCACGGTCAGGCCCTCGGCATCGAACGCGTTATTCTCGTTGAAATGCTCGAACGCGGTCTGGTCGAAATGCGTGATGCTGACCGATTCGAGCTGGAAGCCGTTCATGTCCAGGTCGGTCATCAGCGCCTCCTGCACCTTCTGAATGAAGTCGGCGCGGTTGGCGTGGAGGTGCTCCATCGTCATCGTCGCCGCGACCGAGCGCAGCGCGGATACGAGCTTGCCGTCGAGCAGTGACTTCACCGCGTCGGGGCTGTTGACCGAATCGCCGAGCGTCTGCGCGGCGGCCGCGATCGATTCCGCGTCGGGCTTCACCTTGATGTGGAACAGTCCGACGACGTCGACGCGCAGCTTGTCGAGCGTGATCAGCGCGTCCTTGTTGAGACGCGACACCTCCAGCTTCACGGTGGTCAGGCGGACCTGCATCAGTTCGTGGAGCACCGGAATCACCATGATGCCGCCGTTGAGCACGACCTTCTCGCCGCCGAAACCAGTGCGGATCAGCGCCACGTCTTTGGTCGCGCGGCGGTACAGCCGGGTCAGGATGATGCCGATGACGACGAGCGCGAAGAGCACGATGCCGGCGTAGATCAGGACGTTCAGAAGCTGTGCGGGCATGAAACCCTCCCCGGTTATGATTGTGGTCGGATCGACTGCAGAAGCGCGTTGGCGTCGGGCAGTGCGTAGAAGAGTTTGCCGTCGCGGCGGACGATCAGCGCGGTTTCGCCGGCGGCGATCGCGTCGGCATCGTCGTGCGGCTCGACCATGATGAAATGCGCCTGGCCGTGCTGGTCGACGATCTTCGCGCGGGCGGGCGATCCGCGTCGGGCGGTGCCCTCGAGGATGGTGCCCCGGCGGCGCAGGAAGTCGTCGGTCGAGATCACGCTGGTCTCGAAGCCGGGCATGATCCGGGCGAGGCCGTTGGCGGCCAGCGTGTTGAGCAGGCTGCCGACGATCAGCGCGCCACCCGAGGCGAGGCCCCAGTGCAGCGGACCGCCGGTCATCGCCGTCGCGCCCTGCTGGATGGCGATCCCGGCCAGCGTGAAGCAACCCAGCAGCGAAGTCAGCCAGATCAGGATCGGCAGTTCGTGGCCCAGCCCGAGCCAGTCGAGCACGCCGCTGCCATCGGCTTCGGCATGCATATCGGCGTGAAGATCGAGATGGCCGAGCCCAAGGCCGATCGCCTCGATCAGTCCGATCCCGATCATCACGACGAACGCGATCGCGAACGGCGCGTAGGCGGGCGTCAGGAAGATCGTGAACATAGGCCGTAGTGCTGGTTCGGGTTCTGCATCGGCGAATGGGTAGCGGACAGACGATAACGCTTCGTTGCGAAACGCCGGCCGATCCGGTCTTTGCACGCCATGTGTCGATACTCCCCGAAGCGAGGCTAGCCCTACGCCGAGGCATTCGCAACGCGGGCCGAGGGAAACCGGCCGGGTTTGGATTCATCCTCTGCACAGGATCTGCACGACAAGCGAACGGACCGCACACGGACCTCGCGATCGGTCGATCACAGAACCACGGCAAAGCCGATCCTCGACAATCGGGGAGTGCGAAGATGAATCGTCATGCAAGTCTGGTGGCCAAGATCGGCGCTGCCCTGACACTGATCGTCCTGGCGGAGATACTGATCGACGATGGCAAGGGCGCAGTTGTTGGCGGGTTCGCGTTCGCCTGGATCACCGCGCTGTTCCTGACGCGACGGGCGATCTGGAATGACGGATCGGCGCGACTGGCGTTGATTGCCGGCGCCGGACTGGCGGTGATGCTCGTCGACGATCCAAGCGTCCTCGGCTGGGTTCTGTTCTGGGCGGCGGTATCGCTTGCCGCCCTCCTGCCGCGTCACGGGTTCGACGATGCGCTCGCCTGGGCGCGCAGGCTTGGCTGGCACGCGATGTCCGCCGCCGTTGCGCCGCTCAAGGATGCGGCGCGGCTGTCGCTCGTCCGCCAGCGTCGAGGGACGTCGCCCGGCGGCATCCGCGCGATCGGGGCTGTCGTTGCGTTGCCCTTGGTCGGCGGCGTGGTTTTCCTTGCGCTGTTCGCGAGCGCCAATCCGCTGATCGGTCAGGCGTTTTCGCGGATCGTGTTGCCGGATCCATGGGCTGTGACATGGCGGACGCTGTTCGCGCTCTGTGTGCTGGTTACGATCTGGGCAAGCTTGCGGCCAAGTCCGCCCGCGACGCGGGCATCGCGTTTTGACGATTGCTCGATCAGCATGGCGTTCGAGCCGGGTGTGGGCACGTTGATCCTGTCACTCGTGACGTTCAATGCGATTTTTGCAGTCGAGAATGCGCTCGACATCGTGTTCCTGTGGAGCGGCGCAGTGCTGCCTGCGGGTGTGACGATGGCGGACTATGCGCATCGTGGCGCGTATTCGTTGATCGTGACCGCGTTGCTCGCCGCGGTGTTCGTGCTGCTGGCATTACGTCCGGGCAGTGCCGCCGCCGCGACCCCGCTGGTGCGGCGGCTGGTGACGGTGTGGATCGTGCAGAACCTGCTGCTGGTCGCGTCGAGTGCATTGCGAACGCTCGATTATGTCGACGCCTACGGGATGACGGTATTGCGGCTGTCCGCGCTGGCTTGGATGGGGCTGGTAGCAACGGGGCTGGCGCTGATCGGCTGGCGATTGCTCGCAGGCAAGCCGGCTTCGTGGCTGATCAACGCCAATGCGCTGGCGGCTGTCACGGTGTTGGCGGGGGCGAGCGTCGTCGATCTTGGTGCGACCGCAGCGGCGTGGAATGTGCGTACGACGCTCGTCAGAGGTAAGGCGGGACCGCCGCTGGACCTCTGTTATATGGCGCGGCTCGGGTCATCGTCGCTGGTCTCGCTGGCGATGCTGGAGCAGCATGCGAAACAGCCCGGTCTGCGCGACCGGCTGGCGTATCTGCGGTGGGAAAGTCAGACCGAAACTGCGGACGCGCAGGCCGATTGGCGCCGCTGGACGCTGCGCAACGCAAGGCGGCTTGCGACCGTCCGGGAGATGTTCGGTACCAATGCGCCGCGTTTGCGGTCGGCGCCGGACGGACGGAACTGCAACGGGCTGATCCTGGTGCTGCCGAAGGTGGAGGTCCGGTCAGCGCCGCCGTTCGCTCCAGCGCCGCAGATGCGCGCGCCTACCACGCCGGCACCAAAGCCGTTGACGCCGGGCGCGCAACAATGATCCTGTGCCCGATGCCCCGCACTATTCTGGTCGTCGACGACGATCCTCATATTCGCCAGCTGCTCGTGTTCGCGTTCGACAAGGCCGGGCTCGGCGCGATCGAGGCGGCGGACGGCGAAGCCGCGCTGGCGCTCGTCGAGACGCACGCGCCCGACCTTGTGGGGCTCGACATCAACATGCCTCGGATGGACGGCCTGGAGGTATGTCGACGCCTTCGAGGTGCAGAGGGCAGGGCGGACGTACCGATCCTCTTCCTGTCGAGCCGCGATGACGAGATCGACCGGGTGCTCGGCATCGAGCTTGGCGCCGACGACTATGTGGTAAAGCCGTTTTCGCCGCGCGAGGTGGTCGCGCGGGTCATGGCAATCCTGCGTCGTACCGCAGCGCGGGCGCCGAGCGTCGAGGACGGGCGCGATCTGTCGCATGGTCGGTTGCGGCTCGACCTGGAAGGCTGGCGCGCTCTCTGGGGCGAGGTCGAGATCGCGCTGACCGTTACCGAGTTCCAGATTCTGCGGCTGCTCGCGTCGATGCCGGGCCGCGTCTTCAGCCGCGACGCGATCATCGACCGGCTGCACGGCCCCGGTTTCGCGGTCACCGACCGCACGATCGACAGCCACATCCGCAACCTGCGCGGCAAGTTCGCGAAAGCTGGCGCCGACGACCTGATCGAGACGCGCGCCGGGATCGGCTATCGTCTCGGATCGTGCACGGGCGCGTGATCGGCAGGGTCAAGGACTGGGCGAAACGCCACTGGCCCCGGTTGCGATTGCGGACGATCCTGTTCGCGACGCTGTTTCTGGTCGCGGCGCTACCCGGGTTCGGCGCGGTGTTCCTGCGTGTCTACGAGAACACGCTCGTCCGCCAGACCGAGGCGGAACTGGTCGCGCAGGGTGCGGCGCTGTCCGCGACCGCGGCGGCGCTCTGGCCTGCCGCACCGCCCGGTCGGGTTGCGCATCACGAGGTAACAGTCGACGACAACGCCTATAGCGTGTCGGCACGCCCATCCGGCATCGACCTCAGCACGACGCCGATCCGTGCGGAGCGGCCACCAGTCGCGGCTGGCCCTAGACCATCGCCCGATGCGGTGATCGCCGCCACGCTCCTTTTGCCGATCATGGACGCGACGCGGTCCACCACGCTGGCGTCGATCATCCTCCTCGATCGCAACGGCAGCATCGTCGCGGGGAGTTCGACCGTCGGCAGCTACGCCGCACTCCCCGAAGTTGCCGCAGCACTGGCCGGGCGCGCCACGACCGTGCTCCGCCGCAACGGGGCATACCGCGCGACGTACCGCTTCGAATGGCTGTCCCGAGCCGCAGCGATCCGCGTCCATTACGCTCGCCCGATCATCGTCGGCGACCGCGTGGTCGGCGTGCTCCTATTGTCGCGTTCCGCCCGTGCGCTGTTCCGGGGCTTGTATGAAGACCGCGGCAAGATAACGCTGGGGATCGCTGCGATCTTCGGGTTGCTGGTAGTGCTGAGCGGCGTCATCTCCCGCGGCGTCACGCGCCCGATCGAGCAGCTCGGCGCAGCGACGCGCGCCGTCGCGAGCGGCCGCGGTCGGGTCCCCGATCCGCCACCGACCGCGGCGATCGAAATCCAGGGTCTCTACGCCGATTTCGCGGTGATGGCGGCGGCGATCGACCGTCGCTCGCGCTATCTGCGCGACTTCGCCCACGCGGTCAGCCACGAGTTCAAGACCCCGCTCGCCGGCATCCGCGGCGCAGTGGAATTACTTCAAGATCACCCGGACATGGCCGCGGAAGACCGACGTCGCTTCCTGGCTAACGCCGATGCAGACGCCCGCCGTCTCGCGTTGCTGGTCACGCGGCTGCTCGATCTCGCACGCGCCGACATGGCTGAGCCGGGCGAAGAAAGAACCGATGCAACACAGGTCATCATGCGGGTTGCCGCTGCTTGGCGAACGACCGGTTTTTCGATAGAAATCATACGCTTGGACGTCCTACCTGTTGTAATTGTACCAGCAACGACCCTGGAAGCCGTCCTTGGGACGCTACTGGAAAACAGTAGGCAGGCTGGTGCCCGATCCGTGACGATCCAATTGTCTAGCACGGATACTCACTTCGAGGTTCGAGTGAGTGACGACGGACCCGGCGTTCCAATCGCCGATCGGGGGCGGCTGTTCGAGCCTTTCTTCACAACGAAGCGAGATTCAGGCGGCACCGGTTTGGGACTTGCAATATCTCGGTCTCTGATTGAAGTTCAAAAGGGCATATTCACTTTATTGGAGAGCGAGATAACTACCTTTCTCATCCGTATTCCCTTGGCGCGTTGATGTGCGAGGGGGCGTGGTTACATCACGGGCCAATCGTTCAAACTAGTTCTCGGTTGGCGCGACGATCATGACCCGATGGCTGTTGTCGAGCGTCGCGTCGTCGAGCATCCCGAACCGTGCGCGGAAATCCTCGGCGGGATCGCAGCCGTTCGAGAAGCGCGAATAGATGCGGCCGATCGCTTCTGCATCGAGCGCCTCGGATCATGTTGCATAGTCGATTGCCGGCGTGACGACATCGCGCCGTGCGACCGCCATGTTTCAGATCAGAGCTTGAATTGAGGTGACTCGAGTTCGTGGTTTGGTAGATGTCGGCAAATCCGACCGGCGAGACGCCGATACATCGATTTTGCTGATAGGGTAGTTGGCTTGGATCCCTCCGAAAAAAAGCGGCTCAGCGAAATCGATGTTTGCGACTTGTTCATCACCCCTGCCATCAAACAGGCAGGCTGGGACCAGATGCAGCAAATTCGCCGCGAAGTTACGCTGGCACCGGGACCTATCGTGGTTCGCGGCAACCTTTCATCAAGGAACAAGAAGAAGCGTAAATTTGCGGACTATGTTCTATCGTTGAAACCAGGGCTGCCCCTGGCCGTCGTGGAGGCCAAGGCCAATATTCACTCGGTCGGGAGCGGGCTTCAGCAGGCGCTGGGGTATGCCGCAATACTCGATGTTCCCAGCGCATTCAGTTCGAATGGAGACGGGTTCGCCGAGCATGATCGTGCAGCGCTGGCGGGCCAGCCGACGGAAACCGAGTATGGCCTGGACGATTTCCCACCGCCCGACATCCTTTGGGATCGCTATCGACGGTTTCACCAGATCGCCGACGACGAGCAAGACCTGGTCGCGCAACCCTACCACATAGACGCTTCCGGCAAGGCGCCGCGCTATTATCAGGCCGACGCGATCAACCGGACCGTCGAGGCCGTAGCAAAAGGTCAGAAGCGCGTTCTGCTCGTGATGGCGACCGGCACCGGCAAGACCTACACGACGTTCCAGATCATCTGGCGTCTGTGGAAGGCCGGCACCGCCAAGCGCATCCTGTTCCTGGCCGACCGCAACATCCTGATCGACCAGACGCTCGTGAACGACTTCAAGCCGTTCGGCGGCAAGATGACGAAGATCAAGAACCGCAAGATCGACCCTGCTTACGAGATCCACCTGGGCCTGTATCAGGCGATCACCGGCACCGAGGAACCGGAGAAGATCTTCAAGACGGTGTCGCGCGACTTCTTCGACCTGATCGTCATCGACGAGTGCCACCGGGGCAGCGCCTCGGAAGATTCCGCTTGGCGCGAGATACTCGATTATTTCGACGGCGCGGTGCAGGTCGGCATGACCGCCACGCCGAAAGAGACCGAATACGTTTCCAACATCACCTATTTCGGCGACCCGGTGTATACCTACACGCTCAAGCAGGGGATCGAGGACGGCTTCCTGGCGCCTTACAAGGTTATCCGCATCGACATCGACCGCGACGTGCTCGGCTGGACCCCGCCGCCCGGCATGGTCGACGACCTGGGCGGCGTGATCGAGGACCGCGAGTATAATCGACGGGACATGGATCGAACGCTAGTCCTCAACCAGCGCACCAAGCTGGTCGCAGAGCGGGTGATGAAATTTCTGCGCGCGACCGATCCGATGTCGAAGACGATCATCTTCTGCGAGGACATCGATCACGCCGAACGGATGCGCAAGGCGATCGTCAACGCAGCCGGCAAACTGGCGACGGACAACAGCCGCTACGTCATGCGGATCACCGGCGACAGCGTCGAGGGCAAGGCGCAGCTCGACCGGTTCATCGACCCCGAAGAACCCTATCCGGTCATCGCCACCACGTCCCAGCTGCTGACCACCGGCGTCGATGCCAAGACGTGCAAGCTGATTGTCATCGATCGCACGATCAATTCGATGACCATGTTCAAGCAGATCATCGGGCGGGGGTCGCGGATCGACGAAGACAACGGCAAGTTTTTCTTCACGATCATGGACTTCAAGCGCGCTACCGAACTGTTTAGAGACGATGCGTTCGATGGTGCGCCGGTGGTGATCTACGAGCCGACGAAAGACGACGACCCTGTCCCGCCCGACCCGGAAGACGATGGGGATTTCGATGGAGAGGGCGATCCCGACGATGACGACGGCGACACCGGCGGGCGGCGCAAGTTCGTGGTCAGCGGCGTCACGGCCCGGGTGATGAACGAGCGTGTCGAATATGTCGGAAGCGACGGCAAGCTGGTGACCGAATCCTACCGCGACTACGCCGGCAAGCAGATCGCGGACGAATATAAATCGCTCGACGAATTCATCTGGCACTGGAACGCTAGCGAACGCAAACAGGCGATCATCGACGAACTGGAGCAGCGCGGCGTCATCCTCGCCAATCTCGCCGAAACCGTGGGCAAGGATTTCGGCGACTTCGACCTGCTGGTCCATGTCGCATTCGGTGCGCCACCGCTCACCCGCCGCGAACGCGCCGAGCGGGTGAAGAAGCGCGATTACTTCGCGCAATATGGCGACAAGGCCCGCGCGGTGCTCGAGGCGCTGCTCGACAAATATGCCGACGAGGGCGTCGAGACGATCGAGGATGCCAAGGTCCTGCGCCTCGCACCGTTCACCGCACTCGGCACGCCGATGGAGATCACCAAGGGTGCCTTTGGCGGCAAGCCCGCTTATGAGGCCGCGCTGAGGGCGCTCGAAGACCAGATATACGAGTACGCCGCGAACGAATGAGAATGCACGAATGAGCAATGTTTCCGGCGTCATCAAATCCATCCAGGACATCATGCGCAAGGATGTCGGCGTCGATGGCGACGCCCAGCGGATCAGCCAGCTGGTCTGGCTGTTCTTCCTCAAGATCCTCGACGACCGCGAAGCCGAGCTTGAACTGATCGACGACGATTTCCAGTGCCCGCTCCCTGAGCATCTGCGCTGGCGGAACTGGGCGGCGGACAAGGAAGGCGACACCGGCGAAAAGCTGCTCGATTTCGTCAACCTGCAGCTGTTCGCCAAGCTGAAGGGCGACCTGCCTGCGCAGGGCGACGTGGCGAAGCGCGCGCAGGTGATCCGCGACGTGTTCGAGGACACGTACAACTACATGAAATCGGGTACCTTGCTGCGGCAGGTGATCAACAAGATCAACGAGATCGATTTCAACAATAGCGAGGATCGCCACACGTTCGGCGCGATCTACGAACAGGTGCTGAAGGACCTGCAAAGTGCCGGCAACGCTGGCGAGTTCTACACGCCGCGCGCGGTAACGCAGTTCATCGTCAACCGCCTCGATCCGCAGCTGCACGAAACCGTGTTCGACCCCGCCTGCGGCACCGGCGGCTTCCTGACGTGCGCGATCGAGCACAAGCGCAAATCGGTTACGTCTACCGCGGAGGAGGAGGTGCTGCGCGCCTCGATCCGCGGCGTGGAGAAGAAATCGCTGCCGCACATGCTGTGCATCACCAACATGATCCTGCACGGCATCGATACGCCCAGCGGCATCCGCCACGGCAACACGCTGGCGCGCGCTTATACCGATCACACCGAGAAGGACCGTGTCGCGGTGATCGCCACCAACCCGCCATTCGGCGGGATGGAGGAGGACGGGATCGAGAACAACTTTCCGAGCCACCTGCGCACGCGCGAGACCGCGGACCTGTTCATGGCGCTGATCATCCGCCTGCTGAAGACCAACGGCCGCGCTGCGGTGGTGCTGCCCGACGGATTCCTGTTCGGCGAGGGCGTGAAGACCACGCTGAAGCGCAGCCTGATCGAGGAGTGCAACCTGCACACCATCGTCCGCCTGCCCAACGGCGTGTTCGCGCCGTACACCGGGATCAAGACCAACATCCTGTTCTTCAGCAAGGGCAGTTCGACCAGGGACGTCTGGTTCTACGAACACCCCTATCCGGCGGGCGTGACCAGCTACAACAAGACCAGGCCGATGCGGTTCGAGGAGTTCGCGGCCGAGACGAGGCCGACGGCTTTCGCGGCCGCCAGGAGACCGAGCAGGCGTGGAAGATCAGCGCCGCCGACGTCGAGGCGCGCGGCTACAACCTCGATTGCAAGAACCCGCACCGCGCCGCCGAGATCAGCCACGATCCCGACGCGCTGCTCGCCACCTATGCCGAGCAGCAGGCGAGCATCCAGGGCTTGCGCGACCAGTTGAAGACGATCCTGGCCGAGGCGCTGGCGGGGACGCCGGCGTGAGCGACATCGCGGCGTTGGTGGCCGACAGTCTCGACATCTGGACCGGCGCGATCGAGCGCAAGAGCGGCGCCGGTCGCGGTGGCGGCAAGCGGATCAGCCTGTACGGGATCGACCGGCTGCGCGCGCTGATCCTCGACCTCGCGGTGCGCGGGAAGCTTGTGCCGCAGGATGCAGGTGATGAGCCGGCGAGCGATCTGCTGAAGTCGATTGAATCGAAAAAGCCTGGCTACCTTTCGACGCATGGTTTGCCAAAACAACGAGCCATTGCCGAACCGCTAAAGCATTTGCCTTTTGAGCTTCCGCCAAGCTGGGCTTGGACAAGGCTCGGAGACATTGCAGCATATATACAGCGAGGAAAGTCGCCGAGATACAGCGAAGGAAGCGGCATCTTCGTTGTGTCTCAGCGGTGCGTCCAGTGGGCTGGGCTCGACCTAGCAGTTGCAAAGGAAATCAGTCGGCCATCCTTAGATAGTTACGAACCATATCGATTCTTGGGGCCGGACGATCTTCTTTGGAACTCGACTGGAACGGGGACAATCGGTCGCGTGATAGCTTTAAAACACGTGCCCGATGGCCTCGTTTGCGATTCGCACGTCACCGTTGTCAGATGCCCGTGGATGAATGCACGTTATTTGCAGTTCTGGCTCGCCTCAAACGACGTGTATGGGCAGATAGAAGTTCTCGCCGCGGGGTCGACCAATCAAATCGAGTGGACCGCTCAGCTTGCCGCGGCTCAAGTCGTACCTGTTCCGCCGATGGCCGAACAGCAGCGCATCGTGGCCAAGGTGGATGAGTTGATGGCGCTGTGTGATGCGCTGGAGCGCGATAGCGTAGGGACGATGGCCGCGCATCAGGCGCTGGTGGAAATCCTGCTCGCGACGCTGGTGAACAGCGCAGACGCGACGGATCCCGCTCGCGACTGGGCGCGGCTGGAACGCCATTTCGACACTCTCTTCACCACCGACGCCAGCATCGACGCCCTCAAGCAAACCATCCTCGATCTCGCCGTGCGTGGAGTTTTGGTATCTGGGATGGGAACAAAGGAGGCATCGGGAAATGCAGTTTCGCTAGCTGCGAAGGCAAAGCGCGCATTGAGTGAAGCTGAAGGATTGCGGGCCCGCCGCCCCATCATTCGCGGCAAATTAGCCCGCCCGGAAGATAGTTTTCCATCGCACTGGACGTTTACGGATTTTGACAGCGTTTTTGTGACAGTAAGCGGCGTGGCAAAAGGCCAAAAGATTCCTTCAAATCAATCAGTCGATGCACCATATCTGCGTGTTGCTAACGTTCAGCGCGGGCAACTGAACTTAGACGAGATAAAGATAATCACGGTCAAGCAAAGCGATTTCGAACGATATCAACTGCGTCAAGGCGACGTTTTAATGACTGAAGGCGGAGACTGGGACAAGCTCGGTCGCGCAGCTATCTGGGGCAACGAGGTGCCCAATTGCATTCATCAGAATCATGTTTTTCGCGTACGCTTTGATCAGAGCGTAATTTTACCGGAATGGGTGGTGCTGTTCCTGAATAGCCCATTAGGGCGCGAGTATTTTAGTCGTGCTGCCAAACAAACTACTAACCTTGCCTCGATTAACATGACCCAGCTGCGATCTTGCCCCGTTCCGATTCCAGCGTATGCCGAACAACGCCGCATCGTCGCCAAGGTCGATGCGTTGATGGCGCTGTGCGATGCGCTGAAAGCCCGGCTCGCCGACGCCGCGCAGACGCAGCGCCACCTCGCCGACGCGATCACCCAGCGCGCGGCGGCGTGAGCGACGCCCGATAGACGGCGGCGGGACCGCGGTCGCCGGGCTCGATCGGTACCGGGCTTTGTCGGGCACAACCGACGCGAGGTTGCTCAATCGGCCCGGACACTGTGACCGGTCGCTAAACGCCGGGTGCTTCCGGCCCGAGGACGAGCATGCCGCTTTGCCGCGTCAGCCGGCCGTGCTTGACGGCCGTGGCGATCACGTCCGCCAGCAGCTCGCGGAGTTGGCTGCTGGTCGACTTGAAGCCGACCGCGCGGGCGGCGGACTGCATCACCTGATCGTCGGTCGCGCCATAGTTGATCCGCACGACGTCGAGGATCGCGATGTCGAGTTCGGTCGGCGGGAGCGTATCGAACTTGCGTAGCGAGGCGGAGCGGACCGCGCTGCGATCGCGGACCTTCGGCGTCCGGCCCGGCACGTCGAGAAAGTCCTGGTCATCCGTGATGCGGCCTTCGCGGACCGACACCGCGATCGCCGCCTCGACCGCGTCCTGGATCCGGCCGCCTGCGCGTTTCAGTCCCCAGGCGTCGCGGATGCGGTTGACGACTTCGCAGACATGGACGGGACCCTCGATCCGCACGACCTCTTCCGCGAGCATCGACAACGCGCCACGCGGCGTCTCGTGGAGTTCGCCGAACAGATGCAACGGTCGGGTGAGTTCGGCTTCTTCGTACAGGGTGTTCGCGGGCTCCACGTCGGGCGGGGCCAGGCCGACCTCGGTAAAGCCTTCGCGTTCGAGGGTGGTGATCTCGACGTTCACGGCACGCGTCGCCTTCACGCCTGCGGCCTGGGAATCATGCTCGGCCTTGGCTGCTTCGATCCGCGCGATGACGAGGTCGATCTGTTCCTTGGGCCGCTGGAACCAGTCGGTGCTCCAAATGCGGTGGATGGTCCAGCCGTGGCTCTCCAGCACCGACTGGCGCAACCGGTCGCGATCGCGGGCCGAGCGCGCGTCGTGATACGATGCGCCGTCGCATTCGATACCGATGAGATAGCGGCCGGGCCGATCCGCATCGGACACCGCGAGATCGATGAAGAAGCCCGCGAGGCCGACCTGCCGGTGGACCTGATAGCCCCTGGCTTGCAGCGCCTTGGCGACCTGTTCCTCGAACACGCTGTCGTGATCGCGGCCGGTGCTCTCCGCCATGGTCATCTTGCCGGTGCGCGCGAAGTGCAGGAACAGCTTGAAGGCGAGCACGCCCTTGCGGGTGCCGGCGAAATCGGGGTCGATGTCCTCGTCCGACATTGAGGCGAACACCTCGCAGCGTTGTTTGGCGCGGCTGATGAGGACGTTCAGCCGGCGCTCGCCACCGTCCATGCCGAGCGGCCCGAACCGCATCGGTACGCGACCGCCCGGGACGGTCGGTCCGTAGCCGACCGAGATGAAGATCACGTCGCGTTCGTCGCCCTGCACGTTTTCGAGGTTCTTGACGAAGAACGGCTCTGAGTGATGCATCTGGAAGAACGTCTCGACCTCCGCCGGGAGGCCGCGGCGCAGGATTTCGAGCTGGTCCATGATCGCGCGGCGCTGGGCGGCGGAGAAGGCGGCGACGCCGAGCGAGAGTTCGGGATGATCGCGGGCGTGCGCGACGATCGCCTGCGCGACGACCTTCGCCTCGACCATGTTGGTCCGCGTGGCGCCGGCGTCGAACACACCCTGCGGGATGCGGTGGAAGCGCAGGCCCATGCCGGCTTCGGCGGTGTAGGGGCTGGGGACGATGAACAGCTTGTTCTCGTAGAACTGGCGGTTGCTGACCGCGATCAGCGACTGGTGCTTGCTGCGGTAATGCCAGCGCAGCATCCGCATCGGCAGGCCGCGGGCGGTGAACAGGCCGAGGATGCTTTCGATGTCGGTGACGCGGGTGCCTGCATCGTCGTCATCGTCCGCGCCGCCGCCGGTCATCTTCGAGAAGAAGGCGGTGGGAGGCAGCTGCTTCGGATCGCCGACGACAACGACCTGCTTCGCGCGGGCTACCGCGCCAAGTGCGTCGACCGGCTGGATCTGGCTCGCCTCGTCCATGACGAGCAGATCGAAGTCGAACAGGCCGGGTGCGAGGAACTGAGCCACGGACAAGGGGCTCATCATGAATACCGGCTTCAGCGCCTGCACCGCTGGTGCGGCCTTCTCCATCAGCTTGCGGATCGGCATGTGGCCACGCTTGCGGGCGATCTCCGCGCGCAGCACGCCGAGCGGACCGACTGCGCCGCCATCGCGTGCGGGGACCGCCTGGTGATGCGCCTTCACGACTTCGAAGCTCGCGGTTGCGATCCGCTGTCGATCCATGTCGGCGAACTCGCGTGCCAAGCGACCGTGCAACGTGCCGTCGAACGTGCCGAGGTCGGGATCGGCCTTGATCTGGTCGGCGTAGACCGCCTCGTAATAGGCCATCTCGAAGGCGGGCACGGCGCCGTCCGTTCCAAGGCGACCATCGGCGAGCCGCTTGACGACATCGTCGCAACCGAGCTTCGACGTCCGCTCCGCGCGGTCACGATAGGCCGTCCACTGGGTCAGGCGCTCGCCCGACTGGTGCCAGCGTTCCAGATGCGCGCGCAGATCGGCAAGCGGCGTTGCGGCAAACGTCTCACGGCCGAGTGCGATGCCGAGATCGAGGCGAAGCTGTTCGCCGATCGCAGTCAGGTCTTTGAGCAGGGCCTTGGCATCCGCTTCTACAAGTGCCGCGTCCGCAGCGGGTTTCATGCGGTCGTCTATCCTGCTGCTGAGAAGGCGTATGTCGCCGTTGGCCTGGATCCAGTCGGCGGTGGTACGCAAAGCGCTCCAGTCTGACATGACCCCGCGCCATGCCGTTCCGAACGCCGCGGTGCCGACCTCTGCCAGTTCGACGATCGCCGCATCCTTGCGCTGAAGTTCGGCGAGGTCGTCGAGCAGTTGGCGGCGATTGTCGAGATCGGCGGGCGGGGAAACGAGCACGGCAGCACTGGAGGTATTGGCCGCATGCAGGCGTGTCACGACAGTCAGCAAGGCTTCGAGATCGGCACGGTCTGCCGCCAGTGCATCGCCGAACGCGAGCGACTGCGCGTCGCCCAGGCCGGACCACAGGGCTGAGAGCGAAGGAACCAACTGCCCGATTAACGCTGTCGTTCGCGAAGCGCGCGTGCTGATCTCGCTGCGGTCGGGCCGGCGCGCGGCGATAATGCGGGGTTCAGCGCCGAGCCCGCGGAGCGAGCGCATCCACTCGACCACGCTTAACAGCGGCGCCGACGTCGAGCGCTCGCCGCGCCATTCCGCTCCGAAGGCGGAACGGGCAAAATCATTCTCCTGCTCGATCGTCCGCTTCGCGGTCTGCCCTTTCGCGAGCGCGTCGAGCAACACCAGCGTCTCGTCGAGCGGCGTCGTTGGCGACGTCAGCATCGATCGGACGAGCCGGTTCGTACGCCGCCACTCCCCGCTGAATATCTTCATGAAGCCGCTGCCGTGCGAGGCGAGCGTGACCCGCGCACCTGTCAGATCCAGATCCCAGGCTGCATCGGTCAGCTTTCCAGTCGTCGCCGCGACCGCATCCTCGTACGCGGCAACCGTATCGACCACATCGGCGGCGCGTTCGACGCCTGAGTTCCAGACGTCGGAGGCAAAGGCGTCGGCGTCTGCATCGGGGGCATTGGCGACGCGTTCGCCGATCGCGGCAAGCGTCCGGGCGTCGTCGACCGAATTGGGCGCATCACGGCCGATCGTCCGCGCCAGCGCGCCTGCTTCAGCCTGCAATCGCGGCAGCAACGTTGCCAGCGCACCGACCTGTTCGAAGTCCGCGAGCGCGAACGTCGACGGCAGCGCACGGAGTGCGGCGATCGCTTCCGATAGGTCGGTCGTCCAGCCTGTCTCAGTGACAGACGATGCGAGATGGCTACGGAGATAGGCGTTGCGCTGGCCGGTCAAGAGCAGCCGATCGATCTCGTCGAAGCGACGCTCCCAAACCGTGTCCGCGAGTGCAGTCCCCTCGATCGCGGGCGCCTGTGCAACCCGGTTCGCCAGCATGACGAGGATACCGACGTCGCCGAGCGACGCCATCGGCGGCAGTTCGAGACGAACCGAAAGACTGCCCTGCGCGGCGTCAAGCCCGGCGAGCTTCTCGATCACCACCGAGAGGCGTTCCTCCAGCCGCTCGACCTCCGTCGGCAGGATCGAGGACAGGCCGACGCCGCGCCACGCGTGCTCGCCGGGACGACCGATCAAGGTGATCCTTTCGGCAAGCTCACCAATCACGTTGTGACGCTCGGCGAAGTCATCGACCGACCATGTTTCCGGTTCGACCAGCGTCAGATCGCCAGGCTTCTCCCCGTCCAGCCGTAACCGGCTCAACTGGCCGATCACCTGAAACGGGGTTAGCCTGGATGCCGGATGCGGCGTGTGCATCCGCTGGACGTGACCGTTCAGGCTGTCGCGCGCGATCGTCAGCCTAGCATGCAGGCTCCCGGCATCCTGATGCTTCGGCGCGCCGAGCTCCCACGTCCGGCGCAGTTCTTCGAGCACCGCGCGCTTGTTGGCCTTGTTGCTGTGGAGTTCGAGACAGGCGTCGCCGACGCCGGTCGCATCCAACCGTCGTTTGACCACTTCGAGCGCGGCCATTTTCTCCGCGACGAACAGGACCGTCTTGCCGTCGGCGATCGCGGACGCGATGATGTTGGCGATCGTCTGGCTCTTCCCCGTTCCCGGCGGCCCCTGGATGACCATGTCGCGACCGCCGCGCACCTCGTGCACGGCCAACGCCTGCGAACTGTCCGCGTCGACGATGTGGAGCATCTCGGACGGTGGGATGAACGGATCGATATTGGCGTCTTCGGGGATCATGCCCGCGCTGCCCTCGAACCCGTCGGCTAGCAGCCCGCGGACGAGCGCACGCTCGGTGATCCTGCCGCCGTTCGGCCAGGTCTGCGGATCGAGATCGCGGTACATCAGGAACTTGGCGAACGAGAAGAAGCCGAGCACGATGACGTCGGGCTGAACCTCCCAGCCGGGCTTCGACGACACGGCCTCGGCGACGTCCTTGAAATAGGCTACCGGATCGAAATCCTCACCTCCCTCGAACGTCGGCAGCCGGATGCCGTGCGCGCGGTCGAGAAACGCCTCCAGCGACAGGTTGGAGGCATAGTCCTCCTGCCGCATCCGCAGCTTGAACTTCTCGCCCGCATTGCCGCGCTCGAGTTGCACGGGCACGAGCACCAGCGGCGCGAACCGGATATTCGCGGCATTGTTGGGGTCGATCCACTTGAGCGCACCAAGCGTCAGATAGAGGATGTTGACGCCCTGCTCCTCCTCCAGCGTGCGCGCGTCGAAGTAGAGCTCGAGCAGGCGCTTTTGCAGGCCCTTGGGCGTCAGACGGGTCTGGAGACGTGTATCGACGTGCCGCGAAAACACACCGCGCTCGTCGGCAACGTCATCCTCGGGTTGCGCGAGATCGGCTATCTCGTCCGACTCTTCCGCCGACACGTCTTCGCTGGCTCGTTCGCCGGCAGGGGCTGCCTTGCCCGCGAGGAACGAGAAGGGGCGCGTTTCGCCGACGAGCATGCGAAAGATTTCGCTGCTGACCTCGTCGACGACTTCGACCGCCTTCGCGCCTTTGGCGGCGCGCGGCATGTTGAGCAGCCGGTTTCTTGCCGACAGATCTAGCAGTTCGGTTCGTGCCCGATCCAGCTTTTCGTCGATGGGAAGGTCGCTCTGGAACACGGAAATCGTCGGCTCGTCCTGATCGATACTCGGTACTGTAGCCAATTTCCGTCCCCGCTTCGCGATACTTGCGGCGATAAGGCGCGAAAAGCGATAGCAAGTCTAGTGCGACGTGTCGGTCGAAGATGGTTTGGGCGCCATGCTAGCGCCGACGATCGGCAGCACTTGGGAGTAGCTCTTTTCAAAACTCTCAAACCTCGCTGGGCTGAATAGATCGATCAGGCTACGAACATCGGTGCCCCCCAAGATCCTCGCAGCGCCATCGCTTACGGCACGACGCGGTGGGTTGGGCGTTCGCAAAACTCTTTCGGCAAGTGCTTGGATCGGACCGTTCGACCGGTAGTGTATGTTGAGGATCTCACCTCGAACGATGGCGCGCGTAGGACGCGTCCAGCGCCGGAGCGTTTCTCGGTAGTGCGCGATAGGGCGCTTAATACGAGCGATCGCCCGGCGGATGCGCTTGGAGCGTTGACGAAGGGGGCCGGACAGCATGAACTGCCGACATGGGAATAGTCGCGTTCAGGAAGGGGTGGGGGTGGTTGCTGCTCGTCGCGCTGACGATCTCGACGATCGGCGACGAAATTTCGCTGATCACCCTGATGTTTCGGACAGCGGGCGACAGAACCGCTTTTGCCGTGCCGATGCTGCTGGTCGCCCAGTTGCTGCCGGGTTTGCTCGTCACGCCGTACATCGGCCGCCTCGTCGATGCGCATGATGCGGGCAAGCTGCTGGCCGGTGCGGCGCTGGCGGACGCGGTGGTCCTGTCATGGATGGCGTATCATCCCGATCCGGTCTCGACGATGGTCGGTGCCGGCGTACTCAGCATCCTGTTCGCGGTCGGGGGAACGGCGACCTTCGCACTGATCCCGGTGCTGGCTACCGGGCTCGGAATGACGTTGGCGCGTGCGAACGCGGTGCTGGAGTTCGTGCGTAGCGCCGGGATGCTTGCCGGGCCAGTCGTCGGCGGCGCACTGGTGGCATGGGGCGGCGCAGGCAATGCGTTGCTGATCGATGCGGTGAGCTTCGCGTTGCTGGCGTTGGTCGTGCTGGGAAGCGGGTTGCGGCGGCCGGTCGAGGTCGATGTGGATGCCGATGCGGATGGTCGAGCTCGGACGCTGTTCGCCGAGTATCTGCCGGTGCTGCGCGATAGGCGGATCGTGATCATGATCGGTGTCCTCGCACTGGGAGTCTTCGCCAGCGCGATTGCCGATGTCGCGTTCGTGTTCCTGGTTACCGTATCGCTGGCGGCGGGTGCGATGGCGTTCGGGCTGCTCACCGCGTGTTGGGCGGGTGGAATGATGGCGGGCGCGGCGGCGGCCGGAGTTTGGCCGATGCTCCGCCCGGCACCACTTGCCTTTGCGTCCGCCATCGTGATGGGCGCGATGATGCTGGCGATCGGCATTGTCGGCGGGATTGTCGGCCTGACGATGACCTCCGGGCTCGTTGCCGTGGGGATCGCCTTCGTGATCGGCGGTGCGGCGAACAGCGTGCACAACGTCGCGGTGCGGACGATGCTGCAACGCGAGGCTCCTGCGGGCGCACACGGCAAGGTTGCCGCGATCTACAGCGCCGCAACGAGCAGCGCGGGTATCCTCGGATATATGGCCGGGGGGATGTTCATGCCGACAGGAGCGATCGACGCCTATCTGCTTGGTGGCGCGCTCGGCGTCGTCGCAGGGGGGCTTGGCTGGCTTTTGTTCACGGCGTCGAGGTCGAAGGATGCGTGATCATGTCCTGGGAGACCGAAAACGGACCGCCGTGCGGGCGTTGAATATCTCCAACGTGCCCGGCGCCAGCCCCGGCGTCCTGGTATGCGCCACATTCTCGATTTTATCCGAGATCGAACGTTTGTCGGCGGGATGTGGGCGGCATCGAGCGCTCGTGAAGGACATCGATAAATCGATTATCGGCAGCTTTTACCGCACGGTTACCGCGCACACCGCCCCAATGCTTCGGGCAATTGCCGGGGCACGTGTCCAGTCATCATAGTGTTGCGCGTGGTGGAGCCACGGGGAATCGAACCCCGGACCTCTGCAGTGCGATTGCAGCGCTCTCCCATCTGAGCTACGGCCCCGCGCGGTTGGCCACAGGCCAGGATCGATTGCTTAGCGGCTCGATTTCGCTGTTGCAACCGGGTTGGTGAAGCCCGTCGCTCTGCTTCTGGCCCGCCGTCGCAGCGGTGCGTCGTGTCGGCGTCAAGCGACGGCAAACACAGGAACAATCGACGATCCTGGCGCTTGTAGACCTCGGAGTGCACGACGCCGCATACGACGACGCCGGCAGCCGCAGGACAGCAATTAGGAGGCTCCTATGGTCTACGAACGCAATACCAGAGATCGTCAGTCGGGCGACTATTACGGTCGGCCGAACTCGCAGGATTACGGTCGCGATTTCCGCTCCGATGGTGGCGATTATGGTCGATCCAGTGCGCGCGATTATGCAGCAGCCGGTGAGTTCGATCGCGACAATGATCGCGGGGACCACGGGTATCGCGGGGGGTATCGCGGGCGCGACGACCAGGGCAGTCGTGACTATTATGGCGGCCACAACGACCGCCAGCAGCCATCGGGCGGTGATCGCTATGGTCAGGCGCGCTACGGACAGGCGGCAGGCCAGTCCTACGGCCGGCAGGGCTATGATCGCCAGGATGCGGGTCAGCCGCGTTACGGCCAGCAGAATTATGGCCAGCGCAGCCAAGGTTCGGGCGATACCGAATATCATGGCAGCTATGCGTCGGACGGGCGTCGTTTCGAGGAAATGGGGCGCAACCGACATGCGGACGACGACAACCGCACGTCGCGCGGCGGCAGCCGTAACGAGGGGCGTGACTATGGTCGCCAGCCGCAGGGCTATGACTATGACGATCGCGGGTTCATCGCGCGGGCGGGCGACGAGGTTCGTTCGTGGTTCGGCGACGACGAGGCCGAGCGCCGCCGCGAAGCCGATGCGCGGTATGACGAGCGGTCTTACGGCGGCTCGGACAGTCGTTCGTTCGGCAATCGCGCGTCGAACCCGCATGACGATCACTATC
>Ga0265798_10003750_pt1 | contig 21391 bp, 14 predicted proteins | sample P3T30metagenome_FD_192430 | JGI IMG/M metagenome (GOLD analysis project Ga0265798, IMG submission 192430) | Plant litter microbial communities from East Loma Ridge, Irvine, California - P3 T30 | ecosystem: Environmental > Terrestrial > Plant litter > Unclassified | place: USA: California... | reverse complement strand
CCGCACCGCAGCCATCACCGGCGCCATGGTCGCTGCCCACGACGCCTTCGACAAGCTGGTGGCGGCCGGCCTGATCCCGGCGATCCCGGTACGCCATTTCGTGGCCGCCGTGTCGGTAGGCGTCTATCGCGGCGAGCCCGTGCTCGATCTCGATTACCCGGAAGATTCGAATTGCGATACCGACATGAACGTCGTGATGACCGAGACCGGCCACTTCATTGAAGTGCAGGGCACGGCCGAGGGCGCAGCCTTCGACCGCGCCGGCATGAACCGCCTGCTCGACCTGGCGCAGGCGGGCATCGCCGACCTGATCCACCTGCAAAAGCAGGCCTTGCGGCTGCTGTAAACACCGGGGTCAGGTCTGACATTCGGACACGATCTCAGCCTTAAAGGCGATCATTGCAGAGGCCGTGTCCGAATGTCAGACCTGACCCCGCCGTAAGCTGTATGGCCTCGAAGCCGGTAAAATAGCCGGCTTATTCAATCCAACCCGCATAGCCATGACCCAACGCCTGATCCTCGCTTCCAACAACGCCGGCAAGCTCAAGGAGTTCGACCAGCTGCTCGGCCCCATCGGTTTCGAGCTGCATCCGCAGGGCGAATTCGACGTGCCGGAGGCGGAAGAGCCGTTCGGCACCTTCGTCGAGAACGCGCTGGCCAAGGCGCGCCACGCCTCGCGCCTGACCGGCCTGCCGGCGCTGGCCGACGATTCGGGCGTATGCGTGAATGCGCTCGGCGGCGCGCCGGGCGTGTATTCGGCGCGGTTTGCGGGCGAGCCGAAATCGGACGCGCGCAACAACCAGAAGCTCGTCAGCGACCTGGCGGCGCTGGCCGACAAATCGGCCTATTACTATTGCGTGCTGGTCTATGTGCGCCATCCGGACGACCCGCAGCCGGTGATCGCCGACGGCCTTTGGCCTGGCGAGATCATCGCCAACCCGCGCGGCGAGAACGGCTTCGGCTACGATCCGCATTTCCTGATCCCGTCGCTCGGCAAGACCACTGCCGAACTGGCGCCACAAGAAAAGAACGCACTGTCCCACCGCGGCCAGGCGCTGCGCGCGCTGGTCGAGAAACTGAAGTCCGCCTGACATGATCCCGATTAAAGTCGCCGGCCAAACGCCAAGCGAACCACGTTCGCCGGCCACCGCCGCGCTGCAATACCTGCAGCCGGGCGCGCTCAACCTGACCGCCTTGCCGCCGCTGTCGCTGTACGTCCACTGGCCGTGGTGTGTGCGCAAATGCCCGTACTGCGATTTCAATTCGCATGAAGCGAAGGGCGAGCTGCCCGAGCAGGCCTACCTGGACGCGCTGCGCCTCGACCTGGAACAATCGCTGCCGCTGATCTGGGGCCGCAAGATCCACACCGTCTTCATCGGCGGCGGCACGCCGAGCCTGATGTCGGCCGCCGGCCTGGATCGCCTGATGTCCGACCTGCGCACCCTGCTGCCGCTGGAGCTGGACGCCGAGATCACGATGGAAGCCAATCCCGGCACCTTCGAGGCCGAGCGCTTCAAGAGCTACCGCGAGAGCGGCATCAACCGCCTGTCGATCGGCATCCAGAGCTTCAACCCGGCGCACCTGAAGGCGCTGGGCCGCATCCATGACGGCGACGAGGCGCTGCGCGCGGTCGAGATCGCGAAGAACACCTTCGACAACTTCAACCTCGACCTGATGTACGCGCTGCCGTCGCAAACGCTGGCTGAGGCGCGGCGCGATCTGGAGACCGCGCTGTCGTTCGCGCCGCCGCACCTGTCGCTGTACCACCTGACGATGGAACCGAACACGGTGTTCGCCAAGTTTCCACCGGCGCTGCCGGACGACGACCTGAGCGCCGACATGCAGGACATGATCGCCGAGGTGACGGGGACGGCAGGCTACGACCACTACGAAGTCTCGGCCTATGCGCAGCCGGGCCGGCGCGCGCGGCATAACCTCAACTACTGGAAGTTCGGCGACTACCTCGGCATCGGCGCCGGGGCCCACTCGAAGCTTTCGTTCCCGCACCGCGTGCTGCGCCAGGCCCGCTTCAAGCAGCCGGCGTCCTTCATCGAGGCTGCGAAGCGTGGCAATCCGGTGCAGGAAGAGCACGAGATCGGCCGCGCCGACATGGGCTTCGAGTTCATGCTCAACACGCTGCGCCTGACCGGCGGCTTCGATCCGAACCTGTTTGGCGAGCGCACCGGCATGAACATCAGTGCGATCACCAAGGCGCTGAACGAGGCCGAGGCGAAAGGATTGATCTACCGCGACCACAAGCTGATCAAGCCGACCGAGCTGGGGCAGCGCTTTTTGAACGACCTGCAAGAGATGTTCCTGGCGGGCTGATTACGCTTCGACCGCACCTGCCAGCGCAGCAAGGGTGCGGGCGAGGCCGCTGACGATGCGCGCCATGCCGTCGTAGTCGTTGCGGTCATTGTCTTGCGCCTGGCCCGCCTGCGCCCCGGCCTGGAAATAGGGAAAGCGCAGGAAGCCGGCATCGGTGATCACCAGCGCGGGGCCGTCGACCGGCCCGCTGCCATGCCCCGACAGGGTGAGCCCCATCACATGGGCCGGCGCCGCCAGCCCCTGGCGCGCCAGCATCGGGTCGCTACGCAGGGCGGCCAGCGCCTGGCGCACCTGCATCGACGATTCACGCGTTCCCACGAAAGCCATGAAATTGCCGCCGTCGTCGCGGCCGTCGACGGCGCGCCGGTGCGCGCCTGCGACCGGCGCACGGGTGACCTCATTGTTCACGAAAAACACAAAGCGGATCTCGGTGCCATGCGCGGGACGCAGTGTCGTGGCCGCGCGCGCCAGTTCGAGCACGGCAGCCGCGCCGGCGGTGCCGGCGGCGCCCGCACGCGCATCATGGCCGAGGTGGGCGCCGACGATGAAGGTGCGGCTGGGACGCTCGCCTGGCGCCAGCCTGGACACCGCCACCTCGATGCTGCGGCCCGGATGGGCTGCATCGCCGCCCTGCCGGACAGTTGGGGCATAACCGTAGCGCCGCAGCTCGGCTTCGACGTGGCGCAGTGCTCCGACATACGCGTCGGGATGGGCGCCGTGCTGCGGACCCGGCGCGGCGGCGGCCAGCGCTTGCGTGTGCATTTGCAGGCGCGCCGCCAGCGGCGGCACGCTCGACTTGGTCTCGAGGGTCAGCATGGCCAGCACGATGGCCAGCAGGATCGCGAGGATGACTTTCCAGTGTGAGTTGAAGAATTTGCGCATGGCGTCACACGGCGCCGCTGGGCGCATCGTCAACAGTCGATGGAGCCAGTGTATCCAAATCGCCCGCCGCATGCGCCGCCGCGCGGGCAATTCCGCGTTACAACTCGGACAAGACGCGAGGCGCGGCTGGTCGCCGCTGCACGCGCAGGCGGGCCCGGCGCCGCTGCCACCACAGCACCAGCCCGGTCGCGCCGACCACGCCCAACACCAGGCCGAGCAGGCCCACGGCAGTCTCGCCCGCCACGCCACCCAGTTCGCCCGTATGCAGCGGATAGACGATGGAATTGATGCGCGTGCCAGGGTCGAGCGTGTCCCAGCGCTGGCGCGCCAGCACCTGGCTGGTGCGCGGGTCGAGCCAGACCACGGAGCGGCCGTTGGGATGCGGGTCGTCCGGCACGCGCATGCGCACGGCCAGCGGACGGTCCAGATGCGGCGTGTACAGCAGATGGCCGATGCGGCCGTCCGGGAAAGCCGCTTGGGCGGCGGCCGCCAGCGCGTCGAGCGAGGCCGCCGGCCCTGCGCCCGGCGGCAGTGCCGGCGCCTTGACGACGGGTGAGCCGGCCAGGGCGCTGATCCAGCCGCCGATCGGCCGCCAGGCGAGATAAGCGCCGCTGGCGATGGACACGCCCAGGGCTAGCGCGAACACGACGCCGCCCGTGCGATGCAGGTCGAACGCCGCGCGCGTGAACCCCTTGCCCAGTTCGATCCGCAGCGAGGGCGGCCAGCGGCGCGGCCACCACAGCACGATGCCCGAGAGCGCCAGGAGCAAATAGACCAGGGCGGCAAGCGCCAGGATCGCCTTGCCGGTCTGCCCGAGCCACAAGGCGCTGTGCAGGCCGTGCAGCAGCGACACCACGCTTTCATGTTCACCGCGCCGGCCCTGCTCGGCGCCGCTGGCCGGATGCAGGTAGAGCGCGCCGCGCCACTCCCCGCGCACCAGCACCTCAAGTGTCGCCCCGGCTTCGCGCGGCGGGCGGAAAGTGAAGGCGGCTGTGGGGCCGAACTCGCGCGCCAGGCGTACGCGCAGCGATTCCAGCGATACCACCTGTGCCGCCGGCTGTTGCGCGGCCACGAAGTAGTCGGGATGCAGCCAGCGGTCGAGCGGCCGCGCCACCACCAGCAGCGAGCCGGTGAGGCCCGAGACGATCAGGAGCCACCCCAGCCCAAGCGCGGTCCAGCGGTGGCATGTGAGCCACACGCCGCGTAGCGTTGCGGTCATCAGTACGCCAGCCGCAGCTGGACGTAGAGCATGCGCGGCGCGCCAACCATGCGGCCGCCGTTGGTGTCGGTATTGCGCGTGTAGTAGCGGCGGTCGGTGAGGTTGTTGATCCCGAGCTGGAAGTCCGGCCCCTTCTTGCCCGGCATTTTATAGCTGAGCTGCGCATTGAGCACGCCGAAGCCCGGCACGCGGCCGAGGGCCCCGCTGGCCGTCTCCGCCACCGTGTTGGCGGTGTCGGTGTAGTGCTTGCCCTGGGCCGTGGCCGACAGGCCCAGGGCCCAGGCGTTCACCGTATAGCGGGCGCCGAGCGAGCCGCTCTGGCGCGAGTAGAAGGGCACGTCGCGGCCCTCGAACTCGCCCGACTTCTGGATCGCACGCACATAGGTATAGTTGGCGTACAGGTTCAGGCCTGCGAGCGGTCCCGCCTTGTCGAAGTCGTAGTCGGCCGCGAACTCGAGGCCGTCGTGGGTGGTCGCGCCCAGGTTGCGGAACACGGCTGGGTTGGTGCCGGGGATCGACAGGATCTGGTTGTCGAAGCGCAGGTCGAATAGCGTGAATTCGGAGCGCAGCCGTTCGCCCGCATGGCGCACGCCGACCTCCCAGGTCTTGGCGACTTCGGGGTCGAGCGGATTGGTCTCCGACATCGAGTTCAGCTGCGTGTACTGCACCGCGCCGAACGAGGTGCTGTAGGCCGTGTACAGGGTCAGGCGCTCGCTCGGCAGATAGGACAGGTTCATCGACGGCAGCGCGCGGCTGTTCGTGACATGGAAGGGCGTGTCGTCGGCCGTGCCACTCGGATTGCGGTCGCTCTCGATCTTCTCGTAGCGCACGCCCGGCGTGATCCGCCACTTGCCGTAGGCGATGCGGTCGTCGACATAGACCGCATGCGCGCGCGTGCCGTTCTCGAACACTTGCGTGGCGCCGACCTGCTGGCCGGTGGCGGCGACCGTCGAGATCCTCCGGTCCTGGCCAGTCTCGCGGATATAGCGGTAGCCGACCGTGACGTCGTGGGTGGCCGGTCCCCAGCTCAGGCGCTGGGTGTAGCGCGGCTCGAATCCGCGCACCTCGTTGTCGCGCGGCTGGTATTCGATGCGGCCCTGGGCCGCATTGCCCAGCGAGCTTTCGCGCGCGCTGTCGTAGGCATAGGCGCGCACCTCGAATTCCTGCGTCGCCGAGATCGAATTGACGTAGCCGACGTCGACCTGGTCACGCTCGCCCTTCCAGTAGTCGGTCGGGTGGGTGTTCTGAAACGGATCGCGCGCGTACTGGCCTGGGGTGAGGCCGCCGGCCGTCATCGACTTGACGTCGTAGTGGGCGATCTTGCCATATACCTCGGACGACGGGCCGAGCTTGTGGCGCCATTTCAGCGCCAGGTCGTTATAGCGGTCGTCGCTGCCATCGCGCCAATGGTCGCCGTCCATGCCGGAATAGAGCAGGGCCACGCCGAAACCGTTATCGAGCGCGGTGCCGAGGTAGGCCGACACCTGGCGGTTCGATCCGCCGGCTTCGTAGGTGTTGTAGCGCGCCGTGGCGTCGGCCGTGAGGCCGCCCACGTTGGGCACCGGGCGGGTCTTGAAGTTGATGATCCCGCCGACGTTCTGCGGGCCGTAGCGCACCGCGCCGCCGCCGCGCACGACGTCGATCGAATTGAGGTTGGCCAGGCTGGTCGGGGCCAGCACCAGGTTCGGCTGGCCATACGGCGCCATGGCCAGCGGAATCCCGTCGATCAGCATGGTCGAGCGGAAGGAATTACGTGGATTGAGGCCGCGGATGCCGATGTGCAGGCCGACCGAGCTGCCGGTATTGCTGGTGCTGCCGCTGATCTGCACGCCGGGAATGCCGCGCAATACCTCGGCGATGCTGGAAGCACCGCTGTCGACGATCTGTTCACGCCGCACCAGGGTCCTGGCGCCGCCGAAGGCCTGCACGCTGTTTTCCAGCCCGGTGCCCAGCCAGTCGCCGACCACCGTGATGGTCTCGAGCATGCCGGGGTTGCGCGGCGCCAGGTCGGCCTGCGCTGGTGCTGGCCTGCGCTGGATGACGAAACCTTCGCCGGCTTGCGGCACGGCGTGAGCGCCGCTGTCGGCCAGCAGCGCGGCCAGGCCGTCGGCGACCGTGTAGCGTCCATCCAGGCCACGGCTGGACAGGCCGGCCATGTCTTCGGGACGGAAGGCGATCGTGACGCCGGCATCGCGCGCGAAGCTGGACAGCGCCTGCGCCAGCGGACCGGCGGCGATCTGGTAGTGGCGCGCGTCGGGCGCGGCTTGTGCGCTGGCCGGGGACGCATGCATGGCGGCGCCGAGCGCGCTGCAGGCGATGAGCGCGGGCAGGGCAAGATGGGCGAGGGCCGGGCGGTGACGGCGTGCCGGGGCGGCGGGGGTGTGCGGCGACTCCAATGCGTTTCCTTTCGTTTGCTTGATGGCGTAGTTGCCGAACGGGCGACGAAAAAGGGACAGCAGGGGCGAAAAATTTTTTAATTGGTCGTGGCGGTCACCGTGACCCAGTAGGGCGTGCGCCGCATGATGCGCACCGGCAGGGTCTGCGCGATGATGTCCAGCACAAGGTCGGTGTCGCCCACGCGGAACACGCCCGAGACGCGCAGGTCGGCCACTTCAGGTGCGCAGCGGATGATCCCCGGGCGAAAGCGCGCCAGCTCCTGCAGGAAGGCCGCGAGCCGCATGTCGTCGGCTTCCAGCATGCCCCGGGTCCAGGCCGGGGCCTGGGAGGACATACGCACCGGTTCGACGACCTCGAACGCCGTGGCCGAGAACCGCATGCTGTCGCCTGCCTCGACGATCCGGCGCTGGCCGCTGTCGCGCAGGACGACTTCCACCCGGTGTTCCTGCACATTCAATAGCGTGCTCCCGCCGAGCGTGCGCACGGTGAAGCGGGTGCCGAGGGCGCGCAGCCGCCCGTGGGTGGTATCGACCAGGAAGGGCCGCGCCTGGGCATGGGTGTCGCGCGCGGTCTCGATATAGATTTCGCCGCGTTCGAGCTGCACCAGGCGCACGCTGTCCGTATAGCGCACTGCGATATCGGTCGCCGTGTTGAGCTGCAGCTCACTGCGGTCGGCCAGCATCAGGGGCCGGTTCTCGCCTACGCCGGCGCGGTAGACGCCGTCCGCATCGCCGCGCAGCGACTGGTAGCCGAACCAGCCGGCCGGCAGTGCGACGCCCAGCGTCGCCAGGGTCTTGAGTGTTGCGCGTCGATTGCTTCGGGTCTGGCGCGTGAGGACCGGTACGCCAAGCTCCGGTGCGACCGCGCCGAATGCGCGGCTCAGTTTTTCGGCGCGCTGCCAGGCCTGTTCGTGCTCGGGCCGCGCCTGGCGCCAGCGCTCGAACGCCTGGTGGTCGGCGGCGCCGGCCTCGCCGGAATGCAGGCGCACCAGCCAGCCGGCCGCTTCACGGACCACCTGCGGGTCGAGCGGGGCGATGGCTTCAGGGCCGGGCACGGTGGTTCAGCCCAGCGCGCCCAGGCACAGCTCGAAGCCTTGCGCCATATAGCGTTTTACCGTGCGGTCGCAGAGCCCGGTGCGGGCGGCAATCTGCGCATACGTCAGGCCCTCGAGCTGCGACAGCACGAATACTTCGCGCGCCCGCGGCGCCAGCTGGGCCAGCATGGCGTCGAGCTGCTGCAGCTCCTGCTGCATGGAGACGAGTTGTTCGGGCGAGAAGGCGACCTCGTCGGGCAGGGCGGCCAGTGTTTCAAGCCACGCCTGCTCGAGCGAGCGGCGCCGCCAGTGGTCGTTGAGCAGTCCGCGGGCGATGGTGGCCAGGAAGGCGCGCGGCTCGACGATGCCGGGGACTTCGTCCGGCCGCCGCAGCAGGCGCAGGAAGGTGTCGTGCGCAAGATCCACCGCGTCATCGGCACTGTCGAGCCGCTGACGCAACCAGCGGCATAGCCAGCCGTGGTTGTCCTCGTAGAGAAATTGGATGGTAGACATGGTGGATGCCTGCGCGCTGCCTGGTGGAAGGTCATGCGGTAAGGGTGATGGATTCTAAATGATAGCGATTATTGTTCTCATTTGCAATGAGGCTATTTGGCGAGCTGATTGATTGCGCTGTGTTCGTACCGGAGAGACATATTTATTCAAGATGAATGAATTGCATTCGAGTGCAGGCCTGACGCGGAGTGTGTTGCTATTGCCACATTGTTTGCCATCAAGCTCTACATAACAACGTCTCGATATGATCGCCATTGTCGATTTGCACCAGCAAACCGCTCTTAGCGAAAGGCGGAATCGTGTCGCTGTCAAAGCTTACGCATGGCCTTATTGGCATAACAGATGCAAACCGAGCCATCAGGCTGAGACTTTCAACAGCCGATGGCGTTCTAGCTGACCTGTTGATAGTGAAATATGTCAGCGGCATAGAGACGATGTGCGGCGGGATCGAGTATGTCCTGCAATGCGTATCTTTGCATGCGGGCATCCCACTAAAGAACTTCATCGCCAATCCGGTAGAACTTCAGTTCGTTACCGATACAGGCAAGTTGCGCACGGTGTGCGGCATCGTCGGCGGCGCGATCGAAGGTCAGGGCGATAGTGGTCTCGCGACATACCAGTTGATTGTACGGGACGCGTTCTCGATGCTGGAACAAACCTGCAATACGCGCGTCTTCCGTAATTGCAGCGAGATCGATATCACGAACACCATTCTGCGTGAATGGCGCCTTTCCAATCCGGTTGCCGCGGGAGCGTTCCAGTTCGAGCTGAACGGATTAAAGACATATCCTGCGCGTGAATTCACGATGCAGTTCAACGAGTCCAATGCGGCCTTCCTGAGCCGGCTTTGGAGACGGCGTGGCATCGCATGGTTCATCAAGGCTGGCGCTTCGAACGAGCGTGGGAACGACAGCACGCCAATTCACACGCTGGTGCTCTTCGATAATCAAAATACGCTCGAACAGAATCCTGCCGGTGCGGTGCGCTATCACCGTGACGACGCCACCGAGCAGCGCGACAGCATTACGGCCTGGCACGCAGTGCGCACCTTGACGGCGGGCCGGGTGAATCGCCGCAGTTGGGATTATCGACAGACTTGGTCGATGGACAGCCAGGAGAGCAGTCTTGCCGACCAAGGCAAGCTGGGCAACGAATTCGCGGCCAGCCTGGACGACTATCTGCTCGACTCGCCACATGCTGGTGAAAATGCTGACGATTATCGCAGCCTTGGCGTCCTGCGCATGCAGCGTAAGGAATACGAATCCAAGTTCTTCCAAGGGGAGAGTGGGGACCGCGAAATGCGAGTTGGACATTGGCGACGCATGGATGGTCATCCTGAGATCGACAGTCATTCTGCAGATCAGCGGGAGTTTGTCTGCACCGAGCTGCGCGTGGAGGCGGAAAACAATCTTCCCACGACGCTCGATGAGAAGGCATGCCGACTGTTCGTGATGAATCGTTGGGACAGTGACCGCGCGGCGCTGGTGCATGCCAGTGCCGAACGCGGGGCGCGCTACGCGAACCGCTTTACTTGCGTACGGCGCGGAATCCCGATCGTACCGGCCTTTGATCCCCGCTCCGACCTGCCTCGTACAGAAACGCAGACAGCGATTGTGGTGGGGCCTGCGAATCATGAGATTCATTGCGACGAGTTAGGGCGGATTAAGGTCCGTTTTCCAGCCTGCCGGCCGCAAGATCATGAGCATGCGTCCGGCGCTGGGGCATCCGACAGCGATCGCGACTCCGCATGGTTGCGTGTCGCGACAGGATGGGCAGGCAATCGGTTTGGCGTGATCTCCCTGCCACGCGTGGGCGATGAGGTTGTGGTGATATTCGTGGGTGGCGATCCGGATAAACCTCTCGTGATCGGGAATGTCCATGCTGCCAGTACTCCTCCACCTTCATTCGGCCGCAGCAGTGTTCTTCCCGCCGACAAACATCTGTCGGGAATCGTGAGCAAGGAAGGACAAGGTATGCGGGCTAACCAGCTCCGCATGGACGACACGCCGGGCCAGATCAGTGCGCAACTTGGAAGCGAGCATGCACACAGTCAGCTGAACCTTGGCTATCTCACGCATCCAAGGCGAGATGGTTTGGCTGAGCCGCGCGGAGAAGGTGCGGAGCTACGCACCGATGCAGCGCTGTCCTTGCGGGGAGCGCAGGGGATTCTCATCAGTGCGGATGCTTCGCTGCGTGCTGCCGGGCGGTTGCTTGATCGCGATGGACTAGCTGGCCTGTCAGAAGCCCTGTCGGGGATTCAAAAGCAATTGGCCGAGTTAGCTGTGGCACATGAGACAGATGCGGTAGAAAGCGAGTCGCTAACACAGCTAAAAGCGCATCTTGAAAAGTGGGAGGATGGCAGCAATACAGCGGCGCAGTCAGCATCAGGAAAGAACGAAGGACCGATCGTCGCTATCGAGGCGCCAGCCGGCGTATTGATCGGGAGCCAAGCTGGCGTTGCGGTGGGTGCGCAAAATCATCTTGATCTTCTCAGTGTAAGAAACACGCAGGTATCCGCTGGCCGCAAGTTGCTGCTTCATGCACTCCAGGGGATCAGTATATTCGCGCACTCGCTTGGTACCAAGTTAGTCGCGGCAAGTGGAAAGATTGAAATCGAAGCGCAGGATGAGAATGTTGAGATCACCTCAGCTAAACGAATCATTTTGGCCGCGTCTGAGGAAATCGTTTTGCAGTCCCCTAAGGTGACCTTAGTCACGCAGGGTGCTCAAGTCGTCTGTGGCGACGGAGCGATCACTCATCAATGCACGGGCGGTTTTGTGATCAAGGCATCCAAATTTGAGTTCCCTGGTGCCGGTGACGGCGGTGCGTTGGCGATGCGCCTGCCGGAAAGCGCGGTGAAACACGATCAGCGCGTGCGTGTAGTTGATCTGAGCACAGGCGTCCCTTTGGCAGGTCAGCGGTATCGCATCACGCTGGAAGACGGGCAGATAGTCGAAGGACGCACGGATACAGATGGCATGACCCAGGATTTCACATCCGAAATACCGTTTGCTCATTACACGATTGAAGCTTTAGACGAATAGTCTTTTGCATTGACATCAGGGGCACATCATGGCAGCCAGTAGAAAGCTAGATGGTTATAAGCTTCCAACGAAACCTGAGCAGTATGGAGGGAAGATCTCCCAAGGTTTCATCACTCCAATTCAGGAAAAGACCCCTCAGGTCCACAGTGTTCCACCTAAGCGTGTGCTTCCCATTATATTCATTCCCGGCATCATGGGTTCGAATTTGAGAATGAAATCGGATCGGCAGGCTGAGCTTGGAAAGAAAAGCAATATTGCGTGGCGCCCGGATAATCTGTTCGAGACGGTTTCCATGGCGGACGATAGCGCAGCTGAAAGGCAAATGCGATTTGATCCATCAAAAACGGAGCTCGATATATATGATCCCGCAAGCAACGTCACTGGAGATGCGAATGAGACATCGGCTATGCGAAATAAGTATGCACACTTTTCAAGTCAATATAGTGGGAGTTGGAAGCAGATTGATGGGCCACTACTTCAAAACGATAGGCCTGGATCAACAAACGCGAAGACTAGAGATCAAAAAGCTCGTGAGCGTGGATGGGGAGAAGTTTTTTTTGGTAGCTACGAATCGATCCTGAGCGCATGCGAGATTCGGCTGAATGGGGTCTTCTCAGAACGTTTCAAGGATCCTTATCTGATGCGTTCGATTGTCAACGTTAATCCACTAAAATGGGAAGCGCATCCAACTCCAATACTGAAAGAAATCGACGAGGCATCACTGCGTTCTGGGGTCAAGGGATGCTGGTTTCCCGTGCATGCGATGGGGTATAACTGGCTCAAAGAGAATAAAGAATCTGGAATTTCTACCGCAAAGAGGATTCAGCGTTTAATCAAGAGTTATCGCGATCAGGGTTATCAGTGCGAGAAAGTCATCCTGATTACCCACTCAATGGGCGGTTTGGTCGCTCGTGCTGCGATTCATCCGAACATGGGAAATATTGGTGATCAGGTTCTTGGAGTAATACATGGCGTTATGCCTGCAATCGGCGCGGGGACCGCCTATAAACGTATGAGGTGCGGATTTGAAGGCGATGGTACTGCGACGAAGATTCTTGGTGCTACAGGTTCCCATGTTACCGCTGTCCTTGGTAATTCTCAAGGAGGTTTGGAATTGCTTCCGAGTCAAGCATATGGAAATGGATGGCTTCAGGTGATGCACAATGGAAAAATAGTTAGATCATTTCCGCAGAAATCTGACCCATATAATGAGATATATAAGAAAACTGATAAGTGGTATGGATTGCTACGGGAAGACTGGCTAAATCCTGCGAATTTGCCTTGGGTTACATTGGGGAATTCGTTCAAACTTCTTGATCGGGCAAAAGCATTTCACAATCAAATTGCCGAAATCTATCACGATCAGAGTTATGCTCATTATGGGGCGGATACCCAGGGGCTAGCTTGGCACAAGGTTACTTGGAGGATCGATGGTGATCTTCTTGAGAACGAGTTGGATTGGTTGAAGATCTACCGTGACGACGAGAAAGGAATATTAAAGCTAGAGTCATCAACTGATTTATCTATCACCAACGCAAATAAGAAGAATTTCACTTCAGTTTTGCTTCCGCCGTTGGATCCAGGCGATCAAACAGTACCCACGCATTCCGCGGATGCTCAACTACGTAGTGGAAGGTTCAAAGGTATTTTTCGGCAGACTGGTTACGAACATCAAGCTAGTTACAGTAACGAAGATGTAATTGCTGCAACTATATATTGTTTATATAAAATCATTTCAACTATGAAGTGGTCAAAATGATGAAAGTATCCGGGTGCAATCGTTCCATTCCTATAATCTTAGTTACCTTCACTATTTTTCACTGCATCGCGGGATGTCATCGTGCAGTTTCCGAAGCTTCTGGAGGATATGTGACTAATGTATCGCCGCAATTGCAAAAGATGTTCAACAACGCGAAGCTTGTTTGCTTTGGTCGCTTCGTAATTAAAATACCTGAACATGCAAAAGTCGCATACGGACCAACGAGAATTGACTCCGATATCTCATATTTCGAGGGTGAGGCTGGAAATATAGATAAATATATTTCCATGAGAATGAAGGAGATCGATCAGGAGCGAGAATTCTTTGATGAAAATGATCTCAAGAACTTGCCTTTGTTTGGGAAGGTGATCGACGGAGTCCGAGCTAATCAGAAAATTGTTATCGGTTCTACTGATCGAATTGGATATACATTACTTTCATTGACCCCAGTTCAAGGACACCTATTTGCACAAACGGTTGGTGGTGGGTTGCCCGAGTATAATTTCATCGAAAGAGTGAACAAGGTTGCAAATTCGTTGCGATTACGAAATGGTAATGAGATCCCAGTTGATCCAGGGAACTGTATTGAAGGCGGATTTGTGACTGGTCAGTACGAATATGAGCGGGCGACAATTGGGATCCGGTTCGACGAGTTTCCAGATGTGCATTTGTCGATAGATGCACATAAGAACTTGAAGTTTCTATCCAGGGATGGTGATCCGAAAACATTGCATGAACGTGCTAAAAAAAGCGCAGAGGCGGCCGGCCTTAGCGCAGTATTCTCCGAAGGAAAGATCTTGCGGGAGCAAACTCGACAGATTGAGCACTGGACCGGTAAAGAAATGGCATTCCGAACACCGGCTTTTAAGCGTGCAGCTTCGGTCCATGAATTCCGCTTTCATAGTGTCGGCTCTGTTAACGATCCCTTCCATCCTCAACTCGATATCAGACTCGATTCCGGGGTGAGGGACAATGCGAAGGGTGCCGCGCCTCCAAGCATCACTGATGAGGACGCGCTGGCTTTGTGGGATATGCTCCTTAAAACGATCAGGTTACGCGAACCAGGCGACGCAACCCTGCGGAAAGCCGATAAAGTCCCGCTGGATACTCGAGCTAGCACCGGCGAAACCTGTCCTGAGTCTGGCTGGTGGGAAGCTGCAGAAAAATACACTGCCGTTAACGACTCGCGGCGCTTTTTGCGGGTAGGAGACGCAATGCCACATGCCTCTACAGTTCGCGAACGAGGAGTATGGGAGAGAATGCTTGGAAAGGGCCCACTCAAGGGGGTAACTACATGGACCCTTGTTGCATATGAAGATAATGATTCGCCATCCCCCGTGACGACTAAAGTCGGCAGCGTTTCTGAGGCCCCAAATGGCGATGGAGAGAAGCATGCCTAATGTCGTGCGGCTCAATGATCCCACCAGCCACGGAGGCAAGGTCACCACTGTCGCAGCGACGCACTTCACCGTAGATGGAGTTGCGATTGCCTGTGTCGGTGACAAGTGTGTTTGCCCGGTTCATGGAGAAGGAACGATTGTCGAGGGGGAATCTCGGCATACCATTAACGGTGTTTCCGTTGCTTACGACGGACATCGGACTAGCTGTGGCGCCACACTGTCCTCGACAGTGGGCAATTTTACTTTCGTCTAAGCCGTCGAATCATGATGTTCTCGACCTTTGTGGGAATTGACCGTGTGTGATTTCAATAGATAAAAAAACCGGACCACAAGGCCCGGTTCTCATTTCGCCAATCCTGACGTGCGCTCAGCGCTCAGCGCTCAGCGCGCTGCGACCGGCGTGGCGCCTTCCACCGGCACCGCCGGCTCCGTCCAGCCACCACCCAGCACGCGATACAACACCACCTGGTTCTGCAAGCGCAGCAGGTTCGCCTGCACCGACAGCTGCTGCGACTGGAACAGCGAACGCTGTGCGTCGAGCAGGTCGAGCTGGCTGGCGGCGCCGCTGCGGTAGCGCAGATCCGACAGGTTGAAACGATCCGCTTCGGCCTCGGTCACCGCGGCTTGCGCGCGCAGCTGCTCGCTGAAGGTGGCCTGGCCGGCCAGCGCGTCCGCCACTTCGCGGAACGCGGTCTGGATCGACTGCTCGTACTGCGCCACCGCGATGTCGCGCTGGGCGCGGGCGCTGCCCAGGTTGGCGCTGTTGCGGCCGTAGTCGAAGATCGGCAGGATCGCCTGCGGCGCGAAGGTCCAGCCCCAGGTGCCGCTGTCGAACAGGCCCGACAGCTCGTTGCTGGCGCTGCCGGCGCTGCCGGTCAGCGTGATGCGCGGGAAGAAGTTCGCGCGCGCCGCGCCGATATTGGCGTTGGCCGCGATCAGCTGCTGCTCGGCCGAACGGATGTCCGGACGGTTGGCCAGCAGGTCGGACGGCAGGCCGGCCGGGATGTCCGGCAGCTCGGTCTTGGCCAGGGTGGCGCCGGCGCTTACGTCGGCTGGCAGCGGCCCGCCGACCAGCAGGGTCAGGAGGTTGATGTCCTGGGCCCGCAGGCGCTGCTGCTGGGCCAGGGTGGCGCGCGCTGTCTCGACCAGCGAACGCGATTGCTGGAGCTCAAGGCGCGACGCCACGCCGTTCTCGAAGCGCAGCTGGAACAGCTTGTCCGATTCGAGGCGGGTGTTGAGCGTGTCTTGCGTGATGCGCAGCAGCTCTTCGTCGGCCAGCAGTTGCAGCCAGGCGCTGGCCACCGACGAGATCAGGCTGATCTGCGTGGTCTTGCGCGCCTCTTCGGTCGCCAGGTATTGCGCCAGCGACGCTTCGGACAGGTTGCGCACCCGGCCGAACAGGTCGAGCTCGAATTGCGAGACCTGCAGGCCGGCCTGGTACACGCTTTCGATCGGCTGGTCTTCGCCCACGGTCTGGCGGTTGCCGCTCACGCCAAGGCCCACCGACGGCAGGCGGTCGGCGCGGACGATGCGGTACTGCGCACGCGCCTGCTCGATGTTGGCGATCGCCACGCGCAGGTCACGGTTGTTGACCAGCGCGGCGTCGATCAGCGAGCGCAGGCGCGCATCGGCGAAGAACGACTGCCAGGCTACCGTGCTTGGCGCGGCGGCCAGCACCGGGCTGGTCGACTCGCTGGCCGCCTTCGGGGTTTCCGGGAAGGCGGCGGCCACCGGGGCCGCCGGACGCTCATAGTCCGGGGCCAGCGACAGGCAGCCGGCCAGCGTCATTGCCAACGCCAGGGGCGTCGCGAATTTCAAGTGCTTGATCATACTTTGTTCCCTTCTTCTGCGGCCTTGTCCTGTTCGTGGGCGTAGATCTTGCGCTGGCGCTCGCTGCCCTTGAACAGGGTGCGGATTACCACGAAGAACAGCGGCACGAACAACACGCCGAACACGGTAGCCGTAATCATACCGCCCATCACGCCGGTGCCGATGGCGCGCTGCGAAGCCGCGCCGGCGCCGCCTGCGATCACCAGCGGCAGCACGCCGAGGATGAAGGCCAGCGAGGTCATGATGATCGGACGGAAGCGCAGGTGCGCCGCCTCGATTGCCGCCTCGATCGGCGACTTGCCTTGCGCCTGCAGGTCTTTTGCGAACTCGATGATCAGCACCGCGTTCTTCGCCGCCAGGCCGATGATGGTCACCAGGCCGATCTTGAAGTACACGTCGTTCGGGAAGCCGCGCAGGTTGGCGGCCAGGATCGCGCCCAGGATACCGAGCGGCACCACCAGCAGCACCGAGACCGGGATCGACCAGCTTTCATACAGCGCGGCCAGGGCCAGGAAGATCGCCAGCATCGAGAACGCCATCAGGATGGTCATGGTCGAGCCGGACAGCACTTCCTCGCGCGACTGGCCGGTCCACTCGAAGGCGAAGCCGGCTGGCAACTGGCCGGCCAGGCGTTCCATTTCGGCCAGCGCATCGCCGGTCGAGTAGCCAGGGCCGGCATCGCCCGAGATGCTCATTGCCGGGTAGCCGTTGTAGCGCAGGGTCTGCATCGGGCCGGTGATCCAGCGCGTGGTCGCGAACGACGACAGCGGCACGGCCTGGCCCTGGCTGTTGATCGCGTTGAGCTTGAGCAGGTCGTCCGGCTGCATGCGCGAGCTGGCCTCGGCCTGCACCACCACGCGTTGCAGGCGGCCGGCGTTCGGGAAGTCGTTCACGTACGACGAACCGAGCGAGGTCGAGATCGCGGTATTGATTGCGGTGAAGCTCACGCCCAGGGCCTGCGCCTTGTCGCGGTCGATGTCCAGGCGCACCTGCGGCGCGTCTTCCAGGCCTTCCGGACGCACGCCGGTCAGGATCTTGCTCTGCGCAGCCATGCCGAGCAGCTGGTTACGCGCTGCCAGCAGGGCTTCGTGACCATTGCTGCCGCGGTCTTGCAGGCGGAAGCTGAAGCCGGTGCCGCGGCCCAGTTCCGGGATCGGCGGCGGGCTGATGGCGAAGATGAAGGCGTCGCGGATGCCGCTCACGCCGCCCATGATGCGGCCGGCCAGGCCTTGCGCGTCCGAGCCTTTTTCCTTGCGCTCGCTCCAGTCCTTCAGCGGGACGAAGGCCAGCGCCATGTTCTGGCCCGAGCCCGAGAACGAGAAGCCCAGGATCGAAATCATGTTGGCCACTTCGGGCTGCTTCATGGTGAAGTTCTCGACCGCGGTCATCACCTGGTTGGTGCGCTCTTGCGTCGCGCCCGGCGGCAGCTGGACGTTCAGCACGATGTAACCCTGGTCTTCGTTCGGCAGGAACGAGTTCGGCATGCGCGTGAACAGCAGCGCCACCACGCCCACCACGACGGCGAACACGATCATGCCGCGGCCGGTGTTCTTGACGATCTTGCCGACCCAGCCTTCATAGCCCTTGGCGGTGGCCGAGAACTTGCGGTTGAACCAGCCGAAGAAACCCTTCTTCTCGTGATGGCCTTTTTCGATCGGCTTGAGCAGGTGGGCGCACAGCGCCGGGGTCAGGGTCAGCGCCAGGAAGGCCGAGAAGGCGATCGAGGACACCATCACGACCGCGAACTGGCGGTAGATGTTGCCGACCGCGCCGCCGAAGAACGCCAGCGGGGCGAACACCGACATCAGCACCACGGTGATGCCGATGATGGCGCCGGTGATCTGGCCCATTGCCTTGCGCGTCGCTTCCAGCGGCGGCAGGCCTTCTTCGCTCATGATGCGTTCGACGTTCTCCACCACCACGATCGCATCGTCGACCACGATACCGATCACCAGCACCATGCCGAACATGGTCAGCACGTTGATCGAGTAGCCCAGCGCCAGCAGGGTTGCCAGGGAGCCGAGCAGGGCGACCGGCACCACGATGGTCGGGATCAGGGTATAGCGGATGTTCTGCAGGAACAGGAACATCACCAGGAACACCAGCACGATCGCTTCGACCAGGGTGTGCACCACCTGCTCGATCGAGATGCTGATGAACTTCGAGCTGTCGTACGGGATGGTGTACTTGACGCCATGCGGGAAGAACTTCGACAGTTCTTCCATGCGCGCTTTCACCAGATCGGCGGTTTCGAGCGCGTTGCCGGTAGGGGTCAGCTGGACGCCGATGCCGCTCGACGGCTTGCCGTTCAGGCGCGCCGAGGTCTGGTAGGCCTGGCCGCCGATCTCGAGGCGCGCCACGTCCTTCAGGCGCACGGTCGAACCGTCAGGGTTCGCGCGCAGCACGATGTTGCCGAACTGCTCGACGGTGCTCAGCTGGCCGGTCACCACCACGGTTGCGGTGATTTCCTGGCCGGCCGCCAGCGGCAGGTCGCCGATGGTGCCCGATGCCACCTGGGCATTCTGCGACTGGATCGCGGCGTTGACGTCGCCCGGCGACAGGTTCAGGCCGACCAGCTTGGCCGGATCGATCCACACGCGCATCGCGCGCTCGGTGCCGAACAGCTGGGCGGTACCGACGCCCTTGATGCGCTGGATCTCGGGCAGGACGCTACGCGAAGCGTAGTCGCCCAGCGCGATCGGATCCCACTTCGGATCGTCCGACGACAGGATCGTCACCAGCAGGAAGTTGGCGCGCACCTTGTCGACGCGCACGCCCTGCTGGTTGACCGATGCCGGCAGGCGCGGGGCCGCGCGCGACAGGCGGTTCTGGACGTCGACCTGGGCCAGCTCGGGGTCGGTGCCGGTTTCGAAGGTCAGGGTGATCGAGCCGGCGCCGCTGGCGGTGCTGCTCGATTCCATGTAGATCAGGCCTGGAGAGCCGTTCATCTCGCGTTCGATGACGGAGATGACGGAGTCTTCCAGCACCTGGGCCGATGCGCCCGGATAGGTCGCATTGATCACGATCGAGGGCGGAGCCACGTTCGGATACTGAGCGATCGGCAGCTGGGTGATGGAAACCCCACCGATCACCATGATGAACAGCGCGATCACCCAGGCAAAGATGGGGCGGTCAATAAAATAACGTGCCATTGAAGTATTCCTGTTCTTGTCCTGCGGCGCTTAGCGGCTCGATGCCGGCGCTTCGGCGCCGGCCGCCGGCGTGCCCTTGTTCGGGGTCGCGGTGGTTGCTGCCGGTGCTGCATTGGCCGGGTTGCCGGTGGCCGCTTCCGGGGTGCCCGGTTGCGCTGCCGCCGGTGCGGCGCCCGCAGGCGCTGCCTTCGCCTGCCATGGCACGGCCTTGACTGGCGTACCTGGCGGCATCATCTGGATTTTCTGGAAGCCGTCGACCATCACGCGCTCGCCTTCTTTCAGGCCGCCGGTGACGATCCAGCTCTGGCCCTGCTGCGAGGCGATGGTGACGTTGCGCGGCACCGGTTTGTTGTCGGCGCCAATCACGGTCAGCGAATCGCCCTGGGCGCCGCCGCGGGTCACGGCCTGTTGCGGGATCAGGATGCCGTTCGGCAGCGAGGCTTGCGCGATGCGCACGCGCACGTACTGGCCTGGCAGCAGGGCGTTGTTCTTGTTGTCCACGGTGGCGCGCAGCGTGATCTGGCCGGTGCCCTGGTCGACGGTCACGTCGGAGAACAGCAGCTTGCCGCGGGTCGGCATCTCGGAGCCGTCTTCCAGCAGCACGGTCACCGGCACGTTGTCGGCGCCGCCGCCTTGCTTCTTCAGGCGCTGCAGCTCGGTGGCCGACTGGGTGATGTTCAGGTACATACTGTCGGTTTGCTGGATCAGGGCCAGCTCGGTCGACTGGGTCGCCGACACCAGCGCGCCCTCGGTCACCAGCGCGCGGCCGATGCGGCCCGAGATGGGAGCGTTCACATTGGTGTAACCAACATTGATCTGCGCGACTTTCAGCTGCGCCTGGGCGGCAGCGACTTCGGCTTCACCCTGCTTTTGGGCGGCGACGGCGTTGTCGAATTCCTGTTTACTGACAGCGTTGGCTTCGACCAGCGGCTTGTAGCGCTCGGCGATGGCGCGCGAGGCAACCAGGTTGGCTTCGGCGCGCGCCACGTCGGCGCGGGCAGCGGCCAGCTGGGCCTGGTAAGGTGCTGGATCGATGGTGAACAGCGACTGGCCCTGCTTGACCATGCTGCCTTCGGTGAAGGAGCGCTTGAGCACGACGCCATCGACGCGGGCGCGGACCTGGGCCGTACGGATCGGTTCTACGCGCGCTGGCAACTCGGTTTGCAGGGCAACCGTTTCGAATTTGGCGGTGACGACCCCGACTTCAGGGGCGGGCATCTGGCCGCCTGGGGCGGCGCCGGCAGGCGCAGCATCTTTCTTGCCGCAGGCGGACAGCAGGACCACCGCGACCATGGTGGCCGCCGCGACCCGGGTAAGGGACATGGATGAGGAGTTGGCAGAGCGCATTACGTGTGCATCCTTCTAGTTAGTAATTCGCGCCGATGTCACACCCTGGTCAACAACATATGCATGGGATGCGAGATCAACACTGGCTTTTGCAAATAGTTTTATATACTATCACGACTGTATGTAAAATGTTTTAAGCACCTATTAATTCGAGGGTTACTCAAAAGAAATGGTTCGCAGGACTAAGGAAGAAGCAGCGGCGACCCGCGACAGCATTCTTGACGCAGCAGAAATCTTGTTCGCTAAGCAGGGTGTTTCACGAACGACATTACAGCATATCGCGACCGCTGCGGGTGTAACACGCGGCGCGATTTATTGGCATTTTGTCGACAAGGGCGCACTGTTCAGCGCGATGATGGACCGCGCCACGATGCCGATGGACACGGCGGTCAAGCAGCTGGGCGAGCGCGAGGTCGCCGATCCGCTGCAGCGCCTGCGCGACGAGCTGATGGCCGTGCTGCACATCGTTGTCAGCGACGAGAAGGCG
>Ga0265798_10003748_pt1 | contig 21398 bp, 22 predicted proteins | sample P3T30metagenome_FD_192430 | JGI IMG/M metagenome (GOLD analysis project Ga0265798, IMG submission 192430) | Plant litter microbial communities from East Loma Ridge, Irvine, California - P3 T30 | ecosystem: Environmental > Terrestrial > Plant litter > Unclassified | place: USA: California... | reverse complement strand
CGGCCTCATCTTCCTCCTCGGCGGAGCCTGAACCGTGCCGTTAGCTTTCAGCTCACTAACATCTGAGCGAGCACGCACTGTTGCCGTTCTCGAAGTCATCTTCCTCGTTCATGGTGTCCTAGCGCGGCTCGCAGCATGTGCGCAAATAGTGTCGCGAGCAGTCGTAAAGTTGTGCTATTCTTAGAACGCGGATCGCGTTGTCGCAAGGTCGAGCCTCCATCGCGGAGCGCGTCATCTCTCCCGAGCATCGCGAACATCACACAGCGGGCCTCACCTTTTACCAACATCTGCGACCGCTACCACGCCTAACATGCTCCCACATCCGTGAGGTCAACTCAAGACATTGTCTGCCATATACGTGTGCTGATATCGGCTCACAATATGTGCGACGAACAAGATCTCGGGAAGTCTCAAGCCTCAGTCATGATCTCGATAACATGGTCAGGCTCATGTGTAGTCATGCTTTCAAAACATAGCTGATCGTGCTTTGTCCTCGTCAAGAGGCTAGAGACACTCCACTACAGGCATGTTTGCAGATGGTCGCAGTACCGGTAACTAGGCCATTCCCCAAGCTGTTCGGGCAAACACTTATCACAGAGACTGGCTTGCTGGCTTGCAGCTACTCCTGCGATTGCTGCACCTCACGTAAATGTCTCAGCTCGGAAGGATTGGGTTTCAATTGAGTTCTCTATGCGCAGCTTGCTGGTGTTTGCCTTCTGTTTAGCTATCTCCGTACACGCCTTACAGCAGGTACAGGTTTGAATGTATCCTGCCGGCAGGGGCCCGTCTCATCTTACATGCATCGAATCAGCCGAAATTTCATGGCGTAGTTCAACATTATCTTCACTCTCGAAAGTAGCCTGTTTGTTTCGTTTGTTGTTGTGTCCGATCGCGTCTGCCTCAGCAGTCGTGGGTCCATCTCTTCACCTCAGCTTTCGTTCCGTCACTTTCCAACAACACTATCCTTTCGCATTCATTCTTTGACAACTAGAATCGACCTGCGTCACTCTCTTGACACATCCTCGCATTGGTCGCCGGTTTGTCAAACAACATGGTGCGAGGCGCACGCAATCGCGTCAGACAAAACAACAGCAATGGACGGGGAGCCCACAGCTCGGATGCAAACGTACGCCCGCCTAGACAGGCTAGCAACATCTTCGCAAGCTTAGGAGGCACGGGGAATGATGGTAAGTGGATGTCGCAAACAGCTTCATTTAGGGGTACTTCTCTCGAGGCAGCTGCATCCCTCTCATCTTTTGCAGCCGTCAAAACCCCGCGTTCTTGCCGTTTTGGTAGCGAGCAGCAAAAATGAGCTCCGCTCACAGAACCACAGATGGCGAGGTGAATGCGCATCTGACGGAGCGATTCGGTCGCAGTTCAGTCCCATTCCGAAACAACTCCGGCGTCCCTCACGACGACATTCCTACCTCGGCGCCATCTCGCGTCAACAACGATATCCGCAAGTATTTCGAACTTGCGAAGAAGCCCGTTACTGCTGGCGCGTGGATCGACAAGCCTGAGATCCCCACCTCATCAGAGATCTTGCCTCGCGCGAAGCAAACATTTGAGAGCAGCGACCAAGCGCTCATCGACGTCGGCGAGAGTATCCGTCCGCACAAGCCCGAGGGCGCCTACGAGAACAATGACGACTACCTCGGAACCAAGTATGAGCTATTGCGAGAGGATGCTCTTCGACCATTACGTGAAGCAGTCGCCGAGGTTCGCAAGTCACCTTTCAAGGATGAGGCAGAATACGACAACCACAGTATCGGCATCTATGATCCAGTCTACATCACTAGTTTGGTGTTTAGCCCGCGTGGGCTCGCTACGCGTGTAGCTTTCTCGTTGAGCCGGGTAAAGAAGCACGTTAGGTGGGATCAATCAAAGCGCCTCATCACCGGCAGCTTGGTCGCCCTCTCGCCAGCATACGACGCTTTCCAGACAACATGCGTTCTCGCTACGGTTGCAGCACGCCCGATTTCCGCTCTGGAACAGAATCCGCCTGAAATTGACCTGTTCTTCGGCCGGCCTGAAGAACAGGAGATTGATCCAATGAGAAAGTGGATCATGGTCGAGTGTCGGGCGAGTTTTTTCGAAGCAAGCAGGCACACTATGCTCGCCCTACAGCATCTCATGCGTGAGCCTTTTCCACTCTCGGAACATCTAGTCCATGCCAAGCAAGAAGTCGAGCCTCCTGCATACATTCAGCACAACCCTTACGTCAACCTTGGCTCTCTCGTAAGTATGGAGGACAGCGCCATGTTTGAGAATATCAACGTTCTAGAGGAGTGGCCTGCACCTTCAAAGATGTCGCTCGACAAATCCCAGAGTGAAGCCCTGCAGCAGATGATCACGAAGAAGCTCGCCATTGTGCAAGGTCCGCCTGGTACGGGAAAGACACACGTAAGTGTCGTCATGATCAAAGTTCAACGGGACAATCTTCGTCAGGAGGACTCGCCTATCATGATCACTGCCCAGACCAATCACGCCGTTGATCAGATCCTCCGGCTCACCAAAGAGTTCGAGCCCAACTTCATTCGCCTCGGAGGACGAAGCAAGGACCCCGAGATCAAGAAGCGAACATTGTTCGAAGTTCGTTCGAGCGTGCCGCAGAAAAAACAACCAGGCAGCCAAAAAGTCCAGGCCACCATCGCGATGAAGAAGCTGACTAACCAAATGCTCATGCTACTGGCGCCGTTGGAAGCGAACAAGCCTCCACTCGATCATCGCGTGTTGGTTAGTCTAGGACTCATCACAAAGGAGCATGCCAAGTCTTTGGAGCTTGACGCACAGTGCACCATGGGCATGTCACCAGCTGAAAATCCCGGCATCCTCATGGAGCAATGGCTCGGCAAATGTCTGGCTCCTTGTCACCGACCAAGTCAACCAGATGATTATGGTTGGGGCTTTGAAGAAGAAGGTAAGATCACATAATCTGCCTGAAAGAACATTATTCTGACGCGGTCGCAGACTTTGAAGTGGAGCAGCTTCAGGAACTCGAGGCTGAAGCTGTCGCCAGAGATGACGACGACATTGAAGCACTTCATGGACAGGTTTTCCTCCTCAACGACAACTACACAGGAAAAGGTGGCTCTCTGCATACATCGACTGCCATTCGTGAACTCTTACGCACTACTGAAGACCTCACGGAGATTCCAGCACGCGATCGTGGTGCTATCTACAACTACTTCAAACGGGAAGCGAAGGCACTTATTGTCACTCAGATTCGAAAGCTTGCGAAGGAATACGAGACGACTGTACTTCAGCGAAAGGTAGGCATGTGGGAAGAGGACGTCCGTCTTCTCAGCCAGCAGCGGATAATCGGTTGCACGACGACAGGACTTGCAAAGTATCGTGCTTTGATCTCGGCCTTGCGTCCCCGCACCATCCTGGTGGAAGAAGCAGCTGAGACTATGGAGGCCCCCGTAACAGCCGCATGCTTGCCATCACTTGAGCACCTGATCTTAGTGGGAGATCACCAACAGCTTCGCCCACATACTCAGGTCCATGCTTTCGAAGACGAGCCGTACTTCTTGAACCTGAGCCTATTTGAGCGCATGGTCCGCAACAACGTCGCCTACAGTACTCTTACAAGGCAGCGACGAATGCTCCCCGAAATTCGTCGTCTCCTAGCACCCATCTATGGTACTACCCTCAAGGATCACGAAAGCGTCTTGGACCCCGCCAATCGGCCGTCAGTAGAAGGTATGGGAGGGACAAACTCTTATTTCTTCTGCCACGAATGGCCTGAAGCCCGCGACGGGAACATGTCTTGTTACAACGAACACGAGGCTTTGATGATTGCCGGATTCGTGGACTACTTGGTGCTTAATGGCGTCGATGCCTGCAAGATCACTCTTCTGACTTTCTACAACGGACAACGCAAGCGTCTCATTGGGAGCCTGCGTAACCACAAGAACTTCAGGGCTTTTTCCAGCCTCGTCAAGATCGTAACGGTGGACGGCTATCAGGGTGAGGAGAACGACATTGTCATTCTGAGTTTGGTTCGCAGCAACAGACACGGGGCCATCGGCTTCTTGGACTCTGAGAACCGTGCTTGCGTTGCGTTATCGCGCGGTAAGCGTGGTTTCTACATATTTGGAAATGCAGAATTGCTCGCCAAGGAGACTCGTGTTTGGGCCAAGGTCGTGGAAATCATGTATGGAAGAAAAGAGCTGTTGCAGGTGGCCACAAGTTCTTTCCGTGTTGGGTACTTGCTACCATTGCAGTGCCAGCCACACGGGCGTAAAGTCTGGATACAAGAACCTGATGACTGGCAACATATTCATGGCGGCTGCGACCACCAATGTCGCGGTGTCCTTTCTTGTCAGCACAAGTGCCGTAAGTGTTCACTTCAATCTTCCCTTGAGTCCGCTAACATGTTTCCAGCCTACAGATGCCATCCGTTCGAGCACGATCAGGTTAATTGCATGATGCCATGCAGCCGCGAGCTCACCTGTGGGCACTCTTGTACTGGTGAGTTGAAACCTGAAAGTCGTGGAAAAGAATTTGTGAGGCCTTACTGACACGCAGCAGCAATGTGTAGCGATGCTTGTAGATGCCAGCTCTGCGAGCGCCGCAACAACGGTACGCGATCAATGCTCAAGACAGTTCCGAGTAGTGCTGGCGCGGTCCGTCAAGTGCCAGCCTCGTCGCGAAGCTTGATGGCTAGCACCACCTACCAAACACCCGCGAATCCTACTACAGTTTCCAGGACCCCAGACATTTCCGATAGTACGAGTGAGGCATGGCAGGCTTACGGCAACGGTGGTGCTGCGACAAACGATGCTAGGGAGTTCAAGATGGTGAAGGACAAGGAAGCCCAGTATCTTGCGACCGTCCGTAATACTCCTCCACCGATGGTCCCTTCGAGCTCCAAGTCTGCCAAGCTCATCAAGGTCTCTCCGGAGAAGAAGGCCGCGCCCAAGAACCTGAATCTGCTGATTGATCTCGACCTCAATTTTTGGAACAGCGACGCAGACTACTCCACCACCACCGCCTGGATTTGAAGGCCCGTTATCCAGTATCAACGGCAAAGGCAAGGCGACCACGATCAATTTTCTTGATTGACCGTGAGGTATGTGGTACGGTAGGAGTACGATGAGAGACGACGAATAAAGATGGACACGGCCGCGATCTCACGATCTGATCTAGGGACTGGTGCTGATATGGTGCACTTGTCGTTAGATAGCCTCGAGTGGCGACACATGAGCTTGGCACCCATGCCCAGCCTTCTAAAGTGAATACAAAACAAACCATTTGTACTTTATCCAGCACGGTGAAGCATCGCAAGCGGCGACTCAGCGCCCAGGGTATCTTAAAAACTAAACACAAAGCACTCCTACACAATCTTGCTCTCCCCAGTCATAACAACCTCAAACACTTCCCCCGCCAACTTCTCCACATCCCCTCCCATTTTCCTCATCGCCTCTTGTATCCCTTGCACCACCTCCTCACTCAGCATCCCTTTCCTCGAATAAAAGTCCACACCCGCAGGCGTAAACAATGTTTTCGCAAAGTACGTAACCACCCAACTATTGCCCGTACCTGCCTCCTCCCCCCAGCCCAGTATTTCCCATTTCGAAGACGCAATCATAAGCCAGCCTTTTCCGCGCCAGGCGTACGCCATGCTCGCCAGCCCTTCGGCATCTTCCTTCTTGCCTTCAGGCGTGGTATTGTGCACGTCGAATGGCTTGTCCAAGCCATGTACGCTCTTCGTCTTGGTGGAGCCGACGGACTGGTATGTGACCACGTCGTCGATTTGCGTAGGGAAGGTGTCGGGCACGGGCGTGTAGGTTATTACGACGTTTTGGTTCTTGTTCCACATTGGGAGCGTCGAGTGGGTGACGTGCCAGGCGCCGGAGAGCCATTGGAGTGTGGGTGGGGGGATTGTGGCGGATGAGGATTCGGAGGAGGAGAGGGTTGAAGGGGTGCGGAGGGAGATTGGAGTGGACATGTCGAGGGTAGAGCGCGGGATTTAGTAGGTGGTAGGGTGTCGCTCAAGGGTGCGTCGATTGATTTGATCGATGGCCTTGGGATTGACAACGCTTAGGATTGACGATAGTCTAGAGTTGATGAGGATTGTCGTGAAGACGGTGGAATGCTCAAACACGCTGTTTCGCGTGGCTAAAACGCGTCGGGAAGGAGCGCGTCTTTTGAGTCGGCTAAGTAGTTAGAAGTATACCCTTTGTACATTGCTAGGTACAGATGGAAGAAGATCGTCTTCACATAGCGATATGTTCAGATTCCAGATCCTACGGAAGCGTCAAAGTCCACGAGTGACAGGCGCGTGACGAACAATTCGCAAGGCTGAGATCGACCGGCACGCCACGCATCCGCAACCCTAACCCACTCCACAGCCAGGTTTGCAACGACACCTTCTTCCGGCACCATCCGAGCCGCAAACAATATGCGCACAGCAAGCTCGCCATTTCAGTACGCACAAGAGGACAAAAGCGCAAGCGCCACCAACGTGTGATGTCCCTTTTTGGCTGATCGCTGAATCGGACGCAGTCTTCCACGTTTCGCCTTCGTTTTGGCCGGCGGCTGACGACGCGTCCCTAATACTGAGACGCTGATGAGTCCGGGGGGCTGTGTTCGCTCCACAACTTCTGGTGACGGACAGCCATACGCTTTCGATGTGTGCGTGGCCATACCGCCCAGTGTTTCTATATGTGTCTTGATTACGAAGGCTGAGGCAAGGTAGGTGGTAGATGTTGTATGAAAATGCTGGCGTCCCCTGGTCACTGTGGCTTGCTGATTTTCTTTCGCTTTCTTCAAGTTACGCTTTGATTGTTACCTTTTTCGGTTTGTTCATTCACTGTCGCTTCGTCATATACCTTTTACAGTCATACCTTGCCACTCTTCCGGACTCAGCGCTTGCGTGTCTGCTAAGTTGGAGTACAATTCTATAATCTTCTCTCCCACAAATCCACACATTCATCATCATGCTTTTCAACAGCCTGATGTCAACTTCGGCGATGTTGCCATTCCTCTACGCGACCGCCACAGCACAGAATGCTTGTAACAATGCACAATCATTGTGCTCACGAGCGTACAACAACATCACACATCTAGGAGCCCACGACTCACCATTTCTGAGAGATGAGAGCACATCATTTTCAACTTCTGGCAACCACTACTACAACACCACAGTCCAGCTCGATGCTGGCGTAAGGTTACTATCGGGACAAGTGCACAAGGTCGAAAATGGTACCGGCGCAGACGCGTGGCATATGTGTCACAGCACCTGCGGTCTACTCGATGCAGGGACTTTACAAAACTGGCTGTCGGAGATCAAGACTTGGATGGACCGAAACACGAATGACGTTGTGACCGTTCTTCTCGTGAACGCAGACAATGCCTCACCAGCGGACATCGGCTCATCATTCGCGTCCTCCGGTATCGACAAACTAGCCTATTCACCACCATCGATCACCACCAGGCCACAGACATGGCCGACGCTCGACAATCTCATTAGCAATGGGACTCGCCTGATGACCTTCGTCGCATCACTTCAAACGCCATCATCAGAGTTTCCTTACCTCATGGACGAATTCACCTTCGTCTTCGAAAACAACTTCGAGAACGTCAACCCATCGAATTACTCCTGCACCCCGAACCGCCCTACAAATCTCGGCACTCCGGCCACCGCACTCTCATCAGGCCGTATATTCCTCATGAACCACTTCCTGTACCAGAACTCGCTCTTCGGCATCCAGCAGCCGAACACGACATACGCAGACACTACAAATGCGCAGACGGGGTTTGGTAGCTTGGGCACCGCAGTGCAGAACTGCACAGGCGTGTATGGCAAGCCGCCGACGTTTGTGCTGGTGGATTGGTTCAACGTTGGGCCGGCGATTGCGAGCGTTGACGCGGCGAACGGCGTTACGGGTGCGACAGGGAGGAAGAGCGTTACTACGGCGGCATTGACGCAGACTGGCGGCGTAGGGAGGACTGGAAGTGCGGTAGCGGTTGTTGTGGCGGTGGTTGCTGCTGTTGCATTTGCATCGTAGTGATGCATTCAGATTTTGGGATAAACATTTGCATGGCGACGGCGTTATCATACTTGGGTTTGCATTGGGCAAAGCTCAGCACATTATGGGCATCGGGGTACAAGTGCATGAGACACGTTTTGTGCTGTCGCACATATTACGAGCTGAATTTGAGAATAGACATAGTATTAGAGATTAGCATTACTATGATGTGTTGTTCTGCCACTTGAGAGTTACCCTCACCTCCCTACTTTTTTTGTGCTATGCAGCTGTCATATCATTGGCCAAAGCACGTCGCGTTGCTGTGAATACATGACGTAGGTGTGCGACGCGAACCCATTTTGAGCTTCAGCTCAAACTTCAACTTGAACTCCAACTTTGGCTTCAGCTCCACGCACTTCAAACCCTACGACCCAGCTGCAATCTACCTCGCGCACAAGAATGCCACGTCTCGACGAAAACACGCAGGAATACCTCCAGGACGCTGAACGCGGCGTGCGTCAGCGCACCGCAAGCGCATGGGACAGCTTCAGCAACTTCGCGCTGCGCGACAACGTGCTAGAAGTAGCTGTTGGACTGATGTAAGTCTCCGGTCTATGTAACCACCTCTCTCCAAGTACAGCCAGCACTGACACACACCAGCCTCGCAGCCGCATTCAGCGCTTGCGCCAACTCCCTCGTAACCGACATTCTCCTCCCAATAATCTCCCTCCTGCCCTTCCTCTCGCGCAACCTCCCCGAAAAGTTCGCCATCCTCAAACACGGGCCCAACTACAATGGCACCATATCTACGGGCTACAACACCGTGGCGCAGGCACTTGAGGACGGCGCCGTGGTGTTCGCATATGGCAATTTCCTCGACAAGATTGTGAGATTTGTATGCATTGCTGTGGCGCTGTGGGTCATTGCACTGAGTTACTCACGGGCGAGTGATGACAATATCGTGAAGAAGCAGGTGAAGTGTAAGTTTTGTAGGAAGTATATTAGTGAGAAAGCGAAGAGATGTGTTAATTGCACGAGTTGGTTGGATGGGAGGGAGACGGGATAGCTCCGCGGTTATATAGGACTCTTGTGTCGGAATATCTATCTGCATTATTCTAGGGTTGCTCGAAAAATTTGCTCAGTTGATAGCGTTTGAAGCCTTAACTGTTGGCGTTGTTGCAAAGCACAAGTTACGCGGACCATGCATGGACAGAGCTCATGGTGCGTTAAGCGCTTGGTAAAGCCACCGTACGACCTCTCGATACGAGCGTGCCGCCCATGCAATGGTGTAGGCGATCGCTCGCTTGAGCACTCTCATGCTACAGCGCAAGCCCGAATCTATCACAAATAAGTTGGCCATACAATCAGCTCCATAGTCCGAGCCTAGTCCGCAAACACTCGCCGACGCATGCCATCCAAAGTCGTGCAGCACACACATCGAGCATGTTCCCGCCCTGATGATGTATTGGCTGCTCGAAATTTCAATTCGCAGCCCTCTCGAGTCCTGATTGGCAACGACTACTGCACCCTGCATACAAGTCCCGTGGCGTCGTGCACGACATTCCATAGCGTCGCGGAGCTTACGTCCGCGGGGTGCCTTCTGGCACCATCGTGACCTGCCCCTCGCAAGTGACAAGACGCATCTCAAAGGACGCGTACGGCCGCTGATGTCGCGGTACTTTCCCGCCGCTGCTCTACGTTGGGCACCCCGCAATCGATGGCCAGTATCAAAGTCGGTCCTTCTATCAGGACTTCGACCTCGTCACGAAAGCCTAACACCAACACCATCTTGATCGCCTCGTTCCCAGGGTATTTCTCACAAGCCGGCGGGACGATCGTACGGGGAGATCATGTGTAGAATAAAGTTTGACAGGTGATGCGCGAGTTCTCGGCCTGAAGCGTGCGCGTTGAACTGAGGGGAAGGTGATCAATTCAACATCTCTGGAGAAAAGAAGTAGATCGAATGCTCAAACTGAAGCGATTGACATCTTGGTATACGCATTGCGCCGGAGTTGTATCGAGGAGTAGCGGTAAGCGCGGCGAAAATTGCGAGTTGTGAGCTGTGGTGGGGCAGTTGAACGCGAGGTGAGGTCACGATGGAGCTAGGATATTTTGGCGTGCATGACTAGGACGTGTGTGTAGGTGGGTGGGGGTCATGGGTAGGTTTGGGAAGGAAAGAGCGGACTGGGGTAAGTGCTGAGAAGACAGATGAGAGAGATGTAGAGTTCAATTATGATTGTACCAATGTGTTCAATACTTTCAGTGTGCGATCGATGCAGTCTAGTCTGTATAGCTCTCCTCGTGTAAATGCTCAGTATGTAACGCCGCCCAATGCAAGTATGCTGCCTTCGATGCAAGCCAAAGAAATACAAAAACGCCTGGTTATGCTGTGTATGTAATGAGGAGATGCCCGACCAACGCCATGCAAATGCAATAAGCTCCAAACAGGAGCACAAGAAACACCGCCCCATGCAAATGCGCAAATCGTCGTCCTGCAATTTTGATATCCTATCCCATGTCATGCGTCTCTACAGCCGCGACTTCTCGACTACTTCGCCCCTCATGCGTGACCTTGAGCGTGTCGAGGACCTCCTGCGGTCAGCACCGTCTTTCGGCTTCCTAGTCCTTGCTCGTCTGAGGACTGGACTCTCCTCTTCTTCTGATTCGTCGACGGTGAACAGGTCTGGAGATGGCTCACGCCACGAGTGCCGATGTCCAGACAGTGTGCGAGAGTATCGGCGTCTATTCTGTACTTTTCGGTTGACGAGTTCTTGTGCACGGCCACGGCTCGGATCAGTAAAGGTGATCCTTGGTGGCGAGAGCTGTGATACGATGGCTGGTGCGTCGTTGAGACGGGCGTCGTCGAGGCCCATGAATGATTCCTCGTCTTCTTCTAGGATGGTGGGAGTGTGATAGCGGGTGTGTAGCTGGTTGTGGCTTTGCTTGACATATCGTGCCCACTTATTGGCGACGTTGGACTTGAACTTCACAACTTTGCTTGCGCGTGGTCCATCCGGGATGTAGATGCCTGCACTCAGCGAGAGATCGTAAGGGTCTTCGTCTTCGTCAATTGGAGTGATAAAGTGGGAAAATGGGTCCTCGTCAATGTCTGGAAGGTTGTTGTCGTAAAGGTAGCCAGAGTCGAGGCTGTCGATGCAAGGTGGGAAGGAGTACGATCGAAGATAGGAAGGCATTGTGGCGATGGTGTCTTTGATGACTCTACGTAACGAGTAGCGACGTATAGGTAACGATGGCTTCGAGCTGGGCTCGACTCTAACAGATGGGACCTTGGTAAAGACAGGTCTATTTTTCGCCGACGCCTGGCCGGTCGATCCAACAAGGCACAACGTGGGAATGCTGGAAGTCGATAGTGCAAGTTTAGTGACTGGCGAGATGCTTTGTAGTTTCGCCAGTTGTAGATTAGAGCCAGCCGACTCTTATACGTGACCGGGGCTTGCGCCTGTTTGCAGAGCCGCGTGCTATGATTTAGCGAGGGCGGCGTCTCACAGAGGAGTGGTGCCTTGAGAGATGATTGCCTAGTCTAGAAGACAGGCAGAGACGGTAGAAAGATGAGGAATGAACGTCCTGAATATCCTCCCAATTGTGAAACGAATGACAGGAGGGGCTCATGCAGGACTTATATGCAGTGTAGAGCAGATACAGCGATGCACTGCTCATGCAGACGGTTCCTTTTCGGTGCAGTTGCACCACACTTTAGCGGATCAGCACGGAAAGCTTAGATCAGTGTGGACAGAAAGGGTGTGACTTTCTAGGCGTGGAGGTTTGAATGACTGGCCGTGTGGTCGAGGATTAACCAGATGACCTATCGCAGCACACCCTCCCACACGGTCAGCTGCAAGCTGCAGGCCGCATGCACAAGCCCGGCACCAGTGTGGGATAGCGCGGCCGATTATGCAGGATGCAGATCGAAGCAGTCCCGCAGAAATGTCGGGCATACGATTAAATTATCGCGCGATAGCAGAGGTACCGGCAAGGTGGCAGTCCGATTCGAGGTGGGAGAATTTGCCGGAGCAACGCTAATTTTAACGGCGGGGCTCTTTCTCTGTCACACCGAGAGATCACGAAACCAGCCTCATTACTTCCACTAGGACATCACGACGACCTCCCACACCGCTCGCTTGCGCCCTTGCAGACGCGACGCTGACTGATAGTGAACCTGCCCTTGAATGTTGCCGTCTTCGGCATGCGCGTTGCCTAGGGTGGGTGACGAGGCTGCTTGCGTGAACTATCAGTTTGCACGTCTTGCGGCTGACCACACCCTCCAGTCACGCAGTTTGATCTGGGTCCACATGGTTGACTACGATTTAGGCTGTTCCTGGTTTCACCTGACGCAGCTGTCAATACACCACTTCGAGTGCAGTGAGTGACAAATGCACTACATTACACGCACATCTCCCTCTACAGAATGCCTCGGAGCAAGTACCATGACAAACTGCCATCAGATGCCCGCGCAGTCCCACTCGATGGCTCTCCGGCCAGCCTGCACTGGTCATTTGTCTGCGAATTCCGGTTTCTGACCATTCGGCGTCGCCATCACCCGCCGTTTCTTACCATGTTTCAAGGATGATAGGCCCAACCCAGCCCAAGTCGCGATGCGGCTCCCAATATCTTACTAAGAGCCTTAAAGTTACAGGTGGTATCACCTGGATTCTGGGAAGCCTAATTGTCGGAACTATCCGAAGAACCACAATCCATTCTTCATCTGCTAACACGCCGTGGACGAAGGCTCGCATTGCTATATTGCTATACTATAGCTAACCATACCACCGGTCAACAACCCCCTGTATAGCATGTGCAGATATTCTTGCAGAAGTCCCGACCGGTCAGAATATTATGAGTGTCATATACTCGGAAGCAGAGGACTGGCGTGGCGGTGGCAAGCGTGAGCATTTCTCCGATGAGATGACTGTTCCGACATGAGCCCCGCTTATCTCTGTACACTATTGATAGAACAATGTCACATAAGTGCTTCTCTCTCGATATGCTGACAATCGTACATGAAAGGGCTCGTTCATGTTGCGCAAGCTCAGTCTTACCATACATCTGTCAATACGCGCCACCCGTAACACGCCCTTGCGCCCCGCTTCAACTCCAAGATACTATCTCGATTTCGCACTACACTTGCTCCGACAGATAGCAGACATCACATACAATACCACCGAAGCGTGCGACAACTCCGAGGTTGAGCCTGCCAGTCACCGCCTTTTGACATAGCAAACGTACGCTAATGGGACTGTGTCCCACTGGTCTACAACTTCTCAGCAAGGATCATCCTACACATCCTCACAAGTCTACTAAAACTCTTCGTCCACTTCCAAGTTCCGATTGTAACATACGGATCCACTTCGGCCGCCCATGCGTAGTACTCGGCCCTTGCTGGCGCGTAGCGGAGGATCGTCGTCATCGCTTCCCAAGATGGCGATGTGAGGCTCTCACCGCTGGCATGGTAGATTCCCGTGCCCATAATTCCCATTGTGGCACCTGTCATTGCATGTGCTTGGGTAACATCGCTGTGGGGTGCATGCGACATGCGACTTGATCTGCAATTGGTGAAAATTAACGGTCCTGGGGAAGCTGATCGTGGTTCTGTATATGCATCGAGATGTTGTTTCTAAGGGTCGGGCAATTCACCGTGGTCCAGGGTTAGCACATATGAGGCTCTCACCGACTACGTACGTCATACCACCACGGTCCGATAGCGGCATTGCGAGTATACTCACTATTGCCAGGCGCAGTGATAGCCTAAGTGTAGTTTGGGAGAGACAGCACGTACGCCGTGCTTTCCAACTTGATGATGGTGTCCAATTCTGATTTCACAGACTATCTATCTAGTCATACTTCTCTGTAGCTCAATGCTTTGGTTTGCATATAGTACGGAAAACTGTCCGCTACTGTAGATTGGAGGTCTGAGGAGTGCAGTCGGCCTGCATCTCCAGCAAGTTTTGCCAGACCAATTACTGACTATATGCTTGATCTGCCCATAAGTAAAACGTATGTGCTCTAGCTGTGACCAGTCACGCAGCCGAGGGGAGAGGAATGTGACTGGCTCACCTCCAGAACTTCAGGTCTACGCAGTAGTTCCAACGCGGCCAGCAGTCATGCTACTCTTGTGGCCTTGGGTATTGGTAGTTCTGCTGTTGCTGCTGCTGAGACAAATAGGGATTGTGTAACATGCTCTCTTCCTCCGCCTGCTGTTGAGAGATGTGCATACCTGCGAGCCCAGGGTCGAAGACATTCGCTGTTATCGAGTCACCCCACAAGTCCTGCATGTTGATGACAGGTGCGCCTTGGTCGAAGTTCGTGAAGAAAGGAGTGCCGAACGTTATGGTCGGCATCGGCAAATGTTCGTCCTGCCCAAAATATCCCACCAAGTCATCTTGGTATTTATTGGGCAATGTGTCGAATGACTGCGGTTGTTGGAAGTTCCTTTCGCCAAAAGTTTCAGTCATCTCCATCAAATTAACTTGGTGAGGATTCGGGGCGGTCTGGCCATCACTGGGAACGACACGTGGGCCGTGGGCATGCCAATGTCTAGGCTCGAGGTCCTCGTCCAAGGCGAGGAGATCGTTGGCTTGAGACTGCAACGATGGGGCACACCCTTTGAGTATTCTTCGAATAACATCGTACGCGCGACCCGCAACGGGATCATTTGATTTCATGGCGCGCAGCCACCGAATTAGTTTCTTAATCGACACGGCCATGGTAGCAGAGGACGCTCCAATCTTTTGATTTTCAAAGGACATCTCCAAAAGAAGTACAGCCAAAGCTTGCATGACTACAACAAAGATTGTCAGTCGGGGTTTAATCTAGGGACGAATTGGAAAGCATACGCAGGTGAATGGTTGACCACCACGGGCCTTTTGTGTACATAAACTCAAGGTCCGGCTGATCAGGAAACAGCTTTGTCAACTCGAGCGCAGCTTCGACACAGGCTTTAGCCGCCTTCGTGTTGAAGTCGGCAGATGTATTGCTTTCGTTGTGGATTCGTCTCTCTATCCTGCAAAGACATGGTCGAGTAATGAGCATTTTAGTGCTCCAGTAATCTGTGCGCAGAAGGAGCTGCTCGCGCTCAAGATCCGCTCTCAGTCCGTCTTTTGACGTTTGCTTTTGTTGAGACAAAACGTTTGGGGACCAGTCTTCGAGTTCCCGAAGAAGTTCTGCAATCCTGCGCTGGACGTCCTGTAGAATCAACGAGTCAGCACACAGTACAAAAGTCAAACAAAGGGGGCATGTCAGTTTCAGGACGGAGTTTAAATCTGAGGAATATGAGGTGCAATTTCTCGAGGAAATTGCACATTGCTAAACATACCTCCCAGGACTTGCTAGCTATTCGTGGCGAGTACAGCTCCAGCAAGGTCTTTTGAGATATGAGTGTGACTTTGACGTGTCTAAAGAGGTACCTTCCATTATCGTTCAATTGCGTTTCGTGCTCAGAGTTCTGACTGCTCCTGGAAGCTGGGGGTGGATTGTACTGGGTACGTCGCCGCGACGCCGGTCTGTGGGTGTCGTTGTTGGGTGAATCTCCCGAGGTATCATGTGGCAATGGTACCGTACAGTCTTCGAAAGCGATTACAGGGGGTCTTCCGGTTATGTTACTCACCAGGCACTCGATGGCATGTAAACTCCACCAAGTGCGAATAAGTGTGTCCTTCCTAGACTTCGTGGAGTTTGGATCCTCATTCCGAAGGTGTAGGCCCAGAGCAAGCGCAAGTCGAATGGATAATCCTATCATTATCCAGGCTCGGCTTACATGACCTATGGTAAGGAAGTAGAACGACAACGCGCTTGTCTGGGAGTAAGGTTAGTGGCGCAAGCTTGACAAAGCAGCAATCACGCCCTACTTACCGCTTGCACAAGTCTAAGGTCTGGTCCTGAGATTATCATGACGGTGTCCTTCAATCCAAGTAAATTCGTAGCTCGCATCATGTATAGCAGATGATCTCGATCATCTCCTCTCCATTCAGCGCCGGTCAAATGGGAGTATCTCGCCCCTACAGCGAGGATAAGATTCATTTGGGCTCGCCACTTGTCGGTTATTTGATATCCTCCACCAGTCCGAAGCGTCTTTATGTATCTTCGGAACTCAGGCTCAAACGAATCGGGTACAAGAGGGAAGGAGGAATGAACAGTTTCAAAGTAGCACTTGAACAGCCGCTCTGCCACTTCTGGATGAGGATCCTCGTTGGGATCAACGACCACATCTAGGTCGAGCTCTTCGCTGTCCAAGTAAAACGTTGAATCCGTGATGTGTCGCATCGACCCCTCTCGTGAACTTGCTCTAGCATTGTCTCGGCGCTTGTGCAGTGCGGCGGATCGCGCACTCACTGCAGTATTCCCGCTTCCTGGTGGCCCATGTGGTTGCTCATGAGGTTCCGCCCCAGGATGCTCAATCTGTCGTTGAGCGCTTCGCAGCCACTGGACCTCCGAGTTCTGACCCACGTAGCCTGTTGCTCGCGAGCCTCTGCTTCGCATCAAGTCTTCATCAACATTGTCCAAATCTTCATTCGATCCAGCTGATGCGGCGACATGTGCCTCGCCATGTGCTGTGCCGGAGGTAGACGTATCAGCATCATTTTCTTCCGACTCTTGGCGACCGCGCTTGCCCAGAGAGATGAAAGTTGGATTGGGTGCTTGTGAGATCAAGTCATCCTCAGCCTGCGTTGATCGATCAATCTCCTTTGCCCTTGTCAGGAATGCTAAACATGTACTCACTTCGTCAAGAACGACTTCGATCCTACGCTTATCCGCATTATTTACGCGCCCACTCAGATCTCTGAGGAGGTCCACAAGCGTGTGATTGAGTTGCGTGGCCCTACAGGCAGTTGGTAAAGAGCTCTGGAATTGGAATACGATCATACTCTTTTAGGCGGTCGCGTCGTGCAGGCTCATATTGGCACTCAAGCGAGTGAATCTGGCAATTGGAGCAGCGTGGAACTTCGCCGGAACATCGAACCTCTATCATCGCATTAACGGGAGGGGTGCTGAGTTTGATATGAGTCTGTGTGGCGCGACTTACTTCTCCTGCGGCACGTTTTACAAGCCCGAGCACTATGATACTGTCAGCGTTGACACAGAGAGGACAGTTTCACATGGGCGGACTTACACGCGGTCCTCCTTCTCACTGGACTTTGGTGGCGGAGGTTGAGATGGCGGATCGCGCTTATGGCGACGTCGGGAGCTTCCAGCCTCGGCTGCGTCTCGCTGCATTACGATAATCGTCGAGGCAGGAGCGTGTACTATTGAACGCACAACAACCGTGTTGAAGTCTAGGCCATGTACAAGGTTGATTGGGTCTACAATCACGTGGTGTATTGCGTCGCGGAAGTGCAGCTGGTCTCCGAACTTATTTGAGAATTACGCACGCTGCCGTTGATCCCGTTGTTAATGTAGTCGGTCGAGACTTTAAAGCGTCGGCGCTATAAATTAATGTGCTGAACGAACCTAGGTTGGCTGGCTGTTGTGTACGTCTGTCTTTTCCAGCGCCTGAAGGGTCGCGCGGGTCATAACTCCGGCCAATCACGTTCTTGGAGAGAAGCCCACTAACATCCCGCCCGATTTCTCTATTGGTGCAGCTGAAGTCCAGAAACTTCACATCCACCAGTGCTCTACCAACTGCAAACTCGTCGCTACTCAATTCGCCGACGTCGCTGTCATAATGCAACGAGGCTTTATAGACGTCACCAGGGTTCAAACGCAGCTCCTGGCCTAATGATCGTGTAACAACGGCATCTGAGATCGAAAGGGCATCTTAAGATTACATACCAGTAAGTGCTCGCTCAAAAAAGGTATTTTCGTATCCCCACGAGAAGTTTTGATTGGCCCACAAAGTCATAAAGCACGAGAGAGGAAGCATCTTAGCATCGCCTTGTCGATCGTGTCTATAGAAAAGCTTCTACTAGTTAAACATCGACGTCATTATTCTCAACGCACTAAAGCATCGAGAGTCTTCTATGTTTGACTCTGACAGGGTCTGGCTTACTTTATGTAATTGAGATGCGTGGTAGGCAACGCGAGTCTTGGAACTCATATTCATAACTACTCTTGGCTGATCTTCCAGAAGCCTACTCGTTTAGGAAACAATCGCTAGCCTAGCGCTAAAAAGCTTACTCTTGGGCTAGGTAGATCCTGACACCATTGGAAATCGAGTACACCACTAAGTACACCAAACCAGTTCCTAAAGAACCTTTCATTTGGTGTTCATCTTCTAACTTCACGCTCTCAATCGTCTTTCTCGCTTGAGTAGAGAAATGTTGACCCGTACTAGATCTTGCGCTACATGCCGCAAGAAACGTATCAAATGCGACGCTACACGCCCGCAATGTCTAATGTGCATGCGTTTCGGCCGACAGTGCCCTGGGCTCGAATCCGGACCCTTGATCGTGGATATGACAGACACAGCCCGCCACGGCATGAAAAAGAGGATGAAGAAACACAACTGTGTTCCAAACCTGGTGTCTGAATACGCACAGCCGGACCAACCGTTCATCAGTCGGGTCTCACAACAAGCCAGCATTACAGAAGCTTTTTATTCTCGTTTCCTCTCGTACTTCACTTCCGAAGGGGAAGGGAAGGACATCAGAAACCGCGCAACATGGCTGCATCGGCTACCTCAGCTGTCTGTCGACGGCACCAACGACGCGCTCACGCTTGCCGTTCAGGCGACCGCGTCAGCTTATTGTGCCGCTGAAGTTGGCGATCCAGCTCTCACACGGCATGCCTGGGATCTATACGGCCGCGCCATTCAGACCCATGGCCGGTTTCTCGCCCGTTCACAGAACGGCGTGGCGGCTGTAACGATTCACATGATTTCAACAAGCGTGCTCTTCAGCCTTTTCGAAGCAATACAAGCCACCAGCGCAGACGCATATCGCTCGCATATCTACGGCGCAGCCAAAATGTTCGAAGTCACGGACCCGACGCAATGCAATGACGGTGTGCTGTGTCAAATCTTCTTTCATATACGGACGCAAATGGCGTTTGTGCAATTGACAGGCCGTGGTGAGAAGGCGCCGCTGGATTTGAAGAAAATACTGCACAGCTCGCTTGATTACGAAGAGCTGCCCATGTCGCAAAGGCTCACAAGTCAGTTCACGAGGCTAGCTGACGCTTACAACGATGTGAAGAGTGGGGAAGCATTACTGGAAACAAAAGAGTTTGAGGACATGCAAGAGCAAGTCGAAGAGCTATGGCGCGAGTACTCAGGTGCAGTTTCGAAAGTTGAGGATTCCACCATCCAGACAGAAATGCTGGCAGCGGCTCCAAATTACTTGTGGCTCGAGGCCTCCGATCAAGCTATTAGCGAGGGCGATTTACTCTTCTGGACTGACGCTGAAACGGGCGCGACATACTATCGCGATGCTTACACCGCGCTCATCATATCGTACTTTTGCGGCACCCACGTTCTACTCAACATTCTCGCACCTCAAATCGCGGCCGACGACCACACCGATTACTACGGCGCTATTCTGGAAGCGTCAAAGTTCATGTCGACACGACTCATTGGTTGTGCGTACATGCGCATGGCGGCGCCGCTACTGCTTGTGGCAATGCATGCTCCAGACTCAGCCCAGAGGCTCGAGGCAGTCAGCTACTTCGAGAGCTGGAAAACGGGGAGCATGCGTGGTATTAGTGCTTTGGCATTGAACTGTACGAACAGGAACTATGTTCACATGATTCGCACAACCCAGGTGTTAGTAGAGGATGATGTTGGTAAGGATAGGTTCGTTGAATATAAGGATAAAGGGGTGGTGCTATACAATTCTGTGGAGCTCGTAGCAATGTAGTTAGATAGGCAGCATAGTTGCATTGTGAATTTGGGTTGCATACATTTAGTCTCAGTTAACTTATAGTATAAATCAGACATGCAATTTAACTGTCGCTGTGAACTACTGAGCTACTTGGCAAGAACAACTATCATAGGACTACTCCAATAAGGGAGCCCCATTGACAGCAGAGCTAAAACAAGCCATCATCTCCTCCAGCAAATCATCTTCCCAGTCTATGTTCATCTTATCAAAATCACACCAGGTAGTTGGCATCAGCACTGGACGTTCCGCGAAAGAAACAGCCATGTCAACAAATGTATGCTGAACCGTGTCTGGAGACTCTGGCATATTAGATCCTGAGTTTAGATCATTGGCCCAATTCTGCACAAACACCTCGTGAGCTGCGCGCCGGGAATCCCAGTGCCAGTGTACGGTATCATATGCTCGTTGAGGTGGTTTAGGTATCTTCGCCGCCAAACGCTTCCACAAATCAGGGTTGATCCAGGGAAGCGCAGACCAAAAGCCGCTCTGATCGTCGATAATTCTAGTGCAGTATAGACAACTGGCTTTTCCAGGGCCAAGGCGATCCACCCATAGTTGCAAACAGGCAGCATGATACATGTGGTTGCACATGTTAAGCTCGTGACAAGGACCTTCTTCTTCATCAATGAAGACACTTTTGCAGACAAGACACGTATCGTCTGCATCAGGATCTTCTCTGATGTGCATGGCATCCACGAGTCACGACCTGGAATGGCAATGGCTTCCATTCTGTTTTATGTATTGGGAGATCCCAACCACGTTCAAAGTCGACGCACTCGTCGGGACTTGTGTACGTGTTCTTGTGCAATTTGTGCTCGTCATACGGCTCGTCGTATCCAAAGAATCGAAGCGGCCCCGGCCCCTTCGAGTCATCCGTCCAATTTCCGAAGCCGGCGAAAATAGAGGGGACAAAAGCATGTAGCAGACTAGTTAGCAAACACTAAGCTAAGCGCTCTGTAACGCGTTTAGCTAAGCTCAAAATAGCCTTGAATTAAGCGAAGGATAGGCAGAGGATACTGCAGGAAGATCCAGAGATAATTAGCGTGTGGTTTAAGCTAGTGGAGGAGACTAAAGCTAAGTACAGCGTCCACAACAACAACGTGCACAACTTTAACAAGAGTAGCTTCTAGATAGGCGTAATTAGCACACTAAAGGTTGTTATAGGCTTAGAGAGACGCGCAAGGCCTAATCTTATCTAGCTAGGCGATCGCGAGTAGGTTATATTAATCTAGAGCATCTGCGCTGCTAGGTACGCAACCCTGCCCTTTATTATCTACAAGGGACGCGTCTATATCTTAGCGTAGTACAAGGAGGCAGATATACTGCGCAATTGGAAGCTCTTAGTCTCTAAGAATGGCTGGACCAACAACGCGCTTAGTCTAGAGTGGTTAAAGCACTTTAACGCGCATACAAAGACGCGCTAGATTAGGGTGTACTAGCTGCTTATTTTGGACAGCTATAAGAGCCACCTTAACTAGGATTTTAAGGACTACTGCCTTAAACACAAGATCCTAACTCTCTGCATGCCACCTTACTTATCGCACATCCTCTAGCTGCTTAACGTGGTCTGCTTTTCGCCGCTAAAGCGTAA